>Ga0307511_10007651_pt1 | contig 10859 bp, 8 predicted proteins | sample 13_EM_MG_FD_200266 | JGI IMG/M metagenome (GOLD analysis project Ga0307511, IMG submission 200266) | Populus trichocarpa ectomycorrhiza microbial communities from riparian zone in the Pacific Northwest, United States - 13_EM | ecosystem: Host-associated > Plants > Roots > Unclassified | place... | reverse complement strand
TGCATATGTTTATGTTATTATTTGATTAAATAAAAAGATTTATTGTTTATGTTATTGTTTGATTAAATAAAAAGATTTATTTTAAGAAACAAAGTTATTAAATACAATTAGATACACGACACATATTACAAAATCAAATATCTTATTCTATATTTATTTCTTGATTTTTTATTATTATTAATATTATTATTATTATTATTATTATTATTATTTTGCATAAATAATTCTTGATTTATTTATTTAGTTTTACTATAAACTTTTCTATTTTTGACTTGGAATATTTTTTATGGCCAAAAACATGTATATTTATTTATTTATTTTGCTGAAAAATAAAATTATTCAACCTAAACTATATCATAGAGCATGGCTCAAATAGCTAGAGGCTATTTAAAATTGCATTTGAAAAAGGCATTTTTTAAAATTCTGAATATTTTTTAATTTTTTTTTATTTTATATGCTTATGTCAATTTATTTATTTTATTATTATTTGTTTTTTGGTAAAAGTTGTTATCAAGGGAGCTTACACAGTAGCTGCTTACCTTCAGACGAAACTGAAAATGAAACAGGGTCCGGGAAATACAAAGAAAATAAGTTGTTTTCAAGCTCCCAGGTAAACAAAGACGATAAGTTGTTTTCCTTACGCACACGCATCAAATGAAATTAATTTTGTACTCAGATGAATCTTAAGAACACACCTGCATTGAAAAGAATAAATTTCTATTGACACTGACCTCAAAAATGGAACTCCTTCTTGACTACCGATCCAGGTACTAACTCTTTTACGAGTTCAATACTTCAAATTGTTAGATAAAAGCTATAACTGGGTACTAACTCTTTTACGAGTTCAATACTTCAAATTGTTAGATAAAAGCTATAACTGGGTTCAGGCTATATGATTACGAGAGCTATAGTCCCTGGAAAAGAAATATTACGACAACTTCTTACAAAAACTCCCATCCACCATCGATGGAATACGAAGCAATTGGGCAAATTCGAAAATTTAAATCCAGCTGATGACAATTGATGCAAAGGAAATACATTAAGATACAAAACAATAACAGAGAAACTGCAATTCATACAGGAAAATTGTGGCGTTGCAGAAAAAACAATGAGCTCAAACAAGTTACATTTACAGCGAAATTCTTGCTCCCGAAATTTGTGATTTAAAACAGATACCAAATCAATAAAATACAAATAAGGGACAGAATGGATTCTCTAGGTATTATACCTGGACATCAGGAATTCTTCCCATTTGAAGCCAGCTCCAAGTCTGAGTTCGTTGGCTTCAGTGACTAGCCTAAGGTCCATCTTCTTGTACTGAAATGAAGAAAAAGGACGAGTTTTTCATTTGAATTTATAAGATCAAGAGATCAGTAAGCATGTCCAAATGCACAGACATGTAGAAAATACAAAAGATAGAGAGGGACTTACTGCTTAAAATAAAGCCTTGAAGCAAGCTCTGTGCTCTCTCTGCCTGCTCCGGGGTTCCAGATATTTGTATGATCTTTTCTGTCACATCCGGTCTATCTTCAACAAGGGTTACGTTGGCTCCAGATAACTGTACCCATAATGAAGAGGGCAGCTAAAAATACTAGAAACTTAAGGTAAGTACATAAATCGATGGAAACTTGCTGTAAGAGTAGGCTCACCTCACTAATCTGTGCAAGCTTGTTTTTTGATTTCGTAATGAGCTTGGGGACTGCAGGCTCTGGTATGACAACTTCAAGTATACTCCTAGTGACAAGTGTTACAGGGATTCTAACAGGAAAATAAGATGCATGTTACAAAGTGGATATCAGATGTTGCTCTTAAGATATGCCTACTGTATTGCAAGAAAGAACGTACTGCCTAACATGGTAAAGTATAGTTGAATTGACTACCTATTCATTGTAGGAGGAGGCAAATCTTCACGGTGTTCGCTTTCATTCTGCTTAACTGTTTCAGCACTAGATCCTCTAGCATCCTATAAAATCAAGGGTTACTCACCTTTTAGAAATCTCAAATAAAAAGAACTATAATTACAGATTTCTTGAACTCAACCCCGGCTCCTTCATTAATTTAAACATTGCTCCACAATGGACACTCACCCAAAATCTAATGATAGATTTCTTTTCCTCAATGTTGTTCTTTTTAGAAAGACCAAAAGCTATATCATGCAATTGATAGATTATATGAATTGCATCCAACAAAAATGGTTTAAAGTCCATTAGAAAACAAGCATAAGACCGGCAGGAACTGCACAAGGAAGCTATTTGCTACAAAACTTCTAAGGGCACTCCAAGTAGGCAGCAAACAGAACAGAAATGCTTTGAATTTACCTTTGGAAGATAAGCTAAAAAAAAATTAAGTTCTAATTCAACTTTGTCTGAGCCTTAATTTAAAAGTCTTATTTGCTGAACATTATAAAAAATGTGAACCAAGATTAAATTTGGTTAGATGTTTATCCAATTTCTTCAATAGCAGATGGGTACTCAGATATACAGAAAGCAAAAAAAAATGAACCTTCGATGGCTGTGGTGTTGAAGCAGATTGCACATTCTGATAGGTTGCAGGAGGATCACCACCACTGTGACCTTCACGAGCTGGAGTTGGGTTATTTGAAGACGCTGCCTGCAATCCTCCAGCAGTCCCAGCAGGGCCTGGTGCGGACACGGTTGGTGGCAGGTCTTTCTGGAAGACATCCTTGTATAAGTAACTACGAAGTCTTGACGTCACTTCAACAAGAGCATCACGAGCTGCCTTTACTTCCCCTTGAATCTGTAGAGAACATCAAACACCACTTGGAAACTATAGAAGTCTTATTCACAAGGCTCTCATTTGATCTCATGGGAACCCAGATTTCAACACTTCATTTATCTTTCATCACACGCATGGCAACTGACAAATGATACTTTAAGATCATCCTCGAGTTACGAAGTACACACCACAAGCACAGGGAAGAAGTATCCATATGGAGGCTGCCTCACATTTGTTCACTTCTGACCCACAGGCATTAAGAACAGTCAGCTAGAAAATGAATTCATGAGGAAACTGTCCTGCACTTATGCACCAAACAGGATAGTTTGGGACTCTCATCTATCAAAACTTAACTGTGCCAGTTACGACAATTCTCCATCACAAAACTACCCCATAGTGAACCAGAAAGTTATTTTCACTCATCCAAATGTCTTAAGTGACATTAAACATCATGCATCATATAAGTCTATGTTTCATTAGTGTTTATTCATTATGTTGTCTTAAGTGAGATTTAGCATCAAGCATATACAAGTCTTTGTTTCAATGGTGTTTATCATACGGTCGCTTGACAAACCTGTACAAGCTCATCAGTCCCTGATAGATATGTCGGAAGCATTTCCTTTGGGAGGATCTCTATCGTTGCACCAGTTAAACTTTCCATCTCGGATAAGGAGCCATCTCTTCCCTCTAAACAGCCAATCTCACTAGATGGGACAAGTAACCTGGTTGTTATTATGTTGTCTTTATCTGCAACAAGATCAACAATGCGTGTTTGAATGTGCAGCAAAGCTTCTTGAGCAGGAAACAACTCATCATCAGGACCCTGAGCATAGATGTAAACCAATAGATATGTTAGAACCTTTGAAATTGAAGAGATGGGTGACATTGCAGAGCTCAGGAAAAAAAAATGAAAATATACCGAAATATAATAGAATATAAAACTCAAATTAAAAGGTAGGGTAAATACATAACCGATAGACCAAGAAGCAAAGTGGTAAAGCATAACTGGAAGGAATAGAACACCACTTAAAAAGACAAGCATAGCTTTATAAGCAGAATAGACACTTGAGCACACTCTATACTAAATAGAAACAAGGAGATGGTGAGTACCTCTTCAGAGCAGATGGTGATTATCTGTTCATCAGACCCAGACACAGGATCAGCAACCTTAACATCCACACCTATTTCATTTTGAAGCAAGTCCACTAAGCCATCAGATTCTCCAACAACTCTATTAACTTTGTCAATTGGACAAAGAATTCGAAACACAAGGTCCTCAACATAAAAGGGCTGTGCACTGTCAGCGTTGGGATCTGCCCCAGCGTCAACAGGAAAACCAGGTGCTCGTGAGGAATAGTTATTGTTTCTATAGTTGGGGCCAGATAATCGTGATCCGAAAGAGGGTGGTCCATCCATCGATGAACGACGTGTATTCATGTGAGGAACATAATCGTCATCCAAAAACCGTTCTGGTGACTGTACTCGTCCATGAAAATGACTGCGGTCACGATGCTGACTCTCCCTCAATCTTGATGAAATAATAGCGACAGCATTTTTCACAGCATTGACATCACCTATAACCTGCCAGGAAAGTGCAATGCATGAGGCACTGAACATGATGATTCAAATAGAACCATTTTATTCTGGCTTTACATTTGCTTCAAGAGAGGAAAAAGACCAGTAGCTTCATGCAATTCCAAAACCCTCCATTGGCAAAGAAATCTCAAACTAGTACCTTCCTGACATAACATCACTTTATGCATTTTACAACAAATTCAATCATAGCAAGGCACAGCAGAGGAACCAATATACAAAGCGTGCAGTCATGAATTTAACTTCCATTAACAATAACTCACATCCTGAAACTCTTATTGAAAGTAACTCAACTATCTGGTTCTCTAATCAAAAAATTAAAGACACCAAACACATTAGAGAGCAAAACCAGCCACAATTCCCTCAAGTTAAACAAATGACAGCTCTTACTCATCATCTTCCATTCATTGATCTCTTTTCAGGTTTTAAATGGATCAAGCCAAATATCTAAACAACATCGCAGTAATAAATTCTTTAAAATCATATAAAATTTCATAATGTCAGAATCATCCTATAATCATTCAATGAAAACCCAAGATACTCTTAGGCCTCAATAATAAGTCAATGCTCAATACTCAAGTATAACGTTGCATAACTCCCAAACATTGCATTAAACCCATTGCATTTAAAATTGAATTAGTCATTTAGAAATCAATCCAATAACTCCCCTGATATGGTCAGTTCAAGCTTCAGTTTCAGTCTCACCAACATCAAGCTCCATCCAACATTTTGTTCAAAAAAAAAGTCCAGGCAGCAGTAATAGTCAGTCATAAGCACAACACAAGAGCTGGGGAAACATAAAACCTGAACAATCTCCTCAGACACGGAAACACATCTTGGCAAGGTATGGTCTCTAGGCAAAATCCTAATCTGGGTCTTTGTTTCCATCCTCATCTGCTCAATAATCTTCCCTCCTTTCCCTAACAAACACCCCACATGCATTCTTGACACAACCAATCTGGTAGCCACTCTATTCCCTCCTCTCCCCACATACTCGTCCTCCTCAAACCCACCAGCACCACTACTCACCACACCATACTGCAAATCATTCTCAAGAATCCTATCATGTATCAAGAAAAGCGCCTCTTGCGCTGGCGAAAACGAAGGCATTCTCCCTTCTGGGTCTCTCCTACGCGTATCTGAAATCTCAATTATCCTCTCCTCATCACCAGGAATCAACTCATGAACATTAATCCACGCTCCCGTGTGTTGCCTTATGGACTTGATTATGCTCCCCGACTTACCAATCACCCCCCCTGCTTTCATATCATGACATAAAATTCTGTAACTCGTTGTCACCATTAATGTCGATGATGGGTCTTGTTGCTGCTGCGGCGGTTGCTGCTGCTGTTGGGTTCTTGAAAACCTGTTGTTGTTGTTGTTGAACATGTTATTGCCTCCTTGTCCACGTTGACGGTAATAATTGTTGTTGTTGTTGTATCTGGGTTTGGTCCTAACCATGTTGTTGTTGTTGTTGTTGTTGAGGTTGTCATTGTCATAATCTTGATGGTCATAGTAGTAGTTCCTCTTGGATCTAGATCTCTCCATGTTCTTGGAAACCCAACAAAATGCAAAGGTTATACACTAAAGATCTGTCTCTCTAGTTCTTGATTTGTCAAAATGTTCAAAGTCTGATTCTTTCTTGCAATCTGCTTGCTAGGACTTGGTCTTTTAAGTCTTTGCCTGCTTGATTGCCCTGTGTGAGTCTTGGAGAACCCTAGTGGTAGGAGGATGAATGGGAGAATCTTAAAAGGAGAAGAGGAGAGAGAGAGAGAGAGAGAGAGAGAGAGTATGTGTGAGAGTCATACATTAGTGATAAGTTAGCTTGACTAAAAGTAAATAATAATTACTGCTTTTTTATATACTTTACTCTCTCATGGTGATCCAATGTTAAATTTCAATGGTACAAAAATAAATAAAAACTATATTCTAGTTCCTATGGTTTTCATCATATTACATTTTACTATTTAAAGGTTTTAGGTGTTTAGAAAAGAGCTTAGAAAAATAAAAACTACAATTTTATATTCAAATATAATATTTCTTCATTCAAAAAACTATAAAAGGTATTTTTTTCAATTTATAGTAAGTTTGAAAATATATATTTTAGAGGTTTTTTTATGGGTTTTCCTTTAAAGTTTTTTACTTTTTTAGAAAATCAATAAAAGACATGAACAATATAATTTTCTTTCTTTTATATAGGACTTTTTGGCAATATAAAAGATTAAAATTATTATTTTTATATATAGCTAGTGCTTTATATTTAATTTTTATTATAAATTTAATATAAAAACTTTCATTTCTTAGTTAACAATATAACTTTTTTATGATGATTTTTTACTTAATCATTAAGAGTTTATAATTAGATTATTATAAATATAAAATATTAAAATTAATATTATAAATTATAGTTTTGATTTTTTATAAAAAAAAGTAGTTATAATTTTCATATATTGAAAAAATTGGTCTTCATTCTCAACAAACGGGGTCACTTATTTCTATGGGCAGTGTCCTACGGGCAACCATTTTTGTCCACTAATCTCTCTCTCTCTCTCTCTCTAATCAACAATCTCTTTGGTAACCATTCAGTTCTTCATCTTAATCACAGCACTACATTCATTTTTCATTGAAATTTACAATAGAATCCAGAAGGAGGATTTTTGCAATTACTACTATCTACTCTAGCAACATTTTAAAGCTCTGGAAAGATCAGAGAGTATAACCTGCACAATCATTGCGGCATAGACTTCACAAATGTCCTCTAGCAAGAGGTTCTGAAGGAAGGAAATTGATTGTGTATATACTTGAAAAAAAAAAGACAAAAAGCATAGATTGGTGACTAAACTTGAAGTTTTCTTTCTTAAGCGATTGTGCACAACTTAGTTTCTCCTACATTCCTTTTCAGCCTTTCTGGGAGTGTTGTTATGAAGATGAAGCGGACTTTCCATGCACTTGCTTGCTGAGACAAGACAAAATATTCACAATGTATGGACGCCTTTGCTGCAATAAGAAAGGTAAGCAAAAGGAAAGGGAAGTTTGGTATGAATTTATCCATCACCGCCAAAATCTACTCCTATGAAATATGCAGCTGCTAATCATCAGGTTGGCACCTGCAAGAAGATGAAGAGGTGATGCATTAGACTAAATCTTCAGCCAGTGCCTCACAACATTGTCAAGACAATATGAACTGGATAACAGAAAAGCAAAAAAGGGTATTAAGACTAAATAGATATGCACATATAAAAGCAAATGATAGATTTCGATGCTCCAAATGGATAGGGGAGTCAGCATTGGAGGGGGAGAGAGAAGGAAAAAGAAAGGTACACCAACAGTTTGCATGTTCCGATCAGCTCAATAACCTGACAGAGAGGGGAAGAATCTATGAACACCAAATCAAAGTCTTTGGAGTACCTAAGACAATAAAATGCTGGGGTATTTGTAATGTCAATTTGAAAGTAGGTAACAAGGTTCCGTTCCTAATTCTATTTAAAAAGGTTGACTGAATGGAGAATGACATGGAAGCAGGTCAATATCAAGCAGGGAATGGATCCATATATTATTCCCTTAACTCATTATGTTTTACACAGTGCAATTAAAACACTTTGAAAGCATCTACTGATGCCAACTCCTATCATGACCCCTAAACGAGCAGGGATTGATGCCAAAACTTGGTCACCTACCTAGGACTTTATGGCTTGACAAGCATAGACAAACCGAGTGTTGAAATTCAATAATGATATTTGGAAACCAACATATGTAAGAATCTCCATGGAAAATTAAATCTGACCAGACAATGCAATCCAAACAAAAGTGAAGGTAAATTGAAAAGCAGAGCTCATATACAGGTGAACTGATATAAGCTTAACCAAAACAGGTAAATACACACACCCACAACCAACAGAGAAAAAGGACTTCCCCAAAATAAAAGGTGATGCATAACTAAATTTTTTATTTGTACTTCCCAAATTGTCAGGACAAATGAACTGAATAACAGAAAAGCAAATAAAAGGGTACCAAGACTAGATTGATATGCACATTTAAAAGAAAATGCCAGATTTTGACAATCTGAATGAACAAGGAAGTCAAAATTAAAGAAAGGTATGCCATTATTTGAGATAACTCGTGAGAGAGAATGAAAGAATTAACTTGCACCAAATCAAAGTCAATGGAATACCTATGACAGTATAATGCTAAGCCATTTGTATTGTCTATTAGGTAGTAGCTAAAGATGTTTTGTTCCCGAATCTAGTCTAAAAATGTTTACTCGAAGGAGGCAGGTCAATGTAAAGCAAGGAATGCATCCATGTTATTGTTTCCTTAAACTCTTTAAAGGTACACAGTACAGATAAAACACTTGAGAGCATAGAGCCATGCCAACCCCTGTCACAAACCCTAAATGGGTTGAGATTGATCCCGACACTCGATCACCTACCTAGACTTAACAAGCATAGACAAATCACGTACAAAATCCAATTTCAATTATATTCTATTAATTGGCAAGATCAAAACAAAATAGGATAGTGTACAAAACTTGTCAAATTTCTTTGCATTTAGAAGCATCAACCAGATATGGTTAAACATTGACCATCAATTCTTCAAAAATGAGGAAGAAAAATAAAGGCTGGAATTGCAAGTTTCACAAAAGCATGTCAATAATGTCGATCCACATCATCCCTCTACCTTAGGACAGTAAGCACACAACAAAACAGTGCATTTAACATAGCTAATCACATCCTGGTTAAGAACAGATGGATTTCCAAGTTGACGTGGAAATTACACCATCAATTGTGCTCATACCCCTTATACTTGTGAAGTAATGTATATGTAAAAAAAAATGAAATGAAACGTAATTACCTCTAGATGTAGTTCCTGCCCAATAGTGCCAGCGAGTAAGTAGTTTGTCACATGAGCAGGTACCTTGAATGATTCACGATTACATTGCACATCTACTTTCTTCAATCTTTTAAAGGGAGAAGGTTGTTGTTCTAGCAATCCATCAACCAAATCAAGAACCTAGCAAAAAGGCCAGGACACCAAAACTCATTCAACATAGGATAAATAAAACAGCAGCCGCTAAACTTCTTTTTTACTACTTCATCACCAGCAGTAAAGATTACAGAAAAATACCTGAATGGTTTCGCAATATAACTTGACAGATTGTGCATTCCCAAAGCCTTCAAACATACTCATCAAGAACAGACTGGCCCTTCTTTTGTCATGATCAGTAGCCTCATCAGTACCATGTTGCCAAACATGGACCTCAACATAATCAAGAGATGGAAAATGAAGCCCACAGAAATCCACTGGTTTGGAGAATTTGTACACAAAAGACAACAGATTCGGCGCAAAAATCTCAACCGCACAACCTTCTTGTAACCCTCGATCACCATAGCCGAACCCTTGAATTTCTAAGCTAACCAGCTGAAACCCAGTAATTTTCAACCTTTTCAAAGATGGAAACCGACAATAACGGAGGCATAACCTCCTCAAATTCCGACAACTAGCAAAAGGGTCACCAAAATCATTCTCAGAATAACAAAACCAACACACATACAAGTCCAACGAGGTCAGATTAACAAAACCGAAACCAAAAGATGTCAGCAAATCACCAAACTTACATCGAGATAAGAAAAGGGTCTTCAAGGAACCACATGCTGGTAAAGAAACAGGCTGGACATCATCAGAAACAAACCGAAAATCCTCAACCTGATGAGCCACTGCGTAATTTATCAAACCCTCCATTGATGAGAGACGAATGGGCAAATGGGCAAACATGTCAAGTCTCCGAACGTTGCAATCTTCCCGTTTGGACATAACTCTTCGGAGAAACTTAGGAAACGTTTGTTCTGTAAAACTTTTGCTGTTGAAATTCAGGTCTGGAACAGAAGCCCACAAGTTTTTCCATCTTTCGGACAAGACAGAAGTTCGGATCGCTTGATTAATCTCGAGGAAACAAAGGATTTCGTGAATTATGTAGTCGGGTAGATCGCTCAATCTGTCTTGTAATCCAGCTTCTCTGTCTTCCATCTTTATAAAAACCTAAGACCCGAATAACCAGAGGAGGATCAGTGACACCCGACCCAATTTAGGTACGCAAAGAAGGAAACAACGGCGGTGAGCCGGACTGAGAAGGGATTGGTGGTTGTAGATATGATCCACGAACCCGACCCGCATGGAATGACAGGTGGAGGAGGCGGCAACTTCTTTAGTGATCTGTCGGTTGGTTGGAGTGAAATCTGAAGATGCTGACTAATGGGCCGTTTTATAGGCCCAGTATTTTATATTTTAGAATTATTGAAGAGAGCCCAGAACCGATTGTTTACTTGAAGGTGATTGGAATAATAACTACTTTACACTTTACACTTTACACAAATACGCTATGGCGTGCGTCAGATAGAAAAAATTGACGGCAATAAAAATATTAAGACTGTAAATATTGTTATTAAATTTGAATTCGCAACCAAGTCTTGAAAAGTCTCGATTTAATTTCGTGTGTAATTTAGGATTAAAATTATTTTTTATAGAAACTAGTT
>Ga0307511_10007650_pt1 | contig 10860 bp, 11 predicted proteins | sample 13_EM_MG_FD_200266 | JGI IMG/M metagenome (GOLD analysis project Ga0307511, IMG submission 200266) | Populus trichocarpa ectomycorrhiza microbial communities from riparian zone in the Pacific Northwest, United States - 13_EM | ecosystem: Host-associated > Plants > Roots > Unclassified | place... | reverse complement strand
CCTAACCGCAAAACATCCGCCCGCGTTTCTTCCTTTTCCCTTTTACTTCTGTCATCTTCTTCCCGCTCATTTTTGTCCTTTCCGTATAAACTCCTCGTTTCATTACGTCTACCCCCGATCTGTTTTACGGTTCTTCAGAGTTCTTAAACCCTTTCACCGCATGCCCAAGCTTTCCATTCTAACGTCTGAGCTCCTCCAGCGCCACGATCTCCGCCTTAGACCCTTTCTCGAATAACGTCACTTCTTTCACTTGATCAAGCTTTACCCCCTCTCGACTAGCCTCGCAGTACCGTCAATCCTATTTGATTCCTCTAGGTACCTGTTTGCCTTCTACAGGAGCTTCAGCATTCTACCACAACAGCAACACCGTTCCACCCTGTTTTGGGAACACTAGCGGTATCAAAGAACTGTTGGGGACTCATTGCTGGTCGGGAATAATAAATTCACCCCTCACTTGTTATTTGAGATAAAGGGTTATTTGGGCAGACCATATTTCGACACACAATACACAATACAGCAACTGGTTGTCCATATAATACGATAGCATCTATACACCGTGGTCATTGAGGTTTATTCAACATGTCAAACAGACCGGCAGCCTTCTCTTCGTCCTTGAGAATGGGAGGTTAGTCTCCAATTTTCGACCTTTTCAGTGGATCTTGGCTGATGTGCATGGACACAGAAATTATAAAAGAGAGAGTACAAGATGGAGCAACGGGGGAATATAGGGATATGGCATATACTCAATGCAAGATCGTGGGAAATGGGTCCTTTGGCGTAGTATTTCAGACAAAGTTGTCACCGGGAGGGGAAGATGCCGCTATTAAGCGGGTCCTCCAAGACAAGCGATTCAAGGTATTGTCGGAGCTATCATACCTTGTAGTGCGTATGGCTGATGTGAAGATTCCAGAATCGAGAGTTACAAATCATGAGGATCGTCCGACATCCTAATATCGTGGAATTGAAGGCCTACTACTATTCGAATGGCGAACGGGTGAGGAATATACGATCGGCATATATAATACTAGTGCTTTTACTAACGAGAATCCTAGAAGGATGAGGTGTATTTGAATCTTGTCTTGGAGTTTGTCCCAGAAACTGTGTACCGGGCCTCTCGATACTTCAACAAGATGAAGACCACGATGCCTATATTAGAGGTTAAGCTCTATATTTACCAGCTTTTCCGATCACTTGCCTACATCCACTCACAGGGAATATGCCACAGAGACATCAAGCCACAAAACTTGCTTTTGGATCCTTCCACTGGGATACTCAAGTTGTGTGACTTTGGGAGCGCGAAAATACTGGTGGAGAACGAGCCAAATGTTTCATATATTTGTTCCCGGTACTACCGTGCACCGGAACTGATTTTCGGTGCCACCAATTATACACCCAAGATTGGTCAGTGTATTTATCACCTTCAGTCGTACAAGCACTAACTGTATTTAGATGTATGGTCCACGGGGTGCGTTATGGCGGAGCTGATGCTTGGACAACCGCTCTTCCCGGGTGAGTCGGGAATTGATCAATTGGTGGAGATCATTAAAGTTCTGGGTACTCCTACACGAGAGCAAATCCGAACAATGAACCCCAACTACATGGAGCACAAGTTTCCACAGATCAAGCCACACCCATTCTCAAAGGTAGGTATTGGGTATGTGCAATTGGGAGTGTCGATGTTAACCATGTCACAGGTATTCCGTAAGGCTAGCCCAGACGCGATTGACCTTATCTCCAAGCTTCTTGAGTATACTCCCACTCAGCGCCTCTCAGCCGTTGAAGCAATGTGCCATCCATTCTTCGATGAACTACGAGACCCGAACACCAAACTCCCAGACTCTCGAAATGTGAATGGTCCAATAAGGGATCTCCCTCCACTGTTCGATTTCACTAGACATGGTAATACTACTCCTATCCTCGTCATTGTACGCTAATCGTATGCTAATATGTATTTTAGAACTCTCTATTGCCCCCCAATTGAATGAACGGCTAGTTCCGCCTCACGCGCGTGCCGCCCTCGCAGCGCGAGGAATAGATCTCAACAACTTCGTGCCAATGACAAAAGAGGAGATGATTGCGAAGCTGGATTAATTACAACTTCTTTCATTCCGTTAACTCGCTTCTCTGGTTTTCTTTTATGAATAGCATGATGAATAGCGAACACCGTCAAATACAGATAGGCTTTAACGAATCGGTACATGGGGAATGGGTGGCTTTGTCTTTTCGGTTTATATTACGCTGAGGAAAATTGCGTGCGTGGTGGAGCATGGTGTGCGGGAAGGGTATGGTTGTCGAATTGCGCTTACCCAGTGTTATGTTTTCTCTGGAGAAGCTCTGGGCCCGCGAAATCGAGACGATATGCCCGGAATTACCTCCTTGTGTGGCGGTGAAGGGCTCTTGAAGCAGAATCGCTCGAAATGAAAGGCAGGAGGGGTTACTTGGTTTCCCGCGCTATGGAGTTTTTGAACGGACGAACTCTTTACGGCACAAAAAAAAAACGTTTACGGGATCAAAAGTAGGCAAAAAAAGACTTCCATTACCCTCTACAGGCCGGTCGGGAAACCGTCAAAGCGTTACAGCGAGGATGTTTGATAGTGTTCGGATCAGCAGCAATCCGTGGATCCGGCTAAAAGCTGATTATAGAGGGCAATGCAGCAAGTTTTCGCTTCGACAGTGTTTCCCGGTTTCTGTTTTTTTTTGTTACTGATTTACGATTTTTTCTTTCTTTTTCTTTTGGAGATGTTGGGTTGTGGTTTGGCAATCATTGGGTGGCGAAGTCCTAGTGGCGGCAGAGGCGTAGCGGGTGCTGTTTGGGTATCCCACGCTTCAACAATCATTATCCTTCTTTGCTTTGCTGAATTCATGATATATCTCTTGCTCTCTGGATTTTTGCTCGATCATGACTTCGTGCCCAGAAATCTCCCATTCTCATTCGTTGTTGCTGCACATCTGAAGCCTCCCGTTTGGTGAAAACACTATGGATATGGTTTCTCGTGGAATGATTGCCGCTATTAGCACTCGGCTCCTGAGTTTCCTTGATCTAATGCTCCCCTCACGCTCGCTACTGGCCCCTGTATATGCCTGATTCGTTTAATTTTCTTGTCGAGCAACGGCTTCGTTTCGGGTCCACTTGCATTGGCTCATATTTCATTGACATGTCAGTGTATATTACATTGCGCTATGGAGATGTTTGTCTGATACTAGTAGCTAAATTTATATATATTTCTTACACTTTTTGTTGGGAGCTGCTTGAGCTGGCCTCAATCATGGGCATCGAGACGATTATTGTTCATTTTGAATATACTTAACTCGTTGTGCCTGTTTCTCTAGATAATTGCAAGGTTACTAAGAGCGTGCACCTGACATTCCCAATAGGACCAATATATTTCTCATTAATCCTGACCATATATATACCTTCCAACTTATGCAGGTCACTACTAGTATCAAAGCTAAGGGGCCCTTCACAGATGGAGGATCGGGAATTCTGAGGGGATATCGATTGAATTCGATGAGGAGGGGTAAATCAAAGGCCTGTGCCGGGCGTGAGATGAAACAATAACTGACAATGCGGCGGAAACGTTGGGCCCCTGGTGGCATGAGAAAATATCGAGGCCTCAATGAGGCATTTCAGTTACCGAAAAGCAAGGCCGGGCCATCTTTTCAGAGCCCCTAAGTTTCCCCGAATTTGGTGTGAATTGTCCGTGTGGGGAAGAGCCTTCTCTCATGCCAGTAGGAGTTGATTCCCAAATGATTCGTTGCTAAGACCATGAGCTGAGGCTATTGGTGTGCTTTGAAGCGTTGGGGGGATTTCCTAGTGTGCATGGAGGTGATATTCGTGTTGTTTCACGAAAAAAAAATTGTTTGTGGTCGAAGAAGATGGACCAGTGGCGTGCCCGGGCCTTACAAGATCTAAGCCTCACTAGCAGGACTTGAAAGGGGGTGGTATTCAGCTCATATTTCAGCTGATGGTGACTGCCGATGTCTCGTGAGTCGAATCGGATGGCATTGATCATGATGGTGGCTGTGCAGCAAACATGCCGTCATATACCCGGTTGAGTATATCCATTATAGTACGTTTATATAAGCCTCGACCTTCTCCAGTTTCTGTCTCAGGTAGGGCTGAGCTTACTAGGGAGTAGCCCCTTGTGATAAGTTGAAGCCTTGACGCAAGCTTACTGGTGGGACGGTGTTTGGCACGTGGACAGAAGGTTTCGGCAGGCTTGCTTACTGACTGCAGATCATGAGGCATGCAAGTCACAGGAACATTGAATTTAGGGGCTCGTCATAATCTCCCATGTAGATTTAGAGGGACCCAGAAGTCGCATCTGTGACTCGAATTGGGCCCTTACAGGGGCCCTTTCCTATTCTGAAGTTGCTTTTGTGATATAGGTGAATGGCGTAGGTAAGTCGTAGATATTCGCCTGAGTATGTAGGTGGAAAATGCCATGAGGGGACCTCGATAGACTCTGCACTGTATCAAGAGCTGAAGTAGATGACATCCTCCGAGAATCTCCGATGTCCCCTCTTCCACGCCTCCAAGGCACCGGACCTGCTGCTTGTCTCGTGATCATATGCAGGGACAATATTAAAACTATGCGTGGGGGAAGCCAATAACTTCTGTCCTTTTTGATATTGTACAGGTAGCTTAAGAAGTAAGGGTAGGTATATAGCCTGCTAACAACGAAAAACAAACATGAGACCTCATTCCTTTTTCTGCCCCGCCCTGGGGGCCGCCATCCTAGGCCAAATGAAAACGATGAAAGCCTACCGAGAAAAGGAAATATGGATCAGTACCTGGCATAGGCCTCTTCTATGGTGGTATCGCTGGGGCTTGGAGGGCGGTGCTTGGATGGAGGGGCGGGGTGAATTAACCCCCATGAAGGGTCGATACAAAGAGAATCGTGTCCCCGGATTGGAGGACGTAATCGTCTTCGCCTTCTAGTTCCCAGTCCGCATCATTGATGAGGACCAGGACACCGGGACGGCTAGTGGGGCAGAGTTAGATGTGGTTGAGGAATGAGAAGTTTGGGCACATGGTGGTGGGGCCTGTGTATATGTAGGGGGGGATCATGACCGAAAATAAAAGGAGATGAGATAATGAATAAAATTCGTACATTGCACCATCTAATACAAAGAGTTCCTTCCGGGTGTCCGTCATGAGCTCATCGCAGAGATATTTGAGGAGATATTTTAAATTTGTGGACTCGGTGGTCCCGGGCATCTTGGATGGAAGCCGAATTTTATGAGAGGCCTTGTTGTCAAACATGAGCTCAAGACCACCACTAGATTTTCATAAGTATATATATTCCCAAGTTAGCAATGGAAATATCGTTGAAATTTTCAAAATTGCATATGTACATACGAGAATTGGACGTTTATTGGGATGTCGACTGCCATATTGATGTGAGGTGGTGGAGAGTTTATTAGGCCCGCAACAGAAATATACTAGTTGGAAAGCTAATCGGTGAGGCTCAAATATAAGCTTTGCTGAAGCTTCCCACCAACCAGACTACCTTCCCACATAATTAAACTACAACGGATACCGGGGCCCATATTCAGGTATCGAATACCAAAATCTCCAACCAATCCGGCATACGAACGTCGAATTGCTTCAGAAGAAATGGCGACCCCGGCACCCCCGAACGCCAAAAGTCTAACAAATTGGGAGGAAGCATTCGAACATTATACCATCCCCCAAGTCCGGACAATTCAAAAACAAATCCAAAATGACCTTGGGGTGAATCGAGAAAAGCTCAGGGCACTCGTAGGGTGGGTATAACCTCTTGGCTAGAAGCTGGGGTAATGGGGAAAGGTAATAGCTGATGGTTTGATCAGGGAGAGCTACCGCGACTTGCTACATACGGCGAATAAGATCATTGAAATGGACGGCTCTATGCAGAAGGTAGAAAGCAATTTGGCAGATGCTTCGAGGAATTGTAGTTATCGACTCATGGTGAAGAAAGCCAGGAATGTGAAACTGTACCAGGCGAGGGTAGGGGGAAGAGGTCTGTATACCTTTCGCCCCACATAGAGGAACTAAGACTGACCCGCGGGCAATCAGTTTAGATCGGGAGAAGTGCATGTTCGTTGCACAGACTGCAGTACTGCAGGGGTGTTCAATAGAATTGTCGAGGCTCCTTCATCGGAATGGCTCCTGTTTACTGGCAGCTAGGATATTTTTGGTATTGAGATTGGTTTTGAAGTCACTGCAAGAAAAGGTTGCCCCGGGGCCTATTTTCAAGTATAAAAGATATGGGCTCACATGATATTAGGGGACTACAACATTTCCGATTATCACATCCCTTCGAGACCAGATGACGAGCCTCCGGGCCTCCCTGCTCCGGCATATTGACCATATATTGTGGATGACAGATCTTCCCACAACTACTCTGACTGAGAGCATGTGTGCATTGGCACTGGTTAAAACTTCTTCGCCTGCAGATCTCTTGAGGCATTTCCTGAGCATGCGATCGAAAGCCATATCTGCTACCCTGGATCCCAGCAGTCTCAACTCAACAGCAATCCACAGTGCCCTGAGAATTTTCCATAGTACGTTACAATATACCGAGGAAATATTCCCCAAGAAAATTTCCGAGGTGCTACACCAACTAAAATCCAAGCCACTCTTTGACAACACTGAGCTGAGGGCTACCCCCGGGCTGAATCTTGACATAAATGAGAGGTGGCTGCCGGAAGACATTAGGGGGTTTGTACCTTGGGTTAGGCACGACGAGCTAGAGAGGAGCAAAGTGAATGATTCTGTGAAGAGCTGGGCGAATCGAGAACTTGATGCACTTAATGGAAGTATCAAACAAGCTCTCAAGGACATAAAGGATATTGGGGTTGTTGTGGACCTGAGGAAGGAAATACTCGATTCCTGGAATAGCAGTAAGTCCAAATTGCTACATGTGGTTATAGGGAGTGAAGAGCCTAGGCGAAAGCTCAGAGAGCAGCTCAATGAGAGACTGGTAGAGCTACTTAGCGCTAATGCAGGTACACTAAACCGGGTGGGAGAGAAAATTGAGAAGTTGGCAATACAACCAAAGGAGACAAACGCAGATGTCACCAATCTTTGGTCCGATGCCTTGCTAGGCATGTCGCTTTCAAATGGTGCAGCCCCTTTTCGGCGAACTGTCAAAGCAGCCGTTGCAGGTCATGACACTTCGGTCAAATCTGTCGTCCACGAAACCGGGCTATGGAGCAAATCCATAGCTCAGAGCTTCGAGCTTGTCAAGGGGATTGCAAAAACAGAGAAACTAGATGAATTCGATGATGACGAATTCGGGCTTGGTTCTGATTACGCTCAAGACGCAGTGGAGGATTCAGGGAGATTACTAAAAGCCCTTGGTAAAAACCTAGAGGATGCTTACAAAACCTTGGAGGAGCGGTTGGAGGCTCTTGTGCGTGCTCTTGAGGAGAAGGCCGATCGGGAAGAGGTCACAACCCGCACAATTTTCCTTCTGAGAAGTATCCGTCATTTGAGGCAGAATCCGCCACGCACGGCTATATCGAATGAGATAATCGGTCTTGGATGGTTTGCGAAATCACTTGTCATTCGGCTCCAAGCCCTGGCTTCCAAGGGATTCAGTATGCAGGCGCTATCGCTCTTTCGGTGGGCTCTTCGCAAGCGCAAGTGGGAAAAGACGTGTCCTTCTATACCACTATGGGAAGGTGCCCCCCGCCCATTACCTACTCAACCATCACCAGATGTATTCAAGTTTCTGCATGAGTTGGTCATTGTGATGGGAAAGGCTGGTAGTGATATATGGACCCCAGCAACAGTACAATGTCTCAGGAGAGTGGTGAGGGATGAGGTTTGGGTAATCGTAGGACAAGAGATAGATGGCAGGGAGATGAAGGAAAGTCAGAAAAATGGAGGTGCGGGTGTTGAGAATAAGGAGGCTAGTGCTGGTGATAATGCCGCGACGCAGGCAGGAGAGAAAAATGAAGCCGAGGACAAAGTGGATGAACAACCCAAAACTGAAGGTGAATATCTTGCAGTAGCGGGAGGAGAAGCATCAATTGCCCCCAACGAACTGAAGAGGGAAGTCAAACCACCAGCTATCGCTCAATCCGATCCAGAACCTACCGAAGCCCCAACAATTACCTCGTCACACGTAATACAGCTCCTATATGACCTAACCTATCTATTTGAACACGCCTTGCCGAAAGACCCAGGATCATCAGAGGACAGATTTTTACAGTTGCAGGTAGGCATTGTCCTTTCCCGGAAAACTTATAGATATGGGGCTAACCCTTGACGGCAGGGTCGGTTTGGACTGTTAAACGATGAGGAGATCCAGAGGATAGAAGCTAGTGCGAGAGAGTATTGGAAGAGGACGTCTTTACTTTTTTCGTTACTTACATAGCATTGCGATGGCCCTGGACACTGGATAGCTGGGGGTGCCGTAGTTGTCAACATTATACCCAAGAAGATAGCAGTAATATAGAAGTCCAAAATTGAGGGTAACTCGCCACGGATCACATGATGTCCCCCAAAAATATCTACCTTGAAAAGCATTGGAGTATCGGGTGGTCACAGCAGGGGGGGGCGATAGGGCGTATTCCGGATGGGAGCGCTATGGAGCCTTGAGGGTATATCTCGGTAGGCTGGCGACATGAATTTTGAATTTCTCAGGTTCCTTTTACCTATATTCACTATTGTTATGGTTGGGATGTTTCAACGGTTGGTAGAGTATACTGAGAATGTCATGCATGCAACGGATTGTCATGTCGTGAATTAGATCATTGTCGATGATTACGCTATTGGGAATAGTAATCTGGCGATGTCTCACTGCAGCCACTCGCTCTGAGTCGCCTGCTGATCTGAACTACTTTTCACCCTGACAGAAAATTGGGATAACTCGAGTAGTCTGGTTGAGTCAGCGAACCACGCTAACATTTTCCCGTCGCTTTCAGAACGCTACCACCTTATTATCTATTTCAGCTGTGCAACCAGACCCTACTGAGCATTTCTACTGCAACAACCGTACCCTTTATTCTTTCCGACACAAAATAAGAAAACAAATCGATACAGTCAAGCAATATGCTTCGACTATTACGGCTATGTAGAGCTCGTTTATCCATCCATTCTAGTTCTATCTCCCAGAAACGTATTCAGTTCAGAGGACTTGTCACCGGATCCGGGGTTCGTTTGTTTACTCGTTCTAGTTCTATTGCTAATCAGTTCAGAGGACTTACCACTGGATCCGGAGATGAGGGTTTTGAATCAGGATCTTGAGGCCTCTGGTAATACGAGACAAAATCAGATTCTGAATAACAATGGACGTTTCGTGAGTCATTCTAAACGTGATAGATTGCCATAAACTCAGCTGACGAACGGTTGGATAGAGGGGTCATGTCGATAAGCTGGACCATGTTGCTGGCCTGAGCAAGCTATCGCCCAACGATGGAAAAGGGTTTCGGGAGACATGAACACGAAGATGGAGAAGAACTTCGGAGGCCTTAAAGCCGAGATAAAGCCCCTTTTTTGGCAAGTCCGAGTCCTACTTGGAGGGTGGGACTGATATGTATAATCATACTTAGGGGGTGATAGTTATTCCATGCTAAATTCTGTAGGTTGTTGTGTTTCTTGTTAAAACATACATGGAAGAGCACCACATTTTCTCCAAAAAGCCTGTTTCTGCTGCCGCCCAAAAGATCGATTAGAAAAAATAGCTTACCGTGTTTGCTGTTATTATGTGGTTCAGGGAGGGTCTTGCTGGATTTTCTATAGACAGTTTCAACGAGACCAAATTTTTGCTGCTTTGCATCAAGGTACGGCGTTACCTAGAAATAATCAATTCTTGTTATTTCTCATCTCTCATCACTCGACCTGAGCTTTTTCTTATAGCTAGCAACCGCAGCAGGAGATTCCTCTTGACTCTGAAAGATAACACTGTCTTTTGTTCTGCTCAACTGCTGAGGTTGGGATTTGTCTGCTCCCGTGCCTCTAAACACCATTCCCATGCAAACCTTATAGCTACAACGCCTTCCGTGAAGCAAAATAATCCATAATACCCCAGTACCGAAGTATAGCTTCACAACATGAGGCTATACATATGCAACATATGAATCAGCATGCATACTTTACCGAATCATTCATCTACAAAAATCCCACTAGCATCACATGACTCTTAGATCCTTGACCTCTGGTGAGCTACACAATAGTCCTAACCGCAGCGGATTACATAACCCGCCTCCTCATCACATCCCATTGGCAGAAACCAACTTACACTCTGTGCGGTGCGTGCCATGTACAGCACAATTCAAAAAGAAAACCACCGATATAACGGTCACCAGTATGCCATCACCGCCCCGGCAAGCCGGTGGATCAATAAGTCACCGCGATCTACGGGGAGGGAGTGCGGATGAGGCAGCTAAAATTGCTATGTGGGGGGGATTGATTGGGTGTTTGAAGGTGAGTAGCTTTAATGTGTGGGTGGGGTGTAGGTAGGAGTGAGAGTTATATATCCATTAAATACCGCTTCAATTTCTATGTCATTACTGTTAGCTATGCGATCATATATATATATATACCCTTTACTTTTTTCTCTTGTACATTTTTTTTTTGGAGATCCGGTCTCCCGCCATATTCAGACCGTTTTTTTTTTTCAATTTTAATCTCCATAGCCCTGAAAAATGCTAACCCCACTCTCCTAGTGGAGCATCTACAGTGCCCTCGGTGGCCTTGTAGCATACAGATTCTCTCCTGTCTTCCGGAGCCTTACTCCCCAGGTACGGTTAATCTTTTCCATATATCCCGCCCCATTTTAAAGTATTCCCTCTAACCAACCCCCCCCCAAACACACACAGTTCAAAGTCTACCTCTTCATGTGTCCCGTCACAGTTGGCGGTATT
>Ga0307511_10007649_pt1 | contig 10860 bp, 9 predicted proteins | sample 13_EM_MG_FD_200266 | JGI IMG/M metagenome (GOLD analysis project Ga0307511, IMG submission 200266) | Populus trichocarpa ectomycorrhiza microbial communities from riparian zone in the Pacific Northwest, United States - 13_EM | ecosystem: Host-associated > Plants > Roots > Unclassified | place... | reverse complement strand
CTTGATTTCTAGCATTTTATTTGTTATATTTTATTTGTTATATTTTTCATACCTCTGGGCGGTTCTATTTCTCGTATTTTATTTATGTTATATTTTTTTATACCTCTGAGCGATTTAATTCCTAGTATTTTATTTATGTTATATGTTTCATACTTCTACTTGTTTTGTGATGTCTGGCTTAATTATTCCATAGTTTCGTATGAAGAATATTATGCAGATTGGTGAATGGGTCAGAGCACAGGCAATGACCCTCCAACGGACCTAGGGGCAGGCGGTTCGAAGGCAGTTTTATTTGCGATGTTATGTTACCTCGGAACTCCCTTTATGATATTTTTCGACATATGGGAGAACAGTTCTCGAGACCTAGGAGAGCTCGGTCTCATGAGATTCCATCTTGATAAAGACCAGGTTTTTGAATGCTTTCGTAGGCTATACGATTTACAAGAGATGGCTGAAGGAGGAGCAAACCGGAGAGAAAACCCACAATACAAGTGCACGGTGATCAATGAACAGACAAATAAATTTCTAGAGGCGTTCCAGCAGGCCTAGCGCCAATTTCAGCCGCTGCAGCTTTCCCCACGAATCCAGTCTTTGATGGTCCCCGATGATACTGTTTTCCCCTTCCATACCTTTGAATACCGGCAACGTGGAGGTCAGGCAAAGATATATATCATCAAGGTTTTAGGGGAGTTCAGGGACGGTCTTACGAAGGGACATTCCACCGATGTACAATCCCCGCTATCAAGCTTTGCTAACCGAAAGACCTTGCATAAGACTATCTAGATCTAATCTTGTGATGGCTCAAACGTCTAGGATGACACATTTATTTGCAAAGCGATTGAAATAGGGCGTGGTTCAGGGCAGGAATGTTCGGTGGGGGAAGCGGCAAATTATGAGAGGGGTGGTATGTTGCGAATGAAAGAACTAGATCATCCAAACTTGATTCAGATGCACTTGTGCTTCGACTTCCTTAATACTAGGGTTTTCCTCTTGCCATGCTATCATGGAGACTTGAATCAGTTGTTGCGAGGTGAATTCGATCGCCGGGGCTTCAATCCTCCACGACTACAATCACCTGAAGTCAACTGTAGCTCCGCCTACAGCTTTCCCACTGAGGGGTGGAATCAGCAGGGCAGGAGAGATGGTTATATCAGACTTTGGGACATCGAGAGTCACTCATGAGGATCGTACGAGTTTGACAACCCGCCGGTTTGTCGATACCACAGCCTATAGCCCCCCTTGGTCAGAAAGAGGAACAGGGTTTTCTCTCCCACAACCTAAATTGAGCCAAAGTTTCGATGTTTGGTCTATGGCATGCAATCTTTTGGAGGTTTTGATCTTCATGATGCAGGATGCAAGAGGTGTAAAACAATTCCACGCTTTAAAACAGAAGACAGATATAGAAGGAAGCGAGATTATGAATTGTGAAAGGCCTAGATCTACTTTTTGGTATTTCGAATCTCAAGAACAAAGTACTTTCAAGCTGAAGGGTGTTGTCGCTGAATGGCTTGATCGAGCAGATGCCATGGCCCAGCTCACTGAAAATAATATCGGTGCACTCTCCAGGGTTGGTGTACTCTCCAGGCTCGCCACACGACTCCGCATAATGTTCAAGGTTAATCCTAGTGAACGCGGGACTATTAAAGACTGTTGGAGACACCTTCGGGGAGATGAGGTGCCTGTATCGCCTCCTATACCGCCGCCTGATTTGCAAATGCCAGATATGTTCAGGCCCCCACGTGCTGATACAGAGCAGGATCCTGAAGCGATGATTGATATTCTTAACGAAAACAATTCTGGTGGTGACGAGCTGGGTTACATCGATGGCCCAAATCAAGCCTACTGCGGTATTCCCAGGGCAGTGCCTCATCCGTAGGTGAAATATTCAGATCAAGGCTCAGATTTATCGTCTGACCTTGCATACCATACTACCGATAGGTCATTGACATACCTACGTGGCCCTGCGCGTGAAGAATGTCCATGCAGAATCCGGATCTTTGGAAATCAGCTCAGGGGAATAGTGACCATATCAATAGCATATGTAGTCAGAGGGAGGATTATTGTGGAGAATTTAACATGTAAAACCCCCTGTGAAGTCTAGGGATGTGGGATGTCGAGGTGGAATAGAGGCTTTGTGTTAGATTAACCAATATAATGAATAGTACAACGAAAATTAGATTCCTTGTCTCAGTGGAATCTTTTTGACGTTCACCGCCAGCGACCTGGATCGGCAACGGAGGCAGGTGTCATCTGGGGTTTCACAGGACTCCACCAAAGTCAACTCTTCAAGACAGAGAACCTTACGTGTAAGCTATGGCTGGGGACAACTACACCATCCACGATCTAACGGTTAGGCAGCATTTATGGCAATTCAAGAAGTCCTCCTTGGTCAAGATTATATTCCCGGGAGTCAGTAAGTCTTGCCCCCAACCCTCGGCTATCGTGTAAATTAATTATCTCTAGTTCTCAATTAAATGCCTGTGTACTGAAGCCTTGGGCGGGTGTCTTTGGGCGCACGGCGGCGCCGATAATTGTCTACTTTGCACGCGTTGAAGTGTGGATAGAGGTGCCTGATTCCCAAAAGCCATGGCTGGTATGTGCTTCTGCCATAAGGAAAAGATTTACAGGAACTTGGGGTTTCGCACTTTACTTACAGTATGGCAGAAGCGAGCTGGGACCCCAAGGTCCGCGGGTGCACTATCGGCGGTCACTAGTTACGGGTCTGGTAGTGGAGCGCCTTCGCAAAATATTCTCAGCCTCAGACTATGAACGGCATCTCCAGTGTCGAGTTGGGACACAATCCCCGGCTGGTGATATATAGGAGGCACAAAATACTGGTACAAATGACTGCATTACGATTAAGTGTAAGCACAGACCTTGCTTTGATCAATTATGTACCTTCTGTGGGACATGATCAGGAAATAACGGTGTATGCTTTCCAGTGCGGGGCAAGTGCATCATCTGTTAGAATGCAGTGCATGTCATTCCGCCCATACCTAGCTATACATTGCAACCCGCCTTGAGCCTATTCACCTAGCCTCTCACGTTGAGTTGCATGTGCTACCATGTGCACTCATGTGAACGTTCATGTGCACATTCACCTGAATGCTCGTTCATGTATATATAGCTCCTCTATTGCCTGCTACTTCTGTATATATCACATCAGTTCACTTCATTATAGTAGCTAGATCAATACAAGCTTCTACCATTCTCTCTCTCTCTCTTATAGCACGTCCTTCACTGGATCCACGACTCACCGCTCGCCACGTTCAAACATACGTTCAAACATCATCCTTCGAGAAAAGTCTGATATAGTAGTATCGATTGTTCCAAAGCATTCATATATCCAGTATCATATAATCCTGTTGGGTACAAACCAAGAGCCTAATGGGTTATCACTAAACACTGCTATAGGGTCCGACAGAATTGAGTTGGGGGAAGCAGCGAAACTAGAGAAGGCGGAACTCATAAATTTGCAATTTCTGGGTGAGTTTGCATTACGGTTCAGAGTAGAAGTTCAGGGCAAAACTCGTTGACTAACACATAAGTCTTGGTCCACCCCGACTGTCATAGATCCTAAATCACTTCAGCAGTTCAAGGAAAGCTTCAAGAATCTATCATTTCTGAGTGATTACTTTGCTTGAGATTCGGGCATCTTCAGTGGAGTCTTTTTTCTCTTTCCTCTCTGTCTCAAATCTTTGGCTCCCAGTTCGTTTCATGCATGTTGATTCTTCTTATTTACGCATATCTATCTATGCACCAACCGTGACATGTCTACCCACCCAGTTCTTTTCGACCTCTAGTGCAGCAATATACCAGCATGGATTTCTCGATCTTTCAATTCAGGGAATTCGACCATTCATTATTCATTTTGTGTATAGGTTCATTTTGATTCCGTCAAATAGACACTGTTAACAAAAACTAGGGCCCTCCGTCCAACCCTCGGGAAAGCAGATAAAATCATTGCTAAACCCATTTCGTAGTGTATATATAGCTATGATTGTATTAGTATAAAAAATTAGAGCGAAAAAAGGCCTATAATACAGCGAAACTCGCTAGAGAATTAGTCTGGAGCATTATTAAAACAAAGCGCCAAACTGGAACTTGAATAAAGGGGGGTGTTTCAACCGGTTCCGGAGAAATACTCATTACAGCAGGTGTGATACCAACTATACCACAGAGCATGAAAACTATATTAGAAGTATTGTTTTCTCAAGTTGGTAGTTCTGATGGGGCCTAGATCAGAAAATCATCTGCGCTAGTCTGGTTCATCTGCGCTACAAGCTTCTTATACACACTGAGCCTAGCCTACAATTTGATTCTTGGCTGAGGTCCGGTTATACTCAGGGTAACTTTGTATCATCACCAGAGATTATTTTTTTCTTTTTATACCCAGTACCTATATGTGGCCCCAGTGAGCGGGACATGACGAGCCACCCGGAACCCCGGGTGGATTCAAGGGGTATTAAGTTAATCTGCTACCCCTGCGCTAATATATATGTGGGGGGGATCTAGTTTATGAAGACTATTCTGGAGAGAATTGGAAAGTAGTTATCACCAGGGAGGAAACTAGAAAGAATAGCATGGTGTCTACTTAACTATGCATGATAGAAACATTGAGGCCCCGGAATGCGCACTACTTAGTACTATGTTCCAATCCCTTCCAGTAAAGTAACTAGAGATATAAAGATATCTAGGTGCTTTATTAGGATATTGAGCATGATTGCTACGTCGTTTGAGCTTACTTAAGTGCATTCCGGTGCAAGGGTCGTATATTGGATATAAATTCATATCCTTGTCAGAGATTTAGTGTCAACATCCGAGAATGAGGGGGCACATTCCTCAGGAGTCATTTTAAACTCCCCACATTATATCACCTAAGGGGGGGCAAGGATGCTAGCCTAGAATGCGTTTATCTTCCAGTGGATAACTTACTCCTTGATACTCCCATTCGGGGAGTGAAATTTCTCAAGCAAGTTACACGGTAGGTGCGAAGGCCGGTGTTGACTCCCCGCGAAGCATCGTTGCAATGGGTCCTGCTATAGGCTTGTTCTGGCATCGGAATCAGTAAACAATGCAACCGACCATCCTCCGTAGGTATGCGTTCTACTTGCTAGGCGCTCAATCACTTCAAATATAGTTTAGTCATGAAATTGGCGATTACCGCAACTCTAGGGCACCCAAAACCACTAAATGTTCCATGAGGAGATACATATGTGCCCAACATTGTAAGATTCTGTGCTATGGTACCAAATATGTGGTGAGATATGCATAAGGTCATGCATGGTGTTGAGATAAAAGGTAGTGGAGAAGAATGGGAGACACATCTGAGAGGAGTTTGAGGGGAGTCAAACGACAGACATGGAGAGGAGGGGAGCATCCGAGGACTCCGCATACTACCCACCACACAGAAATTGTACATGTGTTCACTGTGAGTGGTTTCATCCCTAGGATTATGGCACCTGCCGAGAAGTCACCTTCACCAGCTCAGTCAAGACTTCCGTTCCCGTGGTCAGCCATTGCTCTACTCTAGGCTTGCACTAATGAGCTGGTTCGATGGTTTAGATACTTGCTTTTATTCATCCAAGAGACATATTACTGCGTGCCAAGATAATATTCATATATTGTGGGAAAAAAACACTTAACACAACCCATCACCCATCTTAAGAAACCCTAAATATAGCCCGCTCTAGGTAGCCACATGCACTAAGCTACTGTCATAGCGTCGCATTACATGGGCCTCGTGCAATTGACGCTTGAGACAAAGCAAAACCCCCATTCCTTGCTACTTGGGCACTAAATTACCACAGCATCCAGGCCTCCTTAGTAGGTGTAGCGGAATCCCTCGCAACCTTCGAGAACCTTTCCTTCTTCCTTTTGCTTCTTGTTCTCGCTCTTGAAGAAGATGGACATAATAGCGATGAGAGCGAGGGTCAAAAGCTGACAACCAATGGCGACCCAGATACCGGGAATGTATCGAGGGGCATCTTGCTGACGGAAAGACATACTCGCGATGATACCACCAATAGAACCAAACCCAATTTGAAGTGCGGAGCCCACACTTCGCTTACTGTTAGTTCTGATGTTGTTGCTCTGGTAGGCCAAACAACCCGGTACGTTTCCCCCAGCTCCAGCAATTCCCAAAAAGGCGCCGAAGTAACGGGCACCGTTATTGACGGCATGGCCGGTAAGGGCGAGTCCAACTATTGTGACAATGGCTAGAAAAGCGATAAATGGCGCTCGCAGGCGAGTCTTGTCGGCATACCAGGAGATGGGTAAAGCCACAATAACCGCGAAGAAGACTGGAGGGGTACTCAGGAGTTGAGACATGAGGGTGGAATAGCCCATACCTTCCTTGAGGATGATTGACAGGAAGAATGCAAAGACATAGGCTGGTATAGAAGTAGACATGAACAACAACGCGTAGACCCATAATTTCCAGTCACTCAAGTGCTTTATAACCGTTGCCAAAGTCATTGAGTCTACTTCAGAATCTTGCCTATCCTTGTCAATTCTGAACTTGATAATCTCCACCTCGGCCCTGGTGAGGAATTGGTGCCTGGTGTTGATAACTTTGTCAGGGAAGTCAATAATGAAAACGAAAGCAGCGCAGCCAACGATGACGGTCAATATCCCCTCCTATTTTGAATTATCACCGTCAGCACTAAGTATTTTAATATCTACAGGTAGAGGACCTTACCATTATAAAAATCCAACGCCATCCCAAATAATTAGCAAGGCCCTCCATCTGCATGAATCCGGAGGCAAGCAGAGGTGAAAAACCAGAAGCCATGCTAGAGACCAAGTAGAAAACTGCCAACCTAACACACAATCTCAGTCAGTGCCAGACTCATGAGTTTATGCAGATATCAGCCTTACGATGGTACCTACCTCTTTTGAACTTCATATCTCACGTACCAACATGAGATCAAATAGACACAACCGGGAAAGAATCCTGCTTCGAAGAAACCAAGCATAACTCGCAAGATGGCAATTTCCCACCAATGCTTCGCAAAACCCATACCTATCATTACCAAACCCCAGCCGACCACAATACTACCGAGCCACTTTGCAGTGCCCACCTTTCGTAGTAGGATATTCGAAGGCAATTCAAATAAGAAGTATGGGATGAAGAAAACCATAAGGGCTATTGAGTAGCGATTGTCGATGAAATTTAATTCCGCCCCCATTCCCGTAATCAGGGCGTTCGGCATCTGAGTAGGGAGAAGTTATTTGGCCATTCGAGTATATCTGAATTCTGTGCCGATATTCTGGCTTACATTGGTTCTGTCAATGAGCGCCACCATGTACATCGCAATAAGCATCGGAAGCAATCTCCAGTCGACACGACGCCTATTTTGGTATTATTGGTATTAAAAAGCTGGGCCACTGATTTTACGCTCATTTTTAATTCGGGGCAAAAACTCACATAATTTTCTTCTCTATCTTGCTATCCCATTGTGCAGTCTCGGGATCCCATCCCGCTGGGGCCCCGTCAAACCGTGAGTCCAGCTCTGAACCCCCGCTGGAGGATGCATCATGGTGTTCGTACGTCCGTTTCTCGCCGGCCACTGTGTCACTCATTTTGCAGTATCTTATGACTGATTTGTGGGGCAAAAATCGATTGGAGGCTCCTTTTTTTTGGCGCTTTGGTGTATGAGATCTAGAAGGGGAGTCACCCTCTTGTACTCCGTTCCGGATCTGAGTTAAAATCCATATTTCTAGGATGGAAGTTACATCTGTAATCTATATAATTGCCTCTTGGTTATCCAGCTGCTAGGCAATTGCAATGCTTGTAACCCCGGCAGTGGTCCTGAATTGACATAATCTGGGGTAGTTGACTGCTATGAGCCTACAAGATTTGGTGCTGGACTTGTACGAGATGAGGGTACAAATGCCTTGAACACAACCTATGAAACAGGTCTCATGACAACTTTGCTGCACCCAAGATGTATCTGCCATAACCCTGGTTGAAACTGTGCGAATACGTATACACCTCTTCTAAGGTTGGGAACTGCGACAGTGCATATAGTACCTGACACTATACTATACTTCGCAAATCAGTGTGCATATCTATCCGAGTTCACAGACCCTCCCCTCCACGCCCAATATCTTTCAGTCGGAGACTATCCTACCCCGCAAATCGATTCCAGCCACCCCAGAATCTGGACCGAAGCACTAATTTATAAGCACTTTAGCTGCTGTACATAGCCCCCAGCCGTCCCCAGCCATACTCATGCTTAGGGCGGAGACAACCGCAGGTGTGAACGAAATCTTGCATGTAAGTGTTGTGCATGAAGGGCGATTCCTGTAGTGAAATACGAAACATGGAGCATGCACCAATGAATCCAAGTAAGAAAGCGAATTCAGCAATGAACTCTAGGATATGTATGATTCATTTGGTTGGTAGGCATTTCTGGGTACATATTTTCAGCAAGCCCTGAGGCGAAAGTATCTATGAATGGGTCGAGCCAAACCGATAGTCATTTGTTGGCAATGAACACTGACATCGATACTTTGGAGATCTAGGCCCATGTGTGAGGCTGGTGCTCAACGCCCCAACGTACTAGACGCTAACAACATAATGCACGCCCAAAGGATCCACACTTGTGTTTTCAGACCCCTGACTGAACCAAGAACGCCTCCGTCGATCATCTGCAATTCGCTTTTTACCGGCTGATACTCGTTCCGCCGGAGCGCACATGGTCGACTAGGTACCATTGCGTTCGGTAATATGTAGGTGACAGCCGACTTGTCGCGCCTGTAATTTGGGAGTGAAGGTCTTTGTCGCGTGGCGTGGCCATCCTGTCCGTTGGAACCGCACCCTCTGGGAATATTGGAATCATTGGAAGCATTGGAAGCACTGGAAGCTAGTGCGCAACCAGGCTAGTAGGTACAGGTCCGCAGATCTACAGCGCTAAGCCTGACCAGGACAGATACCCTGGCAACGTCGTTGTGAAGGGATAATCAAACAACTCGGAGTTTCCTCATTCCCGACCTACCTTGTTATTCATGATTGTGTAGGTCTACGAGATCTTATCGGGTTTTAGCTTTGCCACCAGTTAATGAATTTTGGATAGCCGTTAGCATGCGGCATGGCAATAGTAAATATTCTCAAGCATTTAGTCGACGAGAATGTGCTTTGTTGATCATGAATCCTTACCCCAGTATCGACCCCCAAGAGGAAAATGTAACGAAAACTTGTCTGAGGAGGTGCGGCAGCGGTGGAGCCTCCCTTTCTCTGAGTGACATTCAGACACAAGGCCTGAGATAGAGTCACTCCATACCCTATGTATAACAGCTTCCACAATATTTTCGCCATTTACATTGACACAGATATTGTGATTCAAAGTTCTGGATGGGAAAGAGCGAACTTTTGATCTGGGGTTCCCCCTCGAACCATCAGGAGTCGGCGAAGATCGGAAGGAGTGCAGGGATAATCAGAACTGATTCCTACATCATAAGTCAATTAATATAACTCTGCGGAAGTAATTATTGCAGAGATGAATAAAACTCCCCCAAAGTGTGCGGGTAATACGGAGTATGCCTACCTTGATCATTGAGCAATTTTAATAGTGTGAAAACGGTGGGGTGTGAAGAAACGGGGTAGAACTCTACATACTCCGTTGTATAATTCCCAACAGTCTCGATGACAGCTGTGACAATCTGGCAAATATTGTAATTGATGCCTCCATAAATTGATGTTTGCACCGAGCGTTAATTTTTACGACCAGTAAGTGGTCTGTACCGCGCCCGGAGAAATATTTTTCCAAAGACCCCAGAACGGTTTAGTGGTTCCGATGTACCGAGCCTAGAATGAATTTTTTTCGGAAAATATCTACAATGCCACTCGTTTGCCAAGAGAATGTTTATAATGCCCTACGCGAACACCACACCCCGTAGGTACACTACAGTCTGAACTATACCGCAATACCGCATCGCACGCAATACCAGCCCGACCACAGAACCATGGAGCATCAAGCAATGTTTTAGAGCAATATTTTATGGCTTTTGAGGATTTTAAACATGCAATGGATGCGTGGGCAATTGCAGACGGATAAACCTTTTTTTTACCAAAAATCGGATACCACTCGGAAAATTGCTAAATGTCGGCATCAAAACCGATGCCCATTCCATGTTCGTGCAGTGTGGAACCAGCATCAGGTGCCAGCATTGATCCTGAGCATACAGTACATGCTTGGGGGCAGCTTTACCCACACGCTCCGTGGCAAGCAGACAGCGCTGGTTAGTGAGAGTTGTTCTCAAATTACTATTGGTTCAGAAATCTACAAATGCTACCTGTAGTACATGTGGAGACGCTGGGCATACTGCACGCCCTTGTCGGCGTCCCCACACTTGATTTTGCCCCTATTATTTTTATTTGTCTATTTTGTTACTATTCTTCTGTCGTTATGTACGTAACTTTCAGAAACCTCAGGGCATTGTAAACATTCACTTGGCAAACGGGTGGCATTGTAGATATTTTCCGTTTTTTTTCCGATGATGTATGACAAGCCATCCGTCAACCCGGGTGGATTCAAGGGCTGGCTAGCTAATCGCCCCGGACCAAGTACATGGAGTTGGCGCTGATAAGTTGAACAATGACGACGGATGGCTAAAAACCCCCCAAAAATGGTGAGAATGAACCTACATGTGGATGATTAACACATAGCTTTGGATACATAGTATTAGGTTCACGACCTATATTAAAGAGGCTATGTTCTGACCCATTCACCAATCTGCATAATATTCTTCATACGAAACTATGGAATAATTAAGCCAGACATCACCAAACAAGTAGAAGTATGAAACATATAACATAAATAAAATACTAGGAATTAAATCGCCTAGAGGTATAAA
>Ga0307511_10007648_pt1 | contig 10860 bp, 10 predicted proteins | sample 13_EM_MG_FD_200266 | JGI IMG/M metagenome (GOLD analysis project Ga0307511, IMG submission 200266) | Populus trichocarpa ectomycorrhiza microbial communities from riparian zone in the Pacific Northwest, United States - 13_EM | ecosystem: Host-associated > Plants > Roots > Unclassified | place... | reverse complement strand
TTCACCAGCAGCAGCGATCTCCCACTTCACCTGTGGCAAGCAATGGCGGTTGGTAGCAGGAAGCAGGTCTAGGTAAGTGCCCACCCGGCATCAGGACGCATAACAAATATTAATTATTCTACGGAGTCCCAGGCACTTCACCAGTGGCAGCCCCATACCCAGCGGCAGCGACCTGGCCAGCGTGAGCTACCAGGCCAGTGCCAGTGACCAGGCCAGCGCGAGCGACTAGGCCAGCGTCCCCGACCCAGCCTGCGCTAGCGACCACTCTAGGTAAGCATTGCCAGCCCACCACTATTGTGGGCATTGCTAATCATTTCCGAGGCAGGCATTGCCGCCAGAACTGGGAACTATGGGATACGGTAGCCATGGCTGGGTGTTGGGGACACAGTTTGGGTAGTGCAAGATTTTGCTATTTTACAGTTATCGTAGGAGCCCAGAATTATGTATATAGTTATTTATAAAGGAATTGCATAGAAAACATTAATTGCATATTTGAATCACTACATATATGCCGGCAGTTGTCATACAATATAAGCGCGATTTTCTACCTGCGGCTATTGCTAGTTTCCCCGTGGATCTGTGGAAGTTCCTATTCGCACCTGCGAGTTGCAGAAGCACCTATTTCTCGACTTTCGTAATTAATGAGAATACTGTGGCAGGCTTCCAGTATACGCGGTCTGTCCAGAATTTGCGTTCGGAATGCAAGCTCAAATGGTCTTACGTCGGGACGCCCTGGCCAGCATAATTTTCGTCCCAACGAAGCCAATGCCATAGTTTGCGTCGGAAGAAGTTGGCTGCAATAGTTGCGTCAGGATCCGCAGTTATGCTAAAGAGCGTCAGGTGCTTCAGACGCACCTGACGCCGATTTTTTCGTTGCTGATGTACCAGTCGAGATGGTAATGACCGCCACCCAGACCAACCGCATCTAGAAACCCACGGTGGTACAGGTGGATGACAGTACACATATGGAAGTGGGGTTGGGAGAGTTGGACAAGGCGATGAAGAAGAAGAGAGAGAGGAAGGGGGAGGGGAGAGCCAAGGACAGCGAGGATACGGAGATGAAGGATAGGTCAGACAATTCCGATAGCTATCGGGAGATGTACAAGGACCTATCCAGGTATGAGGATGAGGGCGAGGCTCTGGTAGTGGCACTTCCGGCTACCAACAAAAAACAGGCTGCTTCACGTTCGGCAGCGAAACCGGCTGGGAAGCGATCCCGACCAGCCAAAACACCCCCCCGGAGCATATCGCCTGACAACAATGGACCGTTGGTCAAGGCGATGGTAATCCATGGGGTCCCCTGCCAGAGACCCATGGCAGAAACGATATAGGATGTGGGAGTGAAGGGGATAATGGGGGCACGTTGGCTCTTGGGAGGTATACGGAGACTGGGTAAAGCCACTAGCTCCGTTGTGGTGTTTTTCAACAGGAAGTTGGCACTCGGGAGCCACCTGAAGGTGAGGGGACGCTGGCTACCGATAGAAGCTTACGACTTTGACAGAGGGAGGAGAAGAGTGGAACGCAGTGACTGGTGATGGAAGACTCTTGATGTTGACTTATATATCACGTTTCTATTACCCCGACTGGTTCTTTCTTTTCTTATACAGTGGATTTGGGTCTCGCACAGTTTGTATATAGTTGGTTTTCTCGGGGGTCGACCGCTCCCAATGAATGTTCCGTCAAAGGTTCCAGGCCGCCGCATAGCCTAAGGCTGATCAGGCGTATAGACTTCAAAAAAAAAAAAAAAAAATGTCTTCGCCTTCCCGCCCGTGCCTTGCGTGAAACTCAGTCTCCCTCCTGCGTCGAGGAGTACTCCAAGTGTGCCCGCCCAGTATCCCTTGACTTTGGATCTCTCGTCTTGGGGGGTCATGAGTTCTATGTGTGTGATGTTTACAGGGTTCCTTGAGTCCCGGTCTCCGTGGGACCTGGACTCGGGTGAGCTTATAGCCGACAGGTAAAAGGCTGATGAGATGGGACTGTCTTTCCGAGAACCCTACTGCCCCGTGCCATCGTGCCATCGTGCCAGCTCGAGGTGCCTCGCGAGTGAGGAGCATCTGTGAACTTCCTTATCTGGTTGTCCCCTGTCCTGAGACTCCTTGCCGCCCACGAGGCCGACAAGTCGTCCAATTTGACTTGTAATGGCTCGACCCCCGCGATATATCCAAGTTTGAGCTTGCTGCTACCGTGGTACCCCCCGTTATCTTTCGTAGCGCTGAATATTCTACTCTTTCCATAGCTAAAATATTCTTTTTTCCGATGTGTGGTCCGTCCCACAGCTCCGCTCCCCATGTGAAGATCGGTCTTATGGCCCCGGTATACAGTGAAGTCGTGTTATAAGCAACCTGCTGGGACCAGCACTGGGGTTGCTTATAACGCGAGATTTCTTATAGAGCGAGATATATACAAAATCTAGGAAATGTCCGAGCTCGGCTTAAAAAACCCGGTGATGGTAGGTTGAAGTTGTGCCCTTCGAGCCATACCCTGTGGACCCTGAATGTCCCGCTTGTCTCGATATAATACTGCCTCCAGTTGCTCGCCCTTCTGAGAATTGACATGGGGATTTTGAAGACGAAAGAGACGTAGGTTTTCAAGGCTCTCAAGTGCAACCTTAGAGGAAACATCAGAATCGCAATCGGATTCTTAGAGTACGGTAGAGCAGGCTCATAGGTATCTAAAATACGTTGCTCCTCCTTCTCCACCGAATTCTCGACCACTGAATCAACAGAATCAATAAACTCAGAACGGCTGGCTCGCTGAAAACCAGGATGGGCAACATGAATACAGTCATATATTAAATAATAATTTATCTTAACAGAGCTGATACAGGTGAGTTAAACGTGATGTTGTTTATTTGATTTCGATAGGCATTTGCTGAGAATCAATTCGCACGATGTGCTGCGGGGTAATGCTGCACCCAACCACTCTCGCGCTATAAGCAACCATGTGTATTACTAAGCAAATACTTAAGAAACTTGCGAGTTTCTTATTTTCCCATACAAATTCTGATGGGACCAGAGCATGGTTGCTTATAACGAGAGATTACTGTAGAGAGCTCTCATGGCTCGAGGGGAAATGCCTCCTCTTGGATTGCCTAATCTTAGCATTTAGAGGCCAAACCGGAGACCACATAGTCTTTCACTGTCCCGCCTACCACGACCAGAGACGGGCCCTACTAAGGGGAAAGAGCAGCTGGGAGGAGATCGACGCCCCCGACTGGAGGAAGGAAGGCGACGACCCGCCCTACGACGCCATCGAATCGTTCTTCGACTACTTATACCACAACATCCGCTAAGATAACGACAAACCCACACACACCCAGGAAGTAAGGCCGCCACCCCACTATTGAGGCCGCAAAAGTCTGCAACGACTTTCCTCCAGCCCCTCGCTGGTTAGGCCACGTGGAGCCAGCCTTTGCCTGGATTAAGACTTGGGGAGGATTTGGAGCAGGGTGGGGGGGAACGAGCGACGGGGAGGAGCTAGTCGGCGGAGTGGGTATACTGTGGTTGGAGTGTTACTAAGTTTCCTAATGTCTTGTGCTGGCTCCTCCTTCTTAGATTCCTTGTACCTAATCTGATTTCCGCGCGCGTCGGGGGCCCAGACTAACTTGGGAGTTGTGTTTTTATTATTCCCTACCTGCGAGCTAGCTGTTGTTGAATATTTTCATCTGCGAGGAACTCGAGTGAGATGGGTTATTTGTTGTGTTTGTTTGCTTTGTATCTTTCATCGGATTTGTGTACCTAGTCACTCTCTTTGCGTGGGCAGGACATATTAACTTGGCCGCCCTTGAATCCTCCCAGGTTTCCGAGGGGCTCATCAATGCCCTCCTTACAGGATCGCATATGAGTAATGAGTATGTGAAAAAAAAAAAATATGTAATTGGTGTCCGTGAAAGGCTTGGTGAGGATTACCTCCAGAAGGATACAGTCGAACCTCTATACTTGCATACTCTATACATGCATAACCTCTAGAATAGCATACAGTCGGCCGGTCCGAATTTGGGACTATGGCAATAGTTGCATACCTCTATAATAGCATGTATAGCGATTTTCCGGTCCCATCGCCGCCAAGCACAAGTAATAAAACTTGCATAACTAGTAACATAGTTTTTTTTTTTTTTTTGGAAGTCATTACTCGTATTCAGCCTTAGGCTATGACGAGCCCCCCAGAAACCTGGGAGGATTCAGAGCGCACCCCTACTCCACCACTACCAAGACCATATGGGACTTAGCCAAGACTTAAATCCATAAAGTGTCTGAAGTAAGACAACAGGGGGAACCTCTTTAGTACAAACCCATGCTCCTTTGGCTGTTAGAAATTCTTTGTGTAAGATAGTGGCGGCCTATAAAAACTCATATACATGCAACAGGTATTTACAGCCGAGATTGGCTGACATAAGCTGAACAGCATGAAATAATGGCCTCGGAGTGGAGAAATAGATCGGATTTAAGGAAGTAAGGAGTGGAGGAATGAATCAGAGTTAGACAAGGAATCACCACTTATTTTCAACCTTCAAGTTCTTTGAGTGCAGCCTAGAGAGGGATCGAAAGGTAGTGGGGTAGCGGGGTCATGGTAGCTAGCTTAGTTATACTATTTATATCATATTACCCTTATACACATTACATCTCTATAAATGTATAACATCTCTAGTAGCATAAGACGTGAAACTTATAATTAACACTATTGCACTGGCTGAGGATGAAGATCTTGTATCTGAGCCATCTTCTAACCCCCAGTTCCTCATTCGAAAGCTATTGGTGCTCTAGAAAATCTTTTTCTATATTATTTGCAAATCGATAGAAATACAAGGTTTTTGGAGGGGATGATGCAAAGGGAGAAATATTGGATTAAGGTCTATTTCTATTAAGAAAAGGCAAAAAGAACCTAGTAGAGGATCACAGAGTTCTTACATCAGTCATGTATGTAATTTTCTCCTGGTATAAGCATATATTTATTAAAAGCATACCACCTCCCAACTATATGCTTATAATAGGACTTTTCTATACTGGCCTATGAGACTCTATATAACTAATTGAAGGCCCCGACTAAGACCAAATGGGTCAGGAAGTCCGAATCGAGACCCTGAACTAAGACTGAGCTGTATCTACTTGTTGTAGAGCTATTGCAGGCTGGTGTAACACCTCCAAGGTAGCTCAGACAGACCTATTGCTCCTGGGTGGGGTTAGGCAGATTCAGCTGGACTGGGCCTTGTATACATAGTCTAGACTAGGCTTGACAAGTTTGGAGTACTCCACACTTACCTAGGTTACGCTATATATAAGGTACTCTTAATACAAGAATACCAGATATAAGGATATATTTGTTCCAAGCATACCTATACTAATACTAAATCAGCATATTTTAGATACAAGAATATTCTTATTCATATATATAAGGAAGCAAACCCTAAGGTAGCCGAAGGACACATAAAAGTTGGTTAGAATCAGAGTAATATATATATAGGATTCCTCCTCTTCTCACTTCAAGCTGAACCCAAAGCCAATATCAATAAGCTATAAGAAAAATAGTTCTAAAGTGTGAAAAGAAGCGTATTAAGACCCTAGAAATTGAACGCAGGTAACAGCATATGTCAGCATATTTAGTCCAGGATCACTAACTTTCTGGGCCCTCCCAAAATTAGCTCCTCCTCTTCCTGTCCTGCTTCTTGGAGTCAGGTCCCTACATCTACTCTTATTTGCTTATTTGTTGCTTGTATGTTATTCTTGTATTTATCATCTTCTTACGCAACCTTGTCTACGACTGGCTGGCTTCATTCCATATTTTCCTATTTTCTCTTGATGTAAGAATATATTAGTTACAAGCATATTTCCCCTAGTCCAAGCAATATACTTGTATTGAGAATACTCTGCTCAAGCTCCAGAAAAGTGTATCAAGTCTCTATGAACTTCCTACTCTACACTAAAGGCCTTATTACTTTTACCCAACTTATAACACATCTACAAGACTATAATAGATCATTCAACTCTCAATTGATATATATCCTCAAGACTTGACTAGTGCTGAGGACCAGTTGCTATCGCTTCCATGCCTCTTCCTTCCCAATACCACTCAATAATCGGCTGTAAATTGCCATTAGGCATCCTTGACGCATTCTCACTACATGTCAATGAAGCTCTATATTTTCAGGATGCTTATGCATTTTGCTAGATATGATTCTGTTCATTTTGCACTCTACTGCCTCAACAAGGGTCCGGCAGGGATTGCGTAAGGGCTGATTCATATTCCAGTGATGATACATATCCCGGTGATAATGCATATTCCAGGGATAATGCATATCCTGGTAATGATGCATATCTCGGTAATGATGCACTACCCGTTGATGAATAGCAGTATGTTGGCCACGGAGTGGGAGGTATGTGGAAATGGGTTCGTTATGATGGTTCCTGTTTTCCTTTAAGTCATTGGTTTATGCAAGAATTCTACAAGCTCGCATCTGAGCAATATATAGTAGTCTATTTATATATGAATACCAGCCGGCAGTTGCACTCTATTTATTGATTATGATACCATACACAGTGAAATGATTTCTATGCACCCCTTCTATGAATACCATGCTCTATATAGAACGTATTAGTAAACCCAATATCATCTATACCTGATATTGCTGAGCATTGAATAATACTTTTCGATGACATGCAGTGTTCTGGGGGGTGCGTAGAAACTAAGAATAATGCCTACGCTGGGCAAATTAGTTGGCTCCTTGTTATTTATGTATAGTAATGAGCTAGCGATAGTGCTGTAGCATCGGTGCATGGTAGATGCTACTAGTCAATTTCTTAGTATCATCACCGAATCTTCAGCTTTAGGGATTACTCAGATGATACTTATATAGAACTAATGCCAGCTGTGCAAGGTCCAGCATACCATGGGCATAGAATCCTGGCACAGCAGGAAGCATACACTGAGTACCAATAAGAAAGTTATAAAATACTTATATTTTTTTGCTTTTTTTGTCTCAGACCAAACTTTTAGTGTGAATGATGTGCAAGGCGTAAGATTGCATAAACCTAACAAAATAAAGCCCTTGAGAGGTACTAAATTGTGAAGGAGGGCTTCACATTACGGGAACTATATCGAAATCTTTTAAGGGCTATTGAATCTGAAATATAGTTGCTATGCTGAAGTATACGGAGGGCGCTTATTGCATATCTGAGTCTGAGCATGCATGTCTCACGCATGTCTGAAGTGCGTTATAACTTTCTCCTAAGGACTGTATATATGAGCTCCAGGAGCCTTATACATTGGTAGTATGTCAGAAAGTACAGTACCTAGTGGGAATTTACTAGACACCCCTTTTTTATGCAGTGATCGGCTTCTAGTGAAATAAGAGTAATGTGTATGTATTACAATGGGTTGAGCGCTAATCCAGATAATATATATACCGCCAGACAATACTTACAGTGCTTTGGAGAAAGTTATAACGAACCTCCGACATGAATGAGACATGCATGCTCAGACTCAGATATGCAAAAAGGGCCCCTTGTATGTATAAGGAAGTGATATTCTCAGTATGCATCAGCAAAAATTTAGTTTGCGTTATATACACGGCGTGCCGACTGTGCCAATTTGTAAAACTACGTATTACCACAAGATCTCATTCCTATAACACTCTCAGTCCCCACCCCGACTTCCCATGTCACATATTCCCGAACCTTCTTGTTATGCAATTGGACCCATGGGTATCCTTTTCGAAACCATTTCTTTATTGTTCTTACCCTTACAACTCTTCTAGCCCTTCACTCCCCCTCTGAATTCCTCAACCCCGCACCCCACGTTTCTTACATCTTTGGTCCCCTTCTGTCTCACCCAATTACCCTCATCTGACTTACCCCCCTTCTTAACATACATACCGTACCTGCTCCCTGTGCTATGTTTACCCTTCACATTTCTTCCATGTCTATGTTCCCCCATCGTCCCCTTTATGTGGGCACTCGCATCCTCATTCCGCCTCGGTCGGATCTCGTTCCTACACTTTTGCGCGTGTCTAATTCTTCCCTTGTTCTGTTTTCGGACGCAACCTGTCCGCTTGCGTTCGCTCATTTGCTATGTCTAGCAGAACCTGGAAGCCTTTTCATTTTTTCTTTCCCCTCGGTAGTTGTTACATGCTAGCACATATTCCACACCTCTCATCCCTACGTGTTTTGGCTCCAACTTAAATTAAATTACTATCTCCGAACATACTACATGCTCTCCGAATTTGCATTCTTCCCACCCCTTCCAATCAGACACAGACCATACCAAATCAGACTCACTTGTCTTCTCCAAACTCTATAGGCAACCAAAACAGAATGGTAAGGTGAAGAACCAAATCAAAAACCCGATGACAGTAGCGTAAATGAAATAAAAACTGGGAAAACGGCAGACTTGAATCCCTATACCATATTGACCCATTACATCCTCCGCAACACAATCTACCAGCGCGTAACTAACTCTGCATACATAACACAAAACAAAAAACTAAACAACGATAAACTGGGCGAAAAAAAAAAACCCTCACAACCATATACCACCCATGTATGCTATTGGATACACAAGAGCCTTTATCCAACCAACGTCGCAGCGAATCGCACCTGTGATACCTGCTAATACTGATTCTCATTCACCTCCGTAGCACTCTATTCATCATTATCGCTACCTGCCTCCATCACGGTCCCCATGAGTTGCGTATTAGCAGCTTGCTCCTAGGTCCTGTCCTCATTTGGTGTTTCTGATCCCGCCAAATTTTGACATAAGAAAGTCCTCTTCAATTCCTGTTGCAACTCATGGACCTACGAATCGTCCTCTACCACTGCACAAGGATCACTCGATTCTACCTCTGCCTTCTTATCGAACCCACCAATTCCTGTGCGCAAGTCAGCCTTAATATTTGCCAATATGAGATTCCGAACTCTGATATCATACAGGCTCCAAGTATTCCTCAGCCTGTGAAATGAAGCTGCCTTACGTCAGTTGCTAGATATCTGATGTCGGATTTAACACTTACTTGTAGCCGTCTTGTACTTGAAATCGATGGTTTCACCTTCTTATTCCCTAACCTTCAATTCCTTGAGGCACTGCCGAAGCGCATCCACAACTAAGCAAATGAAGACTGGGTTGATAGTGTCGAAGAACTTTACATCCCGGTTTACATGCATCTTCGGCCGTTGAAAAAAATATTCTTAGATTACCATCACTATTTCCAAAGCTCGAAATCGATGCCCAAGCATCTGTTTTATACACCTTAGCGTCTGTTCGCAGCTTGTCCTGAGTTATTTACCTCCCGCTGTTCCTCCCAACAAACAAATCGATCCTTCTCGAGCACCCACTTGACCTTCTTTGCAACTTCCTCATTCGTCTGGTAATTCAGCTTGTACAAACGCATAATGTTCTGGCGACACTCATGAACGACATACGACCTATGCCGGGAATGGACACTCTTAAGCTGTTCCCAGTTAACTATCGGACGTTCCACGGTTGTGAATGACTTACCAGTGCCTCGCAAGCCTCTGTATGTGGTGGGTATACCTTTCCTAGTCTTGTGCCTATTCCCATGCTTCCTAGATTAAGTTGATTACATCCAAGGAACTTAGGAATGGGAGCCTAAAGAACGTGTAGGCGGTAACCCAGTTTTGTGCGATAAAGCATAGGCCTTGCAGCTTCTGCAGAATAGCTACAAATGACCTAGTCCTTTTATCTCTGTCCTGGAGTCTTTTCACCTTTACAACGTCCGATTCACCTTGCTCATCATCCCTTAACCTCTGATCATCTGCATTACCCTCATCCGACGAGAGATACTTTATTGCCCCTATTTCCTCTTCCGGATCTTCGTCAATCTTTTACTTTTATCAGTACCTGCATCAACTTTCATGGGAATAACGACATACCTCCACAGCTTCTTGAATTCTCAGGCCCTTGTTACCGTTGAGATCATGAAGTTGTTTTTTTCATTTGCGTATAAGACCTCCAGTGGACGTATTACGTCCTTGCTGAGACATCGGCAAAAATTTAGTTTGCGTTGTATGCACTGCGTGCCGACCGCGCCAATTTGTAAAACTACGTGTTACCACAAGATCTCATTCATATAACGCTCTCAGCCCCCACCCCGGCTTCCCATGTCACATATTCCCGAACCTTCTTATTATGCAATCGGACCCATGGGTATCCTTTTCGAACGCATTTCTTCATTGTTCTTACCCTTACAACTCTTCTAGCCCCTCACTCGCCCTCTGAATTCCACAACCCCGCACCTCACGTTTCCTACATCTTTGGTCCCCTTCTGTCTCACCCAATCACCCTCATCCGACTCACCCCCCTTCTTAACGTACGTACCGCACCTGCTCCCTGTGCTATGTTTACCCTTAACATTTCTTCCGTGTCTATGTTCCCCCATCGTCCCCTTCATGTGGGTACTCGCATCCTCATTCCGCCTCGGTCGGATCTCGTTCCTACACTTTTGCGCGCTCCTAGTTCTTCCCTTGTGCTGTTTTCGGACGCAACCTGTCCACTCGCGTTCGCTCGTTTGCTATGTCCAGCAGAACCTGGAAGCCTTTTCATTGTTTCTTTCCCCTCGGTAGTTGTTACATGCTAGCACATATTCCGCACTTCTCATCCCTACGTGTTTTGCCTCCAACTTTAATTAAATTACTATCTCTGAACATACTATATGCCCTCCGAATTTGCATTCTTCCCACCTGTAAATGGGGACCTAAAGTAGTTAGGGTGGAATATTACTCTGAAGTAATATTCCAGGACTACTAAGTACTTTAAAGGCTAAGTGATTGGTTTCTAGTATTAGATTACTAAGTTCTGAGTAAGAGTCCTCATGGGACTAGAATTAACCAGTGGAACTCTTATATTTGTTGT
>Ga0307511_10007647_pt1 | contig 10860 bp, 8 predicted proteins | sample 13_EM_MG_FD_200266 | JGI IMG/M metagenome (GOLD analysis project Ga0307511, IMG submission 200266) | Populus trichocarpa ectomycorrhiza microbial communities from riparian zone in the Pacific Northwest, United States - 13_EM | ecosystem: Host-associated > Plants > Roots > Unclassified | place... | reverse complement strand
CCGTGTGGCACCCCGGCCGGGCCGAATGGGAGGCGGAGCTGCGGGAGGTGCGCGCGCGGGGCTGGGCGGTGACCGACGAGCAACTGGCCAGGGGCATCCGTTCGGTGGCGGCTCCGCTGCGGGACGGCTCGGGCCGCGTCGTCGCGAGCGTCAACGTGAACGCGCACGCCGCAGAGACCTCGATGGAGGTGCTGCTCGACGACTATCTGCCGCTCCTCCTCCAGGCCGCCGGCGAGATCAGCGTGGACTTCGCCCGGCTGGAGTCCGCGCCCCACGCGGTCCTGCCGTCGGGCGCGATCGTGACGTCTTGACGCCTTCGTCGTCGGGGACAGAGAATCACTCCCCGGACGACTGTCCGTTGTGCGGACGGAAAGGCAAGGTTCATGTCGCAGAGCGCCAAGCCCACTCCCCCGGGCACCGCGGGCCCGCTCTCCGGGGTGCTGGTCGCGGACTTCTCACGGATCCTTGCCGGGCCGTACGCCACGATGCTGCTCGCCGACCTGGGGGCCGACGTCGTCAAGGTCGAGGGGCCAGGCGGCGACGACACCCGCGCCTGGATGCCGCCGACACGCGACGAGATCTCGACCTACTACCTCGGGATCAACCGGGGGAAGCGTTCGATCGCCCTCGACCTGCGCAATGAGGAGGACGCCGCGGTCGCCCGCAACCTCGCCCGGCGGGCCGACGTCCTGATCGAGAACCTCAAGCCCGGCGGCATGGCGAAGTACGGACTGGACCACGACTCGGTCCGACAGGACAACCCCGGTCTGATCTACACGTCGATCACCGGCTTCGGCGCCGGACCCGGCCGGCACGTCCCCGGCTACGACCTCATGGTGCAGGCCATCTCGGGGCTCATGAGCCTGACAGGCGACCCCGACGGGCCGCCCTACCGGGCCGGGATCTCCGTGTTCGACGTGATGGCCGGCAACCACGCCACGATCGGCATCCTCGCCGCACTGCGCCACCGGGACGCCACGGGCACGGGCCAACTCGTTGAGGTGAACCTGCTGTCCTCGGCCCTGACCGGACTGGTCAACCACAGCTCGGCCTACGTCGCCGGCGGCACCGTGCCCTACCGGATGGGCAACGCCCACCCGAGCGTCTTCCCCTACGAACCGCTGCCCACCGCCGACAACGACCTCATCGTGACGGCCGCCAACGACGGCCAGTTCCGCAAGCTGTGCGAGGTCCTCGGCATACCGGAGGTGGCCGACGACCCGCGGTTCGCACGCAACGCCGACCGCACCGCCCACCGTGACCTGCTGCGGCCGCTGCTGGCCGAGAGGCTGAAGACGCGCGGGGCCACCGAATGGTTCGAGGCACTGGTGAAGGCCGGCGTACCGAGCGGACCGATCAACACCATCGACGGCGGCTTCGCCATGGCCGACCGCTTCGGACTCGACCCGGTCGTCACCGTGGGCGAGGGGGACCGCGCGGTGCCCACCACACGCCATCCGATCCGCTTCTCCGCCACCCCCGCCTCCTACCGCCTGCCGCCGCCCGAACTCGACGAACACGGCGCGGAGTTGCGCACCTGGCTGTCCGGACCCGAGGAGGCCGACCATGGCTGAGCCGACACCGCGCCCCGCCTACCCCACGGCCCTCGGCGCCTCCGACCTGAGGACCATCACCCTGCTCGGGCACGACCTGGCCGAGGACATCATGGGCTCGGTCGGCTTCGGCGAACTCGCGTTCTGGCTCGCGACCCAGCGGCGGCCCGCACCCGGCGAGACACGTGTCTTCGAGGCCGTGCTCGCGGCGCTGGCCGACCACGGCTTCACCCCCACGGCCATCGTCACCCGCCTGACCTACCTCTCCGCTCCGGACTCGGTCCAGGGCGCACTCGCCGCCGGACTGCTCGGCGGCGGCTCCCGTTTCCTCGGCGTCACCGAGGACACCGGCCGCTTCCTGCACGACGTACTGGAGTCCCTCGACGCGGACCTGCCCACCGACGCGGCCGGCTGGGACGCGGTCGCGCTGCGCACGGTCGAACGGCGGCGCGCAGCCGGGGAGTTCGTCCCCGGACTGGGTCACCACGTGCACAAGGAGGGCGACCCCCGTACGCCGAGGCTGATGCGGATCGCTCAGGAGGAGGGCGTCTTCGGCCCGCACCTGAGCCTGTTCGCCGCCATCGGCCGGGTACACCCGAAGGTGCTGCACCGGACGCTCCCCCTCAACGGAGCGGGGGTGTGCGGCGCCGCCCTCGCCGACCTCGGCCTCCCCCTCCAACTGCTGCGCGGCTTCGCCCTGTTGGCCCGTACCGCCGGACTGATCGGCCAACTCGCCGAGGAACTGCGCCACCCCGTCGCCCAGGACGTCTTCCTGTCCGTCGACCTCAACAACACCCCGGTACCGCCGGAGCCCTACACCCCGGACCCGTTCACGAAGGACCCGCGCGAGGACTGACCCCGCGCCCGCCGTCCCACCATCCACCCGCACGCCGACCAAGGAGCCGCAACCGTGTTCGTCGACGAGGACAACATCACCGACCTGGCCGTCGAGCGGTGGGCCACCGCTCACTCCCCGCGGCTGGGCGAGCTGATGACCGCGCTGGTCCGTCATCTGCACGCCTTCTCGCGTGAGGTGCGGCTCACCGAGGACGAGTGGATGGCCGCGATCGAGTGGCTGACCGCGGCGGGCCGGATCAGTGACGACAAGCGCCAGGAACTGATCCTCACCTCCGACGTGCTCGGACTGAGCACGCTGGTCGTCCAGTTGAACAACGAGTTCACACCGCGGGCGACCCCTGCCACGGTGCTCGGTCCGTTCCACATCGACGGCTCGCCGACCGCGCCCCACGGCTTCGACATGTCGGACGGCATCCCGGGCACCCCGCTGTTCTTCACCGGCAGGGTGACCGACACCGAAGGCAAGCCCCTTGCGAACGCCGTGCTCGACGTGTGGCAGGCCGACACGGAAGGCGCCTACGAGGCCCAGCTCCCCGAGCTCGACGAGGCACGCCTGCGGGCCAAGTACCGCACCCGTGAGGACGGCACCTACTGCATCCGCACCATCGCGCCGCGCGGGTACGCCATCCCCATGGACGGCCCCGTCGGCGACCTGATGCGCAGGACGGACATCAGCCACTTCCGGCCGGCACACGTGCACTTCCTGATCGACGAGCCGGGCTACCGGAAACTGATCACCCATCTGTTCCAGGCGGACAGCGCCTATCTCGACTCCGACGTCGTCTTCGGCACCAAGGACGCGCTGATCATCCCGTTCACCGAACGGCCGGCCGGTACCGCGCCCGACGGCCGCACGCTCGAAGTGCCGTACCTGCACGCCGAGTACGACTTCGTCCTGCAGTCCCGTTGACCGCCGGGAGGAGGACACAGCAGCAAGGTGGTTGACCCAGATACCAGCCGAGACGACCGCGGCACCGCACAGCGCCAGTACCGTACGCCGACAGTCGACGGCGCGGCTGCCCACGTCGCAGAAGGAGATCCCCAGCGCGAGCGCTGCGAGGGAGGACAGCCGGTCTCATGCGCGGCGTCGATGACCACGGCCGTCGCCAAGACGCAACTGACGACCAGGAAGACGGTCAACGGCGCTCTGCGGCGCAGCACAAGGGCCGCTCCGGTCACCACGTCCAGCCCTGCCAACAGCCCCTGGCCGAGCGTGGTCCCGTCGGCGCTCGACCGCTTCAGCACCGCCGGGCACAGGGCCGGCGGATCGCGCCGTAGGCGCACGGTGCCGCCGGGGTGGTTGTACCGGATGGCGTTGCGGACCAGGTTCCTCAGCAGGTGACGCGGCAGAACGGGGTGCGTGGGAAGGACCAGCCGAGTGTCGGCACTGAGACCGATGTCCCGTCTCGATTGATCTGGTTCGGAGTCAGGGCTGGGACCTGCGAGGACCAGATCGCTTGAGACGATGAGCTCCCTCGAATCTCATGTGATCTGGTCCGCCGCCCGCAGATGGTGTCCGTCGTCTCAATCGTTGTGGTCCGCCGGCGGCGTTCGAAGTGGCTGCAAGACTGCATGTCGAGCCAGGTCTGGCTACCCGCCCGCGAAACGCGCTGCCAGGTCCATGGCCTCCTGGGTGAGTTTGATGTGCAGGCCGGCGTCGTCCTCGGTGGCGACCTGGGTAAAGCTGCCCTCGTGCCACCAGAACACCGAGGGGCTCAGCGCGCCCGGTGACTGCTCGAAGCCCATGGCGGCGAACCGGGCCATGGCGTGCAGCGAGGAGGCCACGTTCCTGTCGCGGACGACGTGGAAGGAGAGTTGGTGCCGGTGCGGCAGCGCGACCAGGATTCCGTCCGGCGCCGGTGCGTCCTTGGTGTAGCGGAGTACGACCTCGTCCAGGACCAGGGCGAGGCTCGCGATGAAGTACGAGCCGCCCATCAGCACGTCGAAGTGGGAGCCGTCCTTGTCCCTGACCACCTTGTGCTTGTCAACGCGGACGGCTCGTAGGTTCTGGAACGCACGGTCCCGAAGGGCCGTGATGTCACCCAGGTTGGAGAGGGAGTCCGCGGTCAGCATGTCGACGGTTTCCGGGAGGTCCAGCGCAAGCACCTCCAACAGCCCCGGGACCGATTGGGGACCGTACCCGAAAGCCTTCAGGAGCGTGGCATCGCTGGGAATGAAGCGGGGGTAGAGCTGGGCCAGGAGCTGTTCGTGCGGCAGGGCCTTGAGAGCCTGAGGTCCATCCATCGATCGGATTACCCGGTCGACATGTTCGTCTACGAGCGCCCGCCAGCACCGGGGGCCGCGGCTGTCGTTGTGGCACACGGCCGCAAGATTGGAGAGGCCGAAGCGCCAACCCGAGTCCGTGGTCACGCGACCCGGTTCGACCGTTACCTCGATGCCGCGCTCCGCGAATGCCTCGCGGACGAAGGTACGCAACCGGGCAGCCTCCGCCTCGGACAGGAACGCGAACTCCCCGTCGCGCGGCAGGTCCACCCCATCACGACGCTCTCCGCGCCGAAATATCCCCACCAGGTCCCCAATCGCTCGAAGATGCGGATCATAGCTTCGACCGGCCCAGGCGCCTTCTTCAGGTGTTCACGCCCGGCGGAAGGTCGGACGCCGACGGCCCCTCGACTCCCCCCCGGTGACCTTTTTCCACGCCTGGAACCAGATCACCTGAGGCAACGAGCGAACCAGACCAGATCATCTGAGATTCGGACCAGGCCGACTGAGACGGGACAATCGATGTGCACACCGTTCTGGGCCGTCCGAGGTGTCCTTTGACAGCGAAGTTAGTCCTGCCGAAGCCGCTGACCTGCGCGGACTAACTTCGCTGTCAACACGGTCGCATGATGCTGCCTTCGGCCCGAACCCTCTGGCTTGCGGCAACTGGGTTGGATGGCAAGGAACGTCATGGGCCGGGTTTGTGTCAGCCCGGGCCTCTTTGGACTGGCTGACGCCGAATCCGGCGACGCGGTCCAGGGGCTCGGGCTCAGGCGTCTTCGCGGTACAGGTCGGTGAGCAGGGCGATGGCGGCGTGGGTGGCTGGGTGGGGGTCTTGGCGGTGCCAGATGAGGTGGACGGGGGCGGCGTCGCGCAGGGGGCGATAGGTGATGCCGTGGCGGCGGTACTGGGCATGGTGCCCTGTGGCTCCATCAGCCCACCGTCAGCACCCTGCTGTGCGCACTGGCCGCCGGTGTGCTGTCCTCCGCGATGCCGTTTCTCGCCGGCCTGTTCGCGTTGGGTTCTGGACCAGCACCTTGGCGCAGCATCGTGGCTGGTCATCACCGTGATCGTCACCGCCGACGCTGTGTCCGGGGGCACCGCCGCCAGCCGCTCGAAGACCAACCTCTTGCGGTTGACCCAGCTGGCCGCCCGCGCCCGGGTGTGTGCCCTCGCCCCCCGCCACGGCGACGTACAGGCCCCCTGGGGGCGGTAGCTCCGCGCGAAAAAAGGTACCCAGCACGACTGGGCTCACGGCGCCGGTACGGCACCGATCTGCTGCATCACGCCGAGGAGATCGGGCTGGCCCCGTTCGCCGACGATCCGGCCGTCGGCCAGGTAGTAGAAGTTCATGGCCTGCACCGAGATCTTGTTGCCGCTCGCCGGGATCCCGAAGAATTCACCGTCGTGGGTTCCCCGCATGGTGAACCGCGCGGCCACGGTGTCGCCTTCGGTGACCATCTCCTCCAGCGTCCACTGGACGTCGGGGAAGGCGCTGCGCATCATCCCGATGACTTCCAAGTACCCATCGGGCCCCCGTAGTGGTTCCGGGTGGCTTGGCGCGTGGAACACCGCGGCCGGAGAAATGACCTCGCGGGCGAGATCCTCGTTGCCCGTGTTGATGAACTCGACGAAACGGTTCATCACTGACTCGGTGGACTGCGATGACATCTTGCTGTGCCTCTCCGGAGACGTTTGGGCGGGTACCTGCGAGCGTAACATCGAATCGATGTTCACATCGATTCGATGTTTGCGTGCGAAGATGGACTCATGCTGGAACTCGCGATACTCGGCTTCCTCGCCGAGGGACCCCTGCCCGGACACGAGCTGCGCCGCCGCATCTCACAGCTGACCGGCTACACGCGGCCGGTCAGCGACGGCAGCCTGTACCCGGCGATCAATCGCCTGACCAGGGCGGGCTTGATCGAGCGGCGCTCAGACCCGGCCGCGGGGGCGGCCCGGTACGTGCTCAGTCCGACCGCGGCCGGGCGGGCCGACATGCTTCAGCGCCTGCGCAAGCCCGCCGACCACGAGATCACCGACTTCACCCGGTTCTACGTCGTCCTGGCATTCCTCTCCCACCTGCCCGACGTGGCCGAACGGCACGCGGTGCTGCGCAGACGGCTGGCGTTCCTGGAAGAGCCGGCGAGCTTCTTCTACGACAACGAGCGGCCCCTGCGTGCCGAGGAGGTCGCCGGCCCCTACCGGCGGGGCATGCTGCTCACCGCCCGCGCCACCAGCCGCGCCGAACGGACCTGGCTGCGGGAGACCCTCGGCGAGGAACCGCCCGCATCCGACACCACGGGCACCGACAGCGATCCGCATGCGCCCGCTGCTCCCGCGAGCTGACTGTCCACGGAGGTACCCCCATGCTTGCTTCCTGGTACGACGCCCAGGGCCCCGCCGCCGATGTCCTGCACGTCGGTGAACTCCCTGATCCCGCCCCCGGCCCCGGCGAGGTCCGCGTCCGCGTCACCGTCTCGGGCGTCAACCCCGGCGACACCAAGAAACGGCGCGGCTGGCTCGGCTCGTCCATGCCCTATCCACGGGTAATCCCGCACAGCGACGCCGCCGGAGTCATCGACGCCGTGGGAGCCGGAGCCGACGCCCGCCGCGTCGGACAACGGGTCTGGGTACACGGCGCCCAGTCCTACCGCCCTTTCGGCACCGCCGCCCAGTACACCGTCGTACCCGACCACCAAGCCGTACCTCTGCCCGACCACCTCAGTGACGAGCTGGGCGCGAGCCTCGGCATCCCCGGCGTCACCGCCCACCGCACCGTCTTCGCCGACGGCCCGGTCGACGGCCAACTGGTCCTGGTCCACGGAGTCCTCGGCGGCGTCGGCTCCCTGGCCGCCCAGCTCGCCCACTGGGCCGGCGCGACTGTGATCGCGACCGTCCGCCGTACCGCGGACCTCGACCGCGTCGACCCGGCCGTCGTCTCCCACGCCGTCGCCCTGGATACCGGCGACCCCGCCGCGGCCATCCGCTCGTACGCGCCACAGGGCGTCGACCGGATCATCGAGGTCGCGCTGTCCGACAACGCCGATCTCGACAACGCCGTCGCCGCCCAGGGGGCGGTCATCGCCGCCTACGCCACCCGCACGGACCGCACCGAGATCCCCTTCTGGCCGCTGCTGTTCAACAACGTCACCCTGCGGCTGCTCGGCAGCGACGACTTCCCCGCCGAGGCCAAGCGCCAGGCCGCCCGCGACGTCACCTCCGCCGCCGCCGTCGGCGCCCTTACCGTCGCCGTCGGCGACTGTTACCCGCTGGACGACATCGCCAAGGCCCACGACCACGTCGACGCCGGCGGTGGCCACGGCCGCATCCTGCTCACCATCCCCCAATAGCGCAGACTCGGAACACCGGTCCGTCACCAGCAACCCCCGTCTCATTGACGGCCGCTGAATCGCTCACCCCACGCGACTAGGTTCACTGTCAAAGAAGCCGAAACGACTGGGTTCGTTGCCAAACGACTCGATTGGACGGCAAGGGACACGAGGGGAGAGTTCAACCGCCACCAGCCGGGCGACTTCCGCAAGATCCACGCTTTCGTTCGCGTCCGGCCCTCGGTCGCTCCGTGCCGGCAGCAGGAGCGCGTTGATCAGCTGTTCGACTTCACGGTTGGTGGTGAGCAGGTCCTCTCGGACATCGACGAGGCCCTCGGACAGGGATCGGCGAGACGACCACGACCGGCCCGCGAGACGCAGGGCCCGCCCCGCGAGCCACCAGCCGAACGGTCCGGCTGTCAACGTCATGCCGAGGAGTCCCACGAGGGACAGGTACGGCGTCGTACGAGGGCTGGTGGGATGTCCTTGGTCTGGCGGCATTCGTGGTGCAGTTCCCGGCGTCCCGTGGGGATCTTGATACGGGCGGCCCAATCGCGTGAGGCGATATCCCGGCGAACCGGGGTAACCGCCAGACACACGGCGGTTGGACGCCCACGCTTCAAGGAGAACGATGCTCACACTCACGTCCCGTCGCCTGCGCGGCACCGCCCGTCGGGTCTTCGGCTGGCAGCAGCTGCGTCCGGCCCAACTGAGCGCGATGAAGGCCGTGATGAAGGGGCGTGACGTACTCGCCGTCATGCCGACCGGCGCGGGCAAGTCCGCCGTGTACCAGGTGCCTGCGGTCCTGCTCGGCGGTCCAGTCGTGGTCGTCTCGCCGCTGATCGCGCTTCAGCGCGACCAGATGCAAAGCCTGCTCGGATCCGGCGTGCTGCGCACCGCCGCCATCAACTCCGCGCAGCGCCGAAGCGACAACGACACGGCATGGGCCCGCATCAGCGCCTCCTCGGTCGACGTGATCTTCCTCGCTCCTGAGCAGCTCGCCAAGCCCGACGTCACGGACCGGCTCGCCGCCGTCCGTCCCCGGCTGCTGGTGGTGGACGAAGCCCACTGCGTGTCGTCCTGGGGGCACGACTTCCGGCCGGACTACCTGCGGCTGCGCCACGCCCGCGAGCGGCTCGGCAACCCGCCGGTGCTCGCCCTGACCGCGAACGCGGCGGCCCCGGTACGACGGGACATCGCCGAACGTCTCGGCATGAACGACCCGGTGGAGATAGTGGCCGGCTTCGACCGTCCCAACATCCGCCTGGACGTGTCCGCCTTTCAGGACGCGGCCGCCAAGGAGCGGTTCGTCGTGGAGCGGGCGGCCGTCGAGGAGAAGCCGGGAATCCTGTACGCGGGGACGCGGAAGGCAGCAGACAGCTACGCCGAGCAGTTGAGGAGCCTCGGGCTGTCCGCCGCCAGCTACCACGCGGGCCTCTCCCCCGCCGAACGCCGCCAAACCCAGGACCGGTTCAGCTCCGGTGAAGTCGACGTCGTCGTGGCGACCTCGGCCTTCGGGATGGGTATCGACAAGGCGAACGTACGGTTCGTGCTGCACGCCTCCGTCCCCGGCTCTCTCGACGCCTACTACCAGGAGATCGGCCGGGCCGGCCGCGACGGCGCACCGGCCAGGGCGATCCTCGCCTACCGCCCGCAGGACCTGGGTCTGCAACGCTTCTTCGCCTCCGGCGCTCCCGACGCCGACGCACTGCGCCGCGTCGCCGAGCGTCTGCGCGGCGACGCGGGCGCCGTGAGCGCGACCCGGCTCCGGGCCGAGTGCGAACTCGGCGCGACGGCACTGTCCGCCGTGCTGAACCTGCTGGAGGAGACCGGCGCCGTCCGTACCGGACGGGACGGCAGTCGCTTCATCGGCGCGCTCGGCGCCGACGGCGCCTCCGCGGAGGACGACGTCGACGCCGCTGTGCAGAGCGCCCTCGCCGTCCACGCCACGCACCTCAAGCTCGAACAGTCCCGGATCGACATGATGCGCGGGTACGCCGAGACGACCGACTGCCGGCGGCGGTTCCTCCTTGGATACTTCGGCGACTCCGTCCCCGTCCCGTGCGCGGCATGCGACAACTGCACGGGGGCGGTGACCAAGCCTGTGAGCGGGCTGCGGAGCGAGCGGTTCGGGAACGCCGGACGTCCGTACAAGGCGCCCGCACGGTGGCGCCGGTGGCTCCGGGTAGGTGCGCGCTCGGACGCCACAGCGGGTGCCGTCCGGGCGGCGGAGACGGCCGCACGCCACACAGGGGACGAGCACGCCTACCTGCCAGGCGTCCGCGTGCGCCATGACCAGTGGGGCCAGGGCGAGGTCATGAGCGAGGGCGACGGCAAGATCACCGTCTTGTTCAAGTCGGTCGGGTATCGCACCCTGTCGCTGGCCGTGGTGACAGACAAGCAGTTGCTCGTCGCGCTGCCGGACTGATCGCGCTGATGCTGGACCCGCGCGCAGACCACTGCCGGTCAGCCGGACGTACGGCCGTGATCCTCTGTCAGCCGGCCGTCTGCGCCGAGGACGCGCCGTGCGGGCCGCGCGTTCGACGCCGCGATGCCGCCCGCCATCGACGCGTTGCCGTCGGAGAGGACCGCGACAGGATAGTGGTGTGATCCCGAGGCGACCTCTCCGACGCTGTTGATGTCCCACAGGCCGGTGGCACCTCGTGAACGACTGGCCACGAGCGCCGCCGCCGGCGAAGGCCGAGCCGTACGAGGGGGGGTTCCCGGGTGCCGCCGGGCTCGAGGAGGACAGAGCGGCCCGTCCGGATCGCCAATCCGGATGACGACGCGGTCGCGGAGCGGCGACGCGTCGTAAATTGCGCGAGCTGTTCCCTGCTTCCCGTTTCAAGGAGTCGCCATCACCTGCGGGTCGAGCGCCCGCATCCGTCGCGGGC
>Ga0307511_10007646_pt1 | contig 10860 bp, 14 predicted proteins | sample 13_EM_MG_FD_200266 | JGI IMG/M metagenome (GOLD analysis project Ga0307511, IMG submission 200266) | Populus trichocarpa ectomycorrhiza microbial communities from riparian zone in the Pacific Northwest, United States - 13_EM | ecosystem: Host-associated > Plants > Roots > Unclassified | place... | reverse complement strand
CATCACTTATCTTAATGTACTACCTCTGTTTGCTCATTACCTTTCCTTCCCCTCTTCACCGTTCACCCATGACTGATCGCTTGCTTGTCCACTTAGTCAGATGTTTACATGATCCTGAACTTTAGTATATAAGCACGTACAAATGCTCTGATGTATTCCCAGACTTTGTCAATCACAGTGTTCTCCCTCCTAACAGGTGGATCATTAGTGATTAACCCCTAGCCTCCCTTGTTCCCCTCTGCTCAGCCCCAGAGAAGATACCCCTCCTTCTCTAGTGCCAAAACACATTACCTTGGCCTCTATTTTTCTACCTACCCAAACTACGGATATTCCGGAGCCGCAAGTTACGCCAACACGTACGGGAGTGGTCTGTCTCGACCCACTCTGAAGAAATCCGCGGTTGCCCCATAACTTCGTGTACCAAGTCCCATAAGAGACTAGCATTGGTTCAGTCGGCCTGTTGGTGAGGTCGGTTCTGACAGCTGGTACTTTAAGCATGAAACTGGGTCCGCCGAGTCAGGAATTGAAGTTCAACGAGATGAAACCAGGCTCATAACGTAGCTCACTTCGTTTGGTTTCCCTGGGTTCTTTGAGTCTACGGAAAACCAACAAAAGACAGTCATCAGCTGCTGCACAAGAGGCACGACCACCAGACACATCACCCAAATGTCGCAAAAAAAAAATACACATGATTATAATCGATTATAATCAAAGAGATCTGTGGAGCTGCGGTGGTACCCTGCCAGGCTCTTTGATTATAATTAATTATAATCTCAGATTTTTTGTGACAAAACCGCCCTTTGAACTCTCCCACCCGTTCTCTTTTGCCCCCCTACATCTTGCCTCCTTGAACTCGGTTTATTCACTCCACACTCTAGTTCAGGTCTCACTTAAACTCCTGAGTGGGGTTCGAAAACGCGTTGTTGTTGCTCAGTCGGAGGATATCCGTCATGTCTTCAGAGCGAAGGAGGGGATCGGGCGGAACCCCGGCGGTGTGTTACTGGCTATTAGCCGGCACGACAATCGTTGAGGAGCGTCGCACGCACAGGCGACGGTTATGATTGAATATGTCCGGGGAGTCGTCGTCGGAGGGCCTGTATTTTCAAGCGGCACGGAGGGGACCCTTGTGGTTATTTCGAATTCCATTCGAAGCACAGTGCCATGAGATATGGTGCTGGCCGCCGACCAGGCTCCCTCCTCGTTCCTTGGCTGGTGACGAAGTAGACACGTAACTGGTATTTAGTCCTCAACTTTGCGGGGACCCAGGAGAGTCAGAGTTGTCGAAAGTCGTGTGACTGTAACACCCCGAACCAAATGTCTTTAGCCTCGGATTGGACGCCCACACGCCATAAGATGCACCTCGTCAGGTAAAGGAAGATGTATTATGTCGGATATCCGAAGGGAGTAGCATGAGGGGATAAAGAGCGTGGTAAATGAGACGGCTACTAACCAGGTGGGTGAGCTCATCGGGGAGGGTGTCTATCTACATATCTATGAAAAAACGGGGAGCGCGGGTAATAGCACAGGGAATGCTGGGTGGTGGAAATAAGAGAGAAAAAAGGATGGTGAAGCGGTCACTGGTCGCCGCTGTGGTGATGAGCCCTAATCGGTACTCAGAGGGTGTAGGAAAGGGAAAGGGAATGCTGCGACGTATAAATACATTGGGAAGGTGGAAATGGATCCCTCTAATCGTGTAGAGGGGGCTTCAGAAGAGATGTTAAAGAAAAGACAAAGTCCGATGGATGGGTGCGTGGGTGTGATATCTAGTAGAATGGAGGGGGGGAGCGATGAGGAGAGGAACAAGATAGCGATTGACAACAATGGCCAGACGTAGAGAGGGGGAAGGGAGGGGGGAAGGAAGAAGAAACAAAGGGGAAGGCCGGCGAGGGTTCACCCAGAGTGACCGTCCAGGGTCTTTTCTTCGTCATCGATTTGCTTGGAACTCGGGGCATCCTTCAACACGTCTTCGGGCCTAGCGAAGAAGATTTTGCCCCTCCAGAACGCCATAAGGGTGAGGAAGAAGAGGACAGCCCAAGTGATACACATGAAGACGACCATAATGCTGTGCCACACGATGAATCCGGGCAGATCAAAGATATCCGCCAAAAGCCGAATGACGGAGATGAAACCCACATTTGGAAACCTACAAAGAAAATTACAAATCGGTTCGGTGTCAATGGCACGGAGAATGGAAGGGCGGGAGAAAACACGGGAAAAGCCCGAAAAAGACAGGAGACTTACGTGAGCGCCCAACAACCAAGAATCTCGCTAAGATGTTTGTGGAGCTTGAACCAGTATGGGAGGATCCCAAAGAGGAACAAGAAGACGGCAAGACCGAACAGCATAACTCCAGACATGACACTGACGGCATACCAAACCTCTCCAGCGGTAGGTGTTACGAGGCCATGGAGAGGCAAACTATGAAAAAGCAAACGTCAAGTGAATGTTGCATTATGGGACGGCGGGAAACAAAAGACAACGTACATTTCACGAGCGGAATCTCCGAGTTTAATGAGAGCGAGCGCAGTAAAACCTAAGTTCTAGTGGTCAGCGTGAGCATCCCGCGGGGGGTATTATATTTACCTGGCGGACCAACGGCAACGAAAGCACCATTGGCTTGGTGGCCCTCGAGGAAACCCGTCATCATTATCCTAGTAGCAGCGAGGTCAGCGGACGATAAATCCGAACGGGGACCAAGAGACTGGACGTACCGAATGATATAGATACAGATGTAGAAGAATGTCATGAAAAAGCCTGCGTTGCGTTAGGCCAACACCGTACACGAGTAGGACTGGGAGAGCGTACCAAGACCCTGGAAAGCATACCCGACCAAGAGTACACCGATCGCTCGGGGCTCTTCCGGTGGTATCACTCTCAGCACATTAAACGCAATGACACCGACGAGCATCATAGGGAATATCAGGAAAGCCCAGGCCGGTGTGAAGGTGGTCAGATCGTGGGGTTTGTTGAACCAGATCATGAGCATTGGGAAACAGACGAGGAGCGATAGAGTAACGTAGACCCAGAACAGTGTGTAGATTAGGTTTGGGCTGATGTGACCCGACGGTACAGCTGTTGACCGGCAATGTTAGCGTTACTAGGCAGGCAAGCGGGTGGGGGGTTCAGGCATACCATAGTTGATTGTACCGATGAGGATGGTGGCAAAACTAAGGACGGCGAGTGGGACGAAAACGCCCTTTACTGGGTCCTTGATCAGCCGCAAGGATTGACGCGGGAAGACTTTTCAGAAGGACCTGTCAGCAGGCGGGATGCAGAAGAGAAGTAAGGGACATACAGAAGAGTTGCAATGTCAACGTTGAAGTGTTCAACAGGAACAGTGCGATGTTGAGGAAGAAGAATACATGTTCGACTTGTAAGAGGACATCCGAACGGCTCTTGACTCCTGAAAGGGTCACGTAGACGGCGCTTGGGGGTATGTTCAGCGACGGAGACCTATGACGTTCGATGAAGGGATGGTTGACTTACCCGGTGCCCATCCCGATGGGGAACTAGAGGGGAAATATGGTCAGAATACCAACGGCAACGGAATTCGCCATCCTCCAGAAAACGTACCGCTTGCCAGGACCAGCCGTGAATCCTCCGAGCCAGCGAACTGACTTTAGCGGATGCATGGGACGCCGTCGTCGATTGTCGCTCAGGAGACATCAGAGAAAGAGAAGTAAAAGAGGAGAGGGAAGAGAATGAGGGATTGTTGGGTCGGACTGGTCTGAAGGGGGTGTGGTTATATGAAGGGCTTTGTTTCAAAGAGGGAGACCCTCTGGAGGAAGAACAACAGCGCCTCATAACCGGACAGTGGCAGGTGAGAAGCCCGCCAAGTTCACCTAGAAATGATGGAAGAGTGCTAACCGCCTCCTCGTCATTGGCCAAGAAGCAACCTTGACATGCTTCCGAGGGCCCAGCAAGTTCCAAAAAAAGCGCTACGGAATCACATATTCCGTGTCATCGGCGTTGGCTTGGCAATCGTTCCCGTCGCCCCTTTCCACTGTCTCTCCCGAGCAACCGCTGTAGAGCCCTCGCCTTTGTTTGAATGAAGCCATTATGCCAATGTACTAAAAATATGATACAACTCGGGGTCCAGTCAAAAAAGAAAAGGAAAGGAAGAAAGACAGGGAACGCCACAATGGTTCCGATCAACCGTCAAGTGGAGCCTCGTTTACTCATGAGGGCTTCTGGAATCCGAAATCGCGTCTCGGTCGCGTGTAGGTTCGCGTCTCCCTGGTGCGGCCCAGCCACGGAAATGCGCGGCCAAGAGTCCACCAAACTTATTGTTCATTACGACCTACCTCTTCCCAACAAATAATTAAATTGCAGCGTGCACAGCGTCTCGTGGGTACCACGACGTCCGAATGACAAACGCGCAGGTAACCCCAGCCCTCCACGACCCGTCACGCTCCATCACGTTGCTATGTAACTGCGGAATTGGAAACGTAGGCGAGCAAAAGAGGGATGAAAGAGAAGAAAAAAGAGGTCGGGAGACGCCAAGGAGACGCGTCTCCGAAAAGAACACGACCGTTTCTTTCACTCAACTCGCGGGATAACCGGCATCGTTCAGACGAACCCCCATCTGTAAAATACTGACCTTATATGCCGCACCTATGCTCAGGAACCGCAAGGAGTCCTCTCATTCGATGTTTGAGGGTATCCCGTGCCAGGGACAAGAGGATGATCACCAACCGTGACTTCATTGACGTCCGTTTCCGATCGGCTGACACGAGGAAACCTCGTTGTGTCTCCATTTCCGCCAAGCCTAGGCGTCTAAATGAAATTAAATGTACATGAGGCTGTTCCCTAGCGATGAACTCATACTCGCCCGACCCAACACCAGAAGGCGGTTTCCAAGCCGCAACCCATACACTGAAATGTCACCCGTAACCGGCACAAACGCGTATTGTTGACCAATGTCCCGAGGCATGTGTTGTTGTCGGAACCGCCGAAAGACACGGATCGGGTTGGTGGGGAACGCGCGGTTGGAGTTGCCACACCACCGCTGATAGAATATAGGAATTAGAGATTATGGATTAAAACTGGTAGCGCCGAGCGGGAAGAAACTACGTTACGAGGGTCCCAATTTGTCTAACCCTCCACCCTCGTCTTTCGCCTCCACTGGCTCCGCACCGCTTAGTTCCGGGGGGGGACGGAAATTCCGTACCGCCATGCCTAGCCAAGCGCAGCTCATGAGCCAACCGCTTGGCCACTTGGCCACCCCCAACTCAACGTTGCCTCACACAGCAGCCTCCCTTCCCTGTCACAGTCGGTCAAAGCGTAAGCTTTACACAGAGTCTCATGCACGGCCAGGACCACCGCCGACGAGGATTCCTTCGGTAGAATCACAATTCCAGAGCGCGTACGTACCACTGCGGACATCATCCTCATGTACGCCGATCTAGGTGCGCTCGTGGGGCAGAAAAGCCGAATCGACCATGGCTACAAGTCCCAGATCATCCGTGCGATGTACGGTGTGTTTGTGGCATGACGGGCTGCTTTTACCGCAGAGACCCCGCGCTGAGAGCACCAAACGTCAATGAAAACACTCTGGGATCGTCGGTGGATGTGGGGAATCTTACGCGAGTTACGCACCGTAAGCCTCTATTGGACGCGCCAAAGCACGTAAGTACCTCCGCTTGGAGGTGCGAGAAATCGTGGGTGCCCATCCGGTTGATGGTTAGTCGCTGAGAAATCTCGAGGCGGACTCCTCCGATCAGCGCCGTGCCCGATCCCGGAGGCCGCGGTCTACCATGCCAGCACGTCCCGTTTCCTGGTAAGTACCGGCTGCAGGATCCGCCACCGCCACGTCTCGGGATGGACGAAACTACAGCTCACCAATTTGTTCACCATACCACCGAGGCCTTCCTTTTTTTTAATGCCGCCGCGCCACACACGACTAAATGAACACGCTTAAGCCTGTGCATGAGCTTACTGGTCGCAAGCCCTGGATCTACCGGTGCATTCACAGTGACGGCCATTTCGGCTCTCAACCAAAGCCAAGATCTCCGATCCTTTCGTTTTACCCGCTCAATTCCTCGCAGTGATAAATCTTATTGGCGCTTTGCATCGGCTGAATGAATTTCCACCCCGCCAAAATCTGTACCCTCACTTCAACGTTTCCTATTGGCGTTACAGACTCCGTCAGCCCCGCGCAGTGATCGGGGTGTCGAAACATTGAGGCCTGAGCCTTTTCACTTAACTAAAAAACGAGGCTCACCATAGTTCCAGGATCCCGGGAACGGAGCCTGTTTTTCCGCTAGCAAGACTCGACGCTGTTTTCTCAGGTCTGAAGCTATGCCTGCCTCCGGAGTAGTATCGGATATTCTGTCAAAATCGCGTCAACGCATAGTAATGGCCGTTTGAAGATCCTGTACCCGCGGAGGGCCGTCGGAAGATCGCGCATCGGGCACCTTGCATGCATCCTTATCTCTGTCCCCTATACGGCCAAACGCCTTATACATTTACAGAGCTTCCACCGTACGTCGTCAATATCTACGAAAATGCCTCTTCTTTTCCCTTCTTCGCCCACCGATGGCATGTATTGGGTGCGTATCCAGTAGCTTGTATGTTCACCCGCAAAAGGACCGAGATCATTGGACTACCGCAGTGACTCAACCAGCCCGAAGGTCGTCGGCCGTCGCCAGGTCCACTGCTACGTACTGTCCGTCTCCTTCGCCGTTGTCGGGCCAGCCGTCTCAGTATAATCAATGACAATCGAAGACGTTGGCAGAATTCCACAGGTGTCCCCGATGATGTCCACGTGCGTTCTCTCTCGCAGCGTCTGATGTGAGGAATCTTCTGAAATCTTGACAGAACGTTAGTCGCTTGCACTTCGAAGGGGCATTAAGAGAGGGAAGGGCCACATCTGGTCCCAACTTCCCCCTCTCTTTTCAACGCACCAAGGAGAGATGGTGTGTGTCGGCTTGGTTATTTCGCTTTTCGCGTCCCTCGCCTTTGCTGCTCCGTACTACCCAGGAATAAATTACTGGTTCAGCTTGTGGGTTTCTCTTCGCATCACACTTGGCGTTTTTCATCCCACATTTATTACCCAGCGGTGATTCGTACACGGATACAGGCTTCGAGTTCAACGGTACACAGCCGTCTATTGGAAATCCTCTCGGCAACCCACCCTACCCAGTACGTGCATGTTCCATTACCATCGCAAGATGTCGGGCTGATACACGTCTAGGGTTCCACGAATACTGGTGGGCAAAATTGGGTCGATGCTGAGACGACGGTGTACAACAAATCTTTAATCCTTACCTACAACCTTGCCTATAGTGGGGCGACCATCGACGCGAACCTCGTCACGCCATACGCTTCCATCGTTAAGTCGCTGACAGACCAGGTTAACCAGTTCCTGGTTAGTTACGCGGAAAAACCTGTGAGCGCACCGTGGAAGAGCAAAAATACCTTATTCTCCGTCTGGATTGGGATTAATGACATTGGGCACAGTTGGACCCTTGGGGGTGATAGACAGGCGTGAGTCCTTCGCTCCTCAGAGGACTGTCGGTAGCTTATGATCCATGGCTGACACTTGCTGCGATTCAGCTTCTCTGATGTCCTTATCGAGGCCTACTTTGCGCTCGTTGAGAAACTAGTCAGTATACCGGACCCCATTATTACGGAATAAGGTGTTCATTCCGGGTAATAGTACAATTCCGGAGCGAGGAACTTCCTATTCGTCAACGTCCCTCCAGTCCAACGCTCTCCTTTGGTATGTGGCAACACCAACGACTGAAAGCTCCTGCAGTGAGTCTTACTCTGAGGAATAGATGTTCAACTCTACGGATGCCGCTGGGCGAGAACTTGAAAGGACTGTGATCGAGGGATTCAACTCGCGCCTAGTGAAGAAAATCGCTTCTTTTAACTACACCCATCCAGGGGTACGTCAACGAACGGGATTCCTGATCTGAAGGATGAGCTGATGAGTGTTTCCACAGGTCGCAACCTACCAATGGGACTCGTACTCCTTCTTCACCAAGATCCTCGACGACCCCACAGAGTACGGATTCCCAGATTCCACATCCTATGGTTCGGATAAGGACTTCTGGGGTAACAGGTACCATCCGTCAGGTACGAAGCCGTAGTTTTCGTCTGCATTCCTGCATCCCCGGCTGATTGGAGTCCAAAATCCTTGTCGGGCAGCTCCTGCACACATTCTGTTCGCAGAGGATATCGCAAAGAAGGTGCTGAGGCGGACCGTTTGGTGAACGAGGGTGGAAGTTTACACACACCATCATGATTCTCCTGCTAGCTATGGCTTTTGTTCGGACCCTTGAACAATAGCGCTTGTGGGTTTATACTAGTATCTGCGAAAATATCACAGCTCGAATGGGGAAAATTATCATGAGCCTGAGGGTACGTGGATGGCGTGCCGCCTGGTACCCACTTTCCGGGCTTGACGGAGCTCGGCACGAGAGACCACTTGTAGCGAAGTTTGTTCTGTGTCCATGGTGCACCTCGCAACGGAGAAATGGCACTGTAGTGGCCCAGATGGGAACCCCAGGGATCCATTTGTCACATCATCGTCACGGAACTGTTCGGTCACGCAGGGGTGCGCGCCTATCACTTTTCTCACGTCTACTCCCACCCACAACGGGCACAACGGGCACCCTCGTCCCATCCAGCCCAGTCACTCTGTGCTCTTGGGACAAGGACCGCACGTCAAGATTCCCGACTTGGGTTTTCAAACCACACGTCACCATTTTTCGATCGCAACGAAGCAGGGTAGCATGGATCTATCGTCGTTAGATGGAGTTCCTTGAAGCTACTGATAATAGTGGGAGTTACAAGTAATATGCAGTTTTACGTCATTGTGTCCGCTGGCCATTGGGTCTTGTCCTCCCGGTCCTCCTGGTCAAAGCGCAGCTTCGCCTTGATGGGTCGACTCGCCCCTTTCTCCCTTTGGTATACGCCGGGGTTACGAAGATCCTTGAGCATCTATTTTTCGATTCCACACGTGGGCGACTCGAAGGTAATGTATGGATCTCCGCCCCCCTCCGCCCGCGCCAAGACATAGAAACAGAGAAAAGCTAGAAAGAAGGGGTGTGATCCTCTGCGCCCCAAGCTGGTGCGCCGGTAGCTAGCTTTTGTGTACGTGTACTATCACATTATGCACTCCACCAAAAAGAACAAAAAACAACGCCGCTTGAAACTTGGCCTGGAGACTGGATCCTTGGTGTCTCCTCGGCTACAATTGGAATTCGACCGAACCGGTCATACCCAAGCTCTTAGCATACCCCTCAAACAATGCCTCGAACCTCTTCCCCCTATTCGGCGGAACGTATAACGTCACCTCCATCTCGCCTTCCCTGCTTATCCACGTTCCGTCAACAAATTTCGGGTTCGGCGTCGTGATCTGTACGTAGCGAGAACCCGGGGTATGGGAGGTATAGAACCTGGTCTTTCCGGGGTGCCCAAAATGTGGACTAGTCATATCAATTCTATAAGCGCGGAATCGTCTCAGCTGCCGTTCACATGGGAACAATCCGGAACTCACTTCCGAGAGATATTTGCAACCAAGCAACCTTCCTTCGCGCTGGCAAGATCCTGGCCGCTCTTCTCCCACGCGACCTGGGACTGTACCTTGGCTAAATCTGTGACCATGTCTCTGACGAACATGGGGTCCCTCATCTTCGCCAACGGCTTGCGTATTTCTGTAGCATAGGCCAAAACAACGCCGCGAAGATCGACCCCTTTCGGGACTTGTATTCCCACAGAGAGCCAAAGGATCGCGTTGGTCATTGTGTTGACCTGGTGTATACCCATCCCGCGGTGCTATGACGAAATAAGTCGGGTCATGGGACGGGTGGGGTAACGAACGCACGCACATTGACCACATACGAAATGGTATCGATGGGCTTGGATCCCGGTTCAATCTCCGATAAACACCTGGCAAGCAAGCCCACCACCATATCCGCCCTCGCCACCCTCGGGTGTTTCATCCCCTCCGTCACAGACTTGTGGATCTCGGTGAGTTGTGCGGCTGTCAACGTGAATGCGACGAAGTCCATCGCCTTCCTCTCGGGTTGTTCCCACGGAGGTGGGACCGACGGGTCGTAGCGGTGGTAGACTGGTGAGGGGGCCCTCGATGGTTCCGCGAACTTGATCGCCTTCGGTGGGTAGTAAGGTGGAAGATCGACCGATCCGAGACCTTGGTATAGCTGAGAGAGCTGTTTGAAGAACAGCAGGAAGCCGGATCCATCGACTAAAGCCATTCTGGTCGGCAAAACAGGAAGGGCTGGGAAGGTAGAGAGGACGCACATAACACATGTGAGTTGCACCCTCCTATCGAAGTAGAATTCAACTTCGTGAATCGGATGATCGTCAACCGGAACAGCGGCTCGTCCGACTCCCCCTCTGTTCTGATGATCCCCGCGAGGTTCAGGGGCTCTGCATAGCGATGGGAGGGTTGGACGGTGAGGTCTGTTGGGAAGATCTCGTCTGCGTCGCTATCGGTGAGTGATACGGGGACGCCAGAATTCGTCAATCGAATCTACGCTGCATGGTTAGCTTGAACCAAGGGAGGGAGCGAAACGAAGGAGTACCGCCCAGGGCGCATCTGGTGTATCCGGTCTCACCAGCCTCCCCGCGATGTGCGGAAAGGTCGACAACGTCTCGCTCAGCGCGGCATTGAACCTTTCGATGTCCAAAATCTCTGGAATTATATGAGCACTTGGAACCTATTATTCCAGGACCGAGAGTCAGCGTACGTCACTCGGGAGTGGCGCCCTTACCATGAATGACAACAGGAGGTCAGTCGACGAGACCTCATGGCGCTCCTTATGGCTCAGAATGGTGGGTTCCCTTGGTTTGACCAAGTAATTCGGCATTTCAGGAGCTTGACTCGAG
>Ga0307511_10007645_pt1 | contig 10861 bp, 11 predicted proteins | sample 13_EM_MG_FD_200266 | JGI IMG/M metagenome (GOLD analysis project Ga0307511, IMG submission 200266) | Populus trichocarpa ectomycorrhiza microbial communities from riparian zone in the Pacific Northwest, United States - 13_EM | ecosystem: Host-associated > Plants > Roots > Unclassified | place... | reverse complement strand
GGTTTAATACATGTGGGCGAAATGGAATCTCACCGAGTACCCACTGGTCAGGCGTTCGATGTGATGCAGATCACAGCGGCGGAGAACCTACAGGGACTGGCAGAGAGATTGCCAACCCAGTACAGAGATTTTGTAAGAATCTTTGGAAAAGAGGCGCAGGCTGCCCTGCCAGCACATGGTGAGTAAGATATGACTATTGATGTTGAACCGGGAAAGCAACCACCCTCAGGGAAACTCTACCCTCTGTCCCCAGAAGAACTCTAGTTACTAAAAGAGTATCTGGATGAAATGCTGAAAAATGGGAAAATTCGCCCTAGCAAGAGCAGTGCTAGCGCGCCAATATTTTTCGTGAAGCAGGCAAATGACAAGTTATGAATCGTAGTTGACTATCTTGGACTCAATGCCATCACCATAAAAGACAAGTATCCCCTACCCCTCATGACTACACTAATGGAACAAGTTGGCACATCTCAAATATTTTAGAAGTTGGATTTAAAGGTCGCCTTTAATCTACTACGTATAGCTGAAGGAGACGAAGGGAAAACAGCGTTCAAAACATGGTACGGTCTGTACGAGTATTCGGTTATGCCATTTAGATTAACCAATGCGCCATCTGTCTTTCAGCGACACCTCAATAATATGCCCATGGAGAAAATTGACCAAGGTGTAGTCGTCTATATGGATGATATATTGATGCATTTTAAGAGGGAAGAGGAGTACATTGAACTCATTCGTTAGGTCCTGCCGAAGCTTACGGAAAATAATCTATGTATTAACATAGATAAGTGCTTGTTCCACGTGCCAGAAGTGGAGTTTGTGGGTTTCCAGGTAGGAAAACATGGGATACAGATGAGCCAGAAGAAGGTTGAGGACATTGTGAAACGGCCAGCCCCACGAAATGTCAAAGAAGTACAGAGGTTTATTAGATTCGCTAACTTCTATCGCCGATTCATACAAGGCTTTAGTTCCATAAGGTTACCGATTCAAGTACTGACACATAATGGCGTGATGTGGAATTGGTCAGAGCAGTGTGAGAAAGCATTTATGGAATTGAAGTGCAAGTTTACTACAGCGCCTATCCTATGCTATTACCATCCTGAACGAAAAAAGTAGATTGAGACAGATGCTTCAGACCTATGCAGAGCTGGTATATTGTCCCAATATGAACCAGATAGGCGTTGGCACCCTCTGTCATACTATAACAAACGTTTTCTACCTGCTGAACTCAACTATAATGTTTACGATAAGGAGGTAGTAGTTATAGTTAACTGCTTTCAGGTATGGCGACACTTTTTGATGGGCGCACCACGGAAGATTGTGGTCTTTACTGATTATAAAAAGCTCGAATACTTCCATACCACTAAGTTGCTGAATTGGAGGCACGCACGCTGGGCGGAAACTTTGAGTCAGTTAACTTCAATATTGTCTACCGTCCAGGTGAAAAGAATGGCAAGGCGGATACCCTATCTCGTCGGGTGGATCCCGAGCTCGAAGGTGAGGGGGAGAAGCAAGACTTAACGATTCGTATGTTTAAACCAGGGCAATTCCAGCTTAGTGAAAACAAAAAGGCCCTCCTAACCCGCCACGTTATGGCAGTGAAGGCTTCACAAGTCGAAGAATCTAGTTGGTCGAAGAAGATTCTAGAAGCGGGGCTTCTGGATCAACATTGGTTGGGTATTAGGAATGTCCCGAAGATAGGACAAGATTATCCAGGCCTCTAACAGTACGGTATAGAGCACGAAATGGTAACCTACGAACGCCACATATATATTCCAGACAGCAACTCTCTCAATTTGCAGGTTGCACACCAATACTACGACACGAAAGTTGCAGGGCACTTTAGACGAGACAAGACTCTGGACCTTATGAAGCGGAACTACTACTGGCCAAACATAGAAGAATGGGTACGAAACTACATACAAGCCTATGATGCTTGCCAACGCAACAAGACTGCAAGGCAAAAGAAATATGGCAAACTGGTACCACTCAAAAATCCATTACGATCTTGGGAACAAATCTCCATAGACTTCCTTACAGATCTGCCTAACGTTAAAGGCTATAACCAGTGCTGGGTTATTGTAGATAGGTTCACGAAGATGGCACATTTCATTCCCTTTAAGAATAGGAAGGCAAAAGAGCTGTTCCTGATCTTTGTCCGGGAAGTTTGGAGACTGCATGGCCTACCAAAGAGGGTTGTTTCGGATCGAGGTGCGGCATTCATGAGTTCATTTTGGAGTGAGGTTATGAGGTTGTAGGAAGTCGAGTTGGACAAATTGTCAGCATAACATCCCCAGACTGACGGTCAAACAGAACGAGTCAACCAAATCTTGGAACACTACCTATGCATATACTATATGTTGGACCAGGATGATTGGTTTGACCTTCTACCCTTTGCAGAGTTCTGTTACAATAACACTATACATACTGCGACCAAGTAGACACAATTTTTCACTGCTTACCACCAATACTCTGAGAACAACTTCAACAACGCTAGGGATAACGCGAGCTAAAGCAACAACCCTGAGGCAGTCAAGATGGTCGAGGGCTTGGACGCTATAGGAGAAGCTATGAGGGAACACATGAAGGCAGCTCAGACCAGAATGGATAAGTACTATAAATAGAAAGCGGCTAGCAAGGAACCGCAATTTAAGGTAGGAGACAGGGTGATGGTCAACGCTAAGAACATCAAAACAAAAAGACCATCCAAGAAGCTGGACTATAAGCTAAGGGGCAAATTCGAAATCGAAAAGCTATATGGCACGAATGCCTATAGGCTCAAGCTAACTCCTTTCTCTGGTAAAATCCACCTGGTCTTCCACGTCAGCCTTTTGGAACCTTACCGCCAGAATACCATCGCGGAAAGACGCTCGCCAACACTCCCACCAGTGGACCTCGAGAAGCAGGAGTATGTGATCGAGAAGATCAAAACCACGGAGATAAAAGGTGGTCAGGTTAAATATCTGGTATGATTGGCAAGGATATGGACCAGATGAGGATTCATGGGAACCTTACGAGAACTTGAAGGATGGTGGTGAGTACATAGTGTGCCAATTCAATCTGGATAACCCTCGCAAATCACGGGACCCTGAGGCATTAGTTTGAAGGATTCCTATTTTTTCTTATAGTAGGCATTAGGTTTTTGGGATGATTTCGTATACTCTTATTTTTTTCTGTTTGTCACATAAAAACCTGTCCCATGGGTGAAAAGAGACGTGCGTAGCTCCGGTGGAGGAGTACTAGGGGGGCAAAACCCCAGGCCCAATAAATATCTCTCAGTTTGAAAATTTTGACTTATTACCGTGTGCTCAAATAGGTTGTGGCAGACAAGATTCTTGAGGAGGGGGGTATTGTCACGGGGTGACTACCGGCCCACCTTAGGGTACTTGTACTATACAGAACGACCCAAGGGTATGTTACATGTCTAAGGAATATTTAATAATAAGTATTGCGCGTTACTAGAAAATATTACTTACCGCAGTAATACTTCTATCTGCAATGCAGCTCGACAAGAGAAATATTGTGTGCTGAGTACACAGATACAGGAACTACTTAAGAACGTGTTGCTGGAGCTACAGTTCAAGTTTCGTGGGATTCCGAATACTAGTGATCTAGTTACAGGCAGACAAAGTGACTTGAAAATGTAACTAAAGAAAATATTACCAAGTAGAAAATTGTATGCGAGCAGTTACCCTGAACTTGCCAAGTTATGCTGAACTAGGATTGGTTACCCTGAACCTATTAAGTGAGCTACTTACCAAAGGCGGTTTAGGTCATCACCTCCCAGGTAAGCAACTTCGGAAGCTTATTGCGGAACGAGACTAAGCCCGATCGGGAAACTCTAAATATGGTTGCAATCAGCATATTTTCACGGTCCTACCGACATATCATGCTAGCCGCATTCGTCGCTCCCAGCTGCTTTGGGTTACCCTGAAATCTCCTCAGAATGAAATAAAAAAAATCAAGCCACCAGGGCGTAATTTAGACTAAAGTGCGTCCGGTGACACAATAAGGAGCAATGGAAATCTGGGGGAAAATAAAAGTTCTCACAAACTTTCGGTTCAAGTTGGTTTTAGGGGTAGTTTTGCACGCTGAATCCATTTGTGGAATCCGTTTTGCGATCAGAGTTATGCTGGGCGAGTTATAGGCTGTTGAAGTTGTTAAAACTAATTCTGCAGGTTCTAGCATACGCCTGGTTGATAAAAGTATATAACCGACCTAGTCTATTAGATTCTACACAGAAAGAGCTTTCAAATGAGACCTTAATGAAGATCAACGGAGTCATATCTGCAGACTTATGAGCAGTTGAAGCTGGTCCTCGCGTAGGTGAGGGCAGCTCTCAATGGACACTAGACAACTCGGATGGATGATGCCGGATCTATTAATTAAGAACTCTGGGTTGTAAACTGAATGACTTTAAGTTTACTATCTGAAAGTTACTCTGGCATCGGAATCGGGCTATTGTTATCTCACTTAAAGCGGTGACCAAGAATAGGTGGTGTAATCTCCTAGAGATACAGTTGGGAAAAGTATTCTAAGTTGAGTCAAGTGTGTAGTATGACTCTGCAGTAGCTGAAACGCTGGCAGACTAAGTGCAGAAAGCGACTGCATGAAGAAAAGCTAATGTGACAACCTTTGGACATGAGCAATCCGAACCCTGCAAGTTATCACAATATACATCACCACGGAATACATATAGTGAGAGCATTGTCGAAGGTGAGGATAGTGCCCAACATAGCTGTTAAGCAATCGATTCTACACGAAGCGTACAAAGTTCTAAGTTGACAATTTCTGAGTTCTGACTTTATCTCTGGTTTTGACCTCACAGTGCAACACTAGTGATTTCGCATTAACTGGACAGTTGTATCTTCTCTTGCGGATTGAAGCCTTAAGGTGCAGATAAGTCTAGAAGAGACTTTAGATGCTGAAGAATTATTCGCAGTTCTGAATAAGTTCCGTTGTGGCAATAGAATACACGGCCACTCTATTTTATAGTTGGAGTATCAACTATGTAGTTAATAGAGCCCCCGTGACAGTCTGGACCAAGGGTGTATTCTTGTCCAAACTCATCCGACTCTCTCGCTGCTTCCTCGTTCCTTCCTGTCCCATTGTCAAAATTCAAGTCTCTCAGGGCAGTTGTGTCTCGCATGATTTTTCCCATGTGTCCCGCTTGTGCTACATCCAACGCCATCCTCGGAGACTCCACCCCCGCAATCTGGCTGACCAGCTCTATCTTGGATCCGTATGTCACGTTGACACATTTCTTCAAGGCCTGATACTGCAGTTGCTCAATTTCTTATTCCCAATTTCTTTGTCCTCTCCATCCTAGTTCCGACCCCCATAAGGCTATTGCTCGAATCATCCCCGTATAGATCTGCCTCCAGCTGGTGGTACTGATCCCCCACTGAGAATTTCCTAACCCATTGAAATGCGCTAGCATGACTTGTGCTTTCTTGATTCGCGCTTTTCAATGTTCCTTGAATGTCAGACTTTCCTCCATAATAATCCCCAGCCACTTCACCTACTTCACGTCTTTGTTCTTTTTCCTCTTCTTTTTTTGTAGGACTAGCCTTTCATGCTTCGAGTCTTCCAGAGGGAGGTGATTCTCTGCTGCTATCCTATTTACAATTTAATCTGCTTCATCCAGCACCTCATCCATTTTTATGCCCCGTGCCATAATTCTTTCCCATATTGACACCCCTAGATATAGGTCAGCCGCATATGATGGGACTTCGAGATCGAATGTAGGCCATCGGTCTTTTAACGCTTCCTCTATTTTGGTGATGATCAGAGTCATCCAGATGAGAAAGATTACTGGTGAGAGAGGTGATCCTTGTGGTGCTCCAATATTCGTTTTTCCCTTCCCTTGTACTTTCCCGTCCCATTCCAACTCGAATTCTCTTGCTCGGAAGAATTCTTTAACCCAGAGTATCCACTTCTTGCCCTCTTCTGACTGTTCCAATTCCCTTAGCACATCTTCCTCCCTGACATTCTGGAAGGCTCCCTTCACATTCCAAAAGTTCCATCCTACTGCTCCCTCTGCCCCCATGCATCTCTGAGCCCTTGTTACTACAATTAGGGCTCCTCCCATGGCCAACTTGCCTTTGACCGATCCCAATTAGTGTCTATGTGAAAGACCTGACTCTTGGAGTCTGTCCGCTACTACCTTTTCTCCTAATTTGGCGATGCAATTTATAAGGTTGATGGGCCTCCAGCGTTTCGTTTTGCTGTGGTCCTTCCCTGGTTTTGGGATCATGATTACCTTGAAGCGTTGCTATTCTTTCGGAATCTTCCCGTTAATTAGGTTCTCTGCCACCTCCCGAATAAGCTCCCTGCGAAATTCAATGTCGAGTACTCGCTTGATCAATTTGTACCCGATACTGTCTAGTCCTGGTGCAGATTTATTAGACGTCCCCACAAGGTCTTTCCTTACCAACTCCTCCATCTTCTCTTGACTGATACTGGTCAGCCCCGGATATCTTTCCCTTTCTTCCTCTATCTCATCAACTTTTCTGCCTTCATTTCTCCACCCGAAGTGGTCTATAATCAGGCCATTTTTCTTTTCGTTGTCTGTTTTTAGAGGTACCCCCATTGTATCTGTCAGGTCTCTCATTTTGGCCTTGAGGTACCATGGGTCTTTGGCCCACTTGACAATTTCCCACAAGTCTTTTTCTCCATTTTCCTCGCAAAAAGCCTGCCCACATTCCTTCTTCTTTTCCCTTACTAACCTGCTCATCATGTCCTTCTCCGTCTTCCATCTCTAAGTCCTGGCCGCCTGATCTAAACTTCTGTTAGATCCCTTCCCTCTCTTGGCATCTCTTGTGATCTTGAGCTGTTCCGACAGTTCTTCGTCCCACCATCTCTTGGATTTTTCCATAATCCGCATAGTGCTGCAGCAAGCTTATCAGACTAGCTCCAGTTTTTCATATGGGGTGTTTCCCTCTAGTTCCTCGTACCAGTGGAAATCCCCCTTTTGTTCATTCTCTTCCGCCATTTCTAGCTCTACCCCGAGAATATCCCAATTGATCTTTTCCTTTACCACTTCCTCCAATTTTCCATTCCAATCTATCACTGCCATGATAGCCTAGTGTTTTGAGAGGAATTTCTCCGACTTAACCTTCTGCCAGTTCTTGGGTCCTCTGCTGATAAAGAGGTCGATCCGGCTTGGTTGTCTTCGTCCATTGACTATTCTTTCCTAGGTTGGTCCATCGTATTCCCCACCTATCTCGAAGCCTTTAACCACCATCCACTCTTCCATGTCTTTCCCTCTTGTATCATCCTCATTGAGGGGATCCCATACTTGGTTGTGAGCATTCCAGTCTCCTACTAGGCAATCAGCTTCATTTGGACTTTCGAGCCACTCCGTCCACTTCCCTCCCGACAGCTTCCTGTCTGCGTAGATCCCTCCTAGCTTATGTCCCCATACTTCCACCAAGGCTAGTCTCTTGTCTTCTCTAATGACTTTTACCACCCCATCCATCTTCTTCCTGCAGTATACCATTGTCCTCTTCCCTTTTTCCACCTTTGACACTAATGTATATGAGGGATGGGATTGGGTCCCGGTCCCTTTCTTGTCCGTGCATGCTTCCCTAACAAAAACGATATCAATCTTCATCTTTTTGCACCATTCCAGAAATGTATGCGTGCCTTCGCACTATCCTACTACATTCTGGTAAGCCACTCACAGGCCCTTAGAATAGGTGTTTCCCTAGTCCCAGTTGTTCGTCCGCAGACCAATCTAACCTTTGTGGGGGCTTCTGAGCTTTCGGACCAAATCGATCAGGGGTCCATTCATTGATATCGTCGTCTAGTACCTCGGTAATTCTTGTATTGGAGGGTCCTGGGGTGGCTCCTCCAGTTGTCTTCAAGGCAGGTTTCCTGCAAACCTTCTATCCCTTCTTCTTCTCCACTTTTTCAAACCCATCCTTATCTGTCTTAACCGCCTCCTTCTTCCTCTTGTGGGTCTGTTGACCGTTCTTGTTCGCTCCTACTACCTCCGGGTTTCTTTTCTGTCCTCCCGAGATGCGAGCGGACGCTGCACTGCTAGCAGAAGAGCAGCTTTCCCTCTTGTGTCCGTTTCCGTTACAGTTGTAACAGATAATATTGGACCAATGTTGTGGGGTCTGCAGCTTGCTTTGTTGACCCTTGTTATTTTTATTGCCGCCATTGTTGGTATTGGCTTGCCCGAGGGTCTTTTTCTCTCCTGTCTTCCCCTTTCTTTCCTACTTCTTTTATGGTGGTGGGAAGTGCTGGAATTCTCCCATCTTATTCATGTCTATCATCTGAAGTGTTCTTCGTGTCCCTTCCCACATGACACCCTTTTCGAGCAACCTCTTTGCCACAGTATGGTTTACTGCAAGAAAGGTCAATCTTGTGGTCCTGGCGCCTTCCCACAATTTTGGGAATTGGTATCCCGTCTTCATCTTTTTATTCTCCTCCCGCTGCTTATTTCCAATATCTTTCTGTCACGAGGTGACTACTGGCCCACCTAAGGGTACTTGTGCTATACAGAACGACCCAAGGATATGTTATGAATGTCTAAGGAAAACTTAATAATAAGTATTGGACGTGTCTAGAAAATATTTCTAGTAGTAGTAATACTTCTATCTGCAGTACAGGTTGACAATAAAAATATTGTGTGCTGAGTCGAGAGATATAGGAACTACTTAAAAACATGTAGCCAGAGCTATAGTTCAAGTTTCATGTGATTCCGACTACTAGTGATCTAGTTACAGTCAGACAAAGTTTCTTATTATACGACTGAAGAAAATATTTCTTAGTTGAAAATTGTATGGGAGCAGTTACCCTGAACTTGCCAGGTTACCCCGAACTAGGATTAATTATCCTGAACCTACTAAGTGAGCTAATTACCAAATGCGGTTTAGGTTAACATTCCTCTGCTAAGCAACCTCGGAAGCTTATTATGGAACGTAACTAAGCCCGATAGGGAAACCGTAACCATGATTGCAATCCGCATATTTTTACGGTCCTACTGACATATCATACTAGCCGCATCCATCGCTCGTAGCTCTTTTGGGTTACCCTGAAATGCTCATAGAGAGAAACAAAAAAATCAAGCCACCAGGGCATAATTTAGACTAAAGTGTGTCCAGTGATACTATAAGGAGCAATGGAAATCTGAGCTAAAATAAAAGTTCTCAGAAACTTTTGGTTCAAGTTGGTTCTAGAGGTAGTTTTGCACGCTGAATCCATCTCTTGTATCCGTTTTGCGATCAGAGTTATGCTGGGCGAGTTATAGGCTGTTGAAGTTCTTAAAACGACTTCTGCAGGTTCTAGCATATGCCCGGTTATCAAAAGTAGCTAACGGACCTAGTCTATTAGATTCCACGCAGAAAGAGCTTTCAAATAATACCTTAATGAAGATCAACGGAGTCACATCAGCGGAGTTATGCGCATTTGAAGCTGGTCCACACGTAGACAAGGCAAGCTCTCACTGGATCCCAGACAACTCGGATGGATGATGCCATATCTATTAATTAAGAACTTTGGATTGTAAATTGAACGACTTTAAGTTTACTATCTGAAAGTTACTCTGGCATCGGAATAGGACTGTTGTTATCCCACTTCAAGCAGTGACCAAGATTAGGTAGTGTAATCTCCTAGAGGTACAGTTGGGAAAAGTAATCTTAGTTGAGTCAAGTGTGTAGTATGACTCTGCAGTAGCCGAAACACTGGCAGACTAAGTGTAGAATGCGACTGCATGAAGAAAGGCTGGTGTGACAACCTTCAGATATAGGCAATCCAAAGCCCACAAGTTATCACAATATACATCACCGCGGAATACAAATAGTAAGAGCATTGTCGCATATGAGGATTGCGCCCACCATAGCAGTTAAGCAATCGATTCTACACGAAGCCTACAAAGTTCTAAGTTGATAATTTCTGAGTTCTGACATTATCTGTGGTTTTGACCTTGCAGTGCTACCCTAGTTATTTCGCATTAACTGGACAGTTGTGTCTTCTCTTGCAGATTGAAGCCTGAAGGTGCGGATACGTCTAGAAAGGACTTTACATACTGAAGGATTATTCGGAGTTCTGAATAAGTTCCGTTATAGTAATAGAACATACGGCCACTCTATTTTATAGTTGGAGTATCAGCTATATAGTTAATAGAGCCCCCGTAAGATTACTTTGTAGTAGCACTATTTTCGAATTAGCTGAAGTGCTAGAATTCATACCGACATTATGTCTGCTCCTCAAGAGCAAACTCCAAAGGCTTCAGGGTCTAAACAACCCTACCACCCTTTGTCATTTCCAGCAATAACTCCCAGAGCAATTACACAGCGACTGCAATTGGAGGCAGCTCATTCAGAATCCGAACTAGAACCTGATTCCGCAATGGAGGATATATTATCTTATGGGGTTCAATCATGTGAACCACAATACCCAGCATTCGATTACTCTACAGATCCATTAACTATGCCCGTAGGGTTATTACACCAATTCGGACAAACGCGAACTCGACAGAGGGGTGCTCCAAGCACAATATTATTTCGTTACAGGGTAGATACCCGAGGATATAGGCAATCAAATCAAGGCCTATCTCAAGTGCAATATGATCGATTATTGGCCCCTATAATTAATGATGGCAAAGAGGAATTCGAGAAGCAGCGAAGTGAGATAACCAAGTTGACTGATGTATTGTTGGGACAAGCCAGAACAATAACTGACCAACAAGCTGCACACAAGATCATTTATGATGGCACCAAAGCTACATATGAAGAACTAACTACCCTTCGTCAACAAGTAAAAGACGAAATAGCTACCATCAAAGGTCAAGCAGAAGGCCAACAAAAGGCAGTTGCTACTCTAACAAATAAGATCAAGGCAAGCCTCGTAATCC
>Ga0307511_10007644_pt1 | contig 10862 bp, 1 predicted proteins | sample 13_EM_MG_FD_200266 | JGI IMG/M metagenome (GOLD analysis project Ga0307511, IMG submission 200266) | Populus trichocarpa ectomycorrhiza microbial communities from riparian zone in the Pacific Northwest, United States - 13_EM | ecosystem: Host-associated > Plants > Roots > Unclassified | place... | reverse complement strand
CGCCGATGGAACGACTTGGGACGTCAGCGAGATCCAGCGCCGCGTCCTGATTGGCGGTGCCGGGGATGACAGCCTGGCCGGGTCGGCAGCCGACGAAGTGATTGTCGGCAATGCCGGGAACGATATCCTGGTGGCAGGCGCGGGCGACGATACCCTGACCGGCGGTACCGGCGACGACCTGCTGGTGGGTGGCGCCGGGCACAAGACCTTCGAGTTTTCCGCGGGCGATGGCCGGGACACGCTGGCCACCAACAGGCAAAGCGCGCTCGACAGCGACACCATTGCCTTCGATGCCTCGGTGAGCACCGGCGACGTGCAGATCCGCAAGGTCAATGGCCAGGAAGTGATCACCGTCAACGGCAGCTCGCAAAGCATTGCCGTGACCGACGGTTTCAACGTCGACCAGATCCGCTTCGCCGATGGCCAAACCTGGGATGCGGCCGAGCAGATGGCGCGTGCGACCCTGGGCACCGCGGGCGACGACCGGCTCGAGGCCTTCAACAACGACGGCAACGTCCTGGACGGTGGCGCCGGCAGCGATACCCTGATCGGCGGCTGGTATAGCGATACCTACGTGTTTGGCCGCGGCTATGGCACCGACACCATCACGGACAACGACGGCACGGCCGATCGCGTTCTGTTCAATGCCGGTGTGGCGCCGACCGACCTGAGCTATAGCCTCGATGGCGAGGACCTGATTATCACCATTGCCGGCACACAGGACAGCCTGCGCGTTGCGCGCTGGGGCAGTACCCACGGCTATGCGCCGAACTCCATCGAAACACTGGAGTTCTCCGGTGGAACGGTACTTGACCGCGCCGCGGTGGCTGCCTTGCTCAATCTGCCCGCGGGGCAGCAGGTGATTTACGGCACGCCGGATGCGGACATCATTGCCGTGCCGAACGTGGATACCACGGTATTGGCGGACGCCGGCGACGACATCGTGACCGGCGGTGCCGGAGACGACGATCTCGAAGGAAATGACGGCAGCGACAGCCTGGCAGGCGGCGCCGGCAACGACTCCCTGTATGGCGGGGGAGGCGGCAACGACACGGTGATAGGCGGCGCAGGCGATGACTATCTGGCGCCGCAGAGCGCGCATGGATCGGTGACGGGCGGTGCCGGCAATGACACGATCTCCCTCGATGTCAACGAGTCCGGCACGCTTTATTTCTCCCGTGGCGACAATGTCGATACGGTGCAAGCCGGGCATTGGTATTCCTATACCGACGGATACACGGTCTCCTTCGGTCCCGGCATCACCGCGGCTGACCTGCGCGTCCAGCTTCATTCCGCCTCCAGCGGTGGCTATGGAGGCGGATATGGGGGCTACGGCGGTTATGGTGGATCAGGCAATGCCTATGACCAGCTCGCCATTGGCATCGGCAACAACGACGCGTTGAACATCCGCGCGACCGATTCCGGCTTTGGCGCGGATATCTCCCAGTCGCTGATCCGCAATTTTCAGTTTGATGACGGTAGCGTTTTGACGCTGGATCAGGTCATGGGCATGGCCGACGGCGGTGTGATCGGTTACCAGAACGCGCCGTATTACACCTCCGATGATTTCCTGCGCGGCAGCGTATTGAGCGACACGATCTATGCCAACGGGGGCAACGACAGCGTACTGGCCGGCGACAACAACGACTACGTGGCCGGTGGTTCAGGCGACGACGCCATCGACGGCGGCGACGGCAACGACACTCTCTACGGCGACGACCACGACGACATCCTGGCCGGCGGCAAGGGCAACGATGCCCTGGACGGGGGATACGGCAACAACGTCTACGCATTCAACCGCGGCGATGGGCACGACACCATCGGCGGCAACTACGGCGGCGGCACCGATACGCTTTCCCTGGGGGAGGGTATCGCGTTGTCGGATCTCAGCGCCTATGTGGATGGCAACGGCAACGTTGTCCTCCTGATCAACGGCGGCAGCGGCGGCCAGATCGACATGAGGTGGTTCGACCGTACGGCCGGCTTGACGGCGCGCGACGATATTTCGGTCCAGCGCCTGCAATTGGTGGACGAGAATGGCGCGGTTCGGGTCTTCGACCTGAAACAATGGGTCGCGGACCACACCGCGGCCCTGACGGCAACTAGCGCCAGCGCGCCGACCGCCCTGTTCTCCCAGCCGGCCGCTTACGAGCTCACTGGCTCGGCGATACCGGCGGGCGGAGAGCGTGCGATCTCCTACGCGCAAAACGGCAACCTGTTCGGTTCAGCCTACTTCGCCACGGGCAATACGGGCACCTCCGGCGGCGACCTCGTGGTCGGCACTTCCAGCGATGACAGCATCGCCTCCGGCGCGGGCAACGACAAGGTGACCGCTGGCGCTGGAAACGATTACATCGATGGCGGGCAAGGCGACGACACACTCGATGGCGGTTCCGGCGACGACGTGATCCTCGGCGGAGGCGGCAACGATGTCGCCATCGGCGGCTCGGGCAGTGACACCTATCAGTTCAACGCCGGGGACGGTGTTCTTACCATCGTCGATAAAGCCGATGACACTGGAGAGAACGCCATTCAGTTTGGTCCGGGAATCGATCCGGCCAATCTGAAGCTTTCCTGGGAGCAGGGGTATCTGCTCCTGGACACCGGAACATCCGGTGACCGGATTCGCCTGTCGGGGTTTGACCCGAACAATATCTACGGCAACGTCGCGGTCAGCTATTTCAATTTTGACAATGGCACGCAGCTGACCTATTCCGACCTGGTCAACCGCGGGTTCGATATTGTCGGTACGCCCGGTAGCGACGTACTGGTGGCCCCTTACGGGAAAGTCGCCAGAATCAGCGGCGGCGACGGCAACGACCTGATCATCGCTGGCGGCAACTCTGTTGTCGATGGGGGCGCGGGCGACGACACCTATATCTATGTCGCCAACACCGGCGTGATGACGCTGCGCGATATTTCCGCGTCCGGCCAAGCCAACACCATCCAGTTCCAACCGCAGGACGGCGTCGGTCCGAACAACGTGCACGCGACGATCGTCAATGGCCAGTTGATGCTGGAGGTGGGGTACTACGGCGGTATTCTGTTTGATCAATTCGATCTTGGCAAAGGCGGCTCTCCGCTGCCGGTGCAGACGATCCGCTTCAGTGACGGGTCCCAGACCACCCTGGCGGACTTGATGAGCCAGGCGGGAATCGGCATCACCGGCACCTCGGCAGCCGAGACGCTGGCCGGTACGCAAAGCGGTGACACCTTCCTGGGTCTGGAGGGCGACGACACGCTGATCGGGGGTGCCGGAAACGACACCTATGTGATCCGCGCCAATGACGGTGTCGATACGGTGATCGACAGCGAAGGCATCAACACTGTCGAGTTCCAGAGCCCCTGGATCAATCCGTCCAATGCGCGCCTGACCATCAACCCGGTCAACAACACCCTGACCATTTCCGACCCCGTCAGCGGCGCCGGGGTGACCCTGACGAATTTCGACCGGAACGATCCGGCGGCCTATTCCGGGGTGACCTACTTCCGCTTTACCAGCACCCTGCAGACGGTGGGATTGGCAAATCTGCTTGCCAACGGGTTTGACATCGTCGGAACGGCGCAAAGCGACAACCTGCTGGGCACCTCATTGACCGATCGCATCACCGGTGGGGACGGCGACGACCTGATCGCTTCGGGGCCTGGGAACGACATCGTCGATGGCGGTGCCGGGGATGATATCTACGTCTACAACCAGGGCGACGGGAAACTCACGATCCTGGATTCCGCCTCCGGCGGGCAAGGGAACACCCTCGTGTTCGGGGCAGGCATCACGCAAGCCAGCCTGACGAACAAGCTGCACTTCGAGGCACCCAATGCGACGACAGGCGATCCGGGCTGGCTGATCATCAGGCTGGACGACAGCGGCAACGAAATCCGCCTGCGCGGGTTCGACCCAGCGGATGTGGAGAATGGGCCGCACGCGGTCAACACGTTCCGCTTTGCCGACGGCAGCATGCTCAACTATCGGGAGCTGGTGCGCAGCACCTTCGTCGTGCAAGGGGACGAATTTGACAACGCGCTGACCGGTACGAACCTCGGCACGCGCCTCTACGGCTTCGAGGGCTTTGATACGCTGGTCGGCGGGGCTGCGAACGACGTGCTCACCGGCGGTACCGGGGATGACGATCTCACCGGCGGCGCCGGGCAGGATGCCTATGTGTTCAATCTTGGCGACGGGCACGACGTCATTCACGATACGGCAGAAGGCTTGACCAGCAACATCATCACCTTTGGCGATGGTATCTCACGTGACGATGTGCGCTTCTCGGTGTCGGGCAGCACGCTGACGATCAACTACGGCAATCAGGGCGACGCCATCACGGTACTGAACTACGACCCCACGGGCGTGAACGGCACCAGGGTCGTGGATGGGTTCGAGTTCACGGATGGCACGACGCTGACGCTGGCCAATATCACCAATCAGGCGCCGGTGACCGGTGACGCGCTGGCCGACCAGGCGGTCGCCCAGAACCAGCCGTTGTCCTATGTGATTCCAGCGAACGCCTTCAGCGATCCGGAAGGCTCCGTTCTTTCGCTGACGGCAACACTTGCCAACGGCAACGCGTTGCCGTCATGGCTCACGTTCAACGTCAACACCCGCACCTTCAGCGGCATCCCCGAGAATGTCGATGTCGGCAGCCTGCAGGTTAGGGTGATCGCCAGCGACAACTTTGGCGCGCAGGCCAGCCAGGTGTTCAACATCGGCGTGACCAACGTCAACGATGCGCCGGTACTGGTGAAGTCGCTCGCGGACATGGCGGCCACCCAGGATCAGGCCTTCGCCTACACCCTGCCGGCGGACGCCTTCAAGGATCCGGATATTGGCGACACCCTGACCTATTCCGCAACGCTTTCTGACGGATCGGCGCTGCCGACCTGGCTTACTTTTGATGTGGTGACCAAAACTCTCGCGGGAACGCCCGGTAACAGCGATGTTGGCAGCCTCGGCATCAAGATTCTGGCTACCGATCCAAGCGGACTCTCGGTGTCCGGTACTTTTGCGGTGAATATCGCCAACGTCAATGATGCGCCAATCGTTGCTTCGCAGATCGCTGACAAAAATGCTACGCAAGATCAGGCGTTCAGCCTGACTATCCCGGCGAATGTCTTCAGTGATCCAGATGTGAACTATGGGGACGGCCTCTATACCTACGCCACTTTGGCCAATGGCGACCCCTTGCCGAACTGGCTGGGCTACGACTCCGCCACGCAAACATTGAGCGGTACTCCGGGTAGCTCGGAAGTCGGCGCGCTTGAGATAAGGATAGTGGCCCTTGATCAAATGGGCGCCTCTACCTCACAGACCTTTGCCATCAACGTTGCAAACGTCAATGACGCTCCGATTCAAGCGAATCTGTTGGACGATATCACTGCCCAGCAGGATCACGCATTCAGCTATGTCGTGCCGGCCGATGTTTTTGTCGATCCCGATGCTGCCTTCGGCGATACGCTGACCTATGGCGCAACGCTCTCCACAGGTGATCCGCTACCGAGCTGGATCCAGTTTGATGCTGCCACACGCACCTTTAGCGGCATTGGCGGCAACAATCAGGTTGGCGTTTATTCACTACTCGTTACCGCAACCGATGCTTCGGGTTTGTCGACATCCGCGAGCCTGTTCCTCAGTGTTGACGATGTCAACGATGCCCCGGTTGGAGCGACTGCGCTGTCGGATCAGTCAGCTACGCAAGATCAGGTGTTCAGCTTCAGCGTGCCTGATGGAGCATTTACAGACCCGGATATTTCCCATGGAGATGTCCTCACTTACAGCGCAAAACTGAGTAATGGGGATCCGCTGCCCGCCTGGTTGACGTTCGATGCCGAAACGCAAACTTTCTCCGGTACCGCGCACGCGACCGACCTGGGTACATACAGCGTGACAGTGACCGCCACTGACTTGGCCGGTGCCGCGGTATCTTCAGTCTTTACCCTTGGAGTAGCACCGAACGACGTCAACCATGCTCCGGCAACAATCGACGATGCCGCAACCATCGCCGAAGACGCGACGACACCTGTAACCGGTAACGTCCTCACCAACGACACCGATCCGGACACCGGAACCGTTCTCACCGTCGCCTCCCCCGGCACCTACCAAGGCAGCTATGGCACCCTGATCCTCGCCGCCGATGGCAGCTATACCTACACCCTGAACAATAGCGCCCCCGGTGTTCAGGCCCTGTCGGACACCCAAACCCTCACCGACGTCTTCCAGTACGCCGCCGAGGACAACAACCCGATCGCCCCCCTGAGCAGCAACGGTGCCCTCACCATCACCATTCAGGGCAGCAACGACGCCCCGGTGATCACGGCGGACACGGGCACTCTCAAGGAAGACCTCACCACCACCCTGACCGGCAACATCCTCACCAACGACACCGACGTCGACCAGGGTGCTGTGCTGACCGTCTCCGCCCCCGGCACCTACGCAGGCACCTACGGCAGCCTGACCCTGGCCGCCGACGGCTCCTACACCTACGCCCTGAACAACGGCAGCAACGCCGTCCAGGGCCTGGCCGAAGGGCAGAGCGTCGTGGACAGCTTCACCTACACCGCCCACGACAACGGCGCTTCGCCCCTTTCCGGCACCGCTACCCTGAGCCTGACCATCACCGGCAGCAACGACGCCCCGGTGGCGGTGTTGGATCAAGGCGCAGTCCAGGAAGACGGCACCCTCACCGTCACCGGCAACGTCCTGACCAACGACAGCGACCCCGACCAGGGCAGCACCTTGAGCGTCGCCGGCCCCGGCACCTACGCCGGTACCTACGGCAGCCTGACGCTCGCCACCGACGGCTCCTACACCTACACCCTGAACAACGCGGGGACGGCTGTCCAAGCGTTGCGCGGCGGCCAGCAGGTGCAGGACACCTTCACCTACGGCGCCAGCGACGGCACCGTCACCACCGGCGCCAGCCTGAACGTCACCGTCACTGGTGCCAACGACGCGCCCATCACCACCGGCGACACCGCGGCAGTGCAGGAAGACCTCACCCAGACCGTCACCGGCAACGTCCTCACCACCGATAGCGACAAGGACCAGGGCACCGTCCTGACTGTCGGCAACCCCGGCATCTACACCGGCACCTACGGCACCCTGGTGCTCTCGGCCAGCGGCAGCTACACCTACACCCTGAACAACGGCGCAAGCGGCGTGCAAAGCCTGGCCGCCGGCCAAACCGTCACCGACACCTTCAGCTACAGCGCCAAGGACGACGACACCACCCCCGCCAGCACCGTCGGCGCGCTGGTGGTCAGCATCACCGGCACCAATGACGCCCCAGTGTTGGCCGCTGCCATGGCCAACCAGTCGGATACGGCCGGCACGGCTTTCAGCTACACCGTCCCGGCCGGCACCTTCACCGACGTCGACCAGGGCACCAGCCTGACCTATGCCGCCGGCGTGGTCGGCTCCGGTGGAACCCTGCAAGCCCTGCCGGCGTGGCTCACCTTCAACGCCACCACCCGTACCTTCTCCGGTACCCCGGCAAATGGCGACGCCGGCACCCTGACTGTCAAGGTCACGGCCACCGACCAGGCGGGGGCCAGCGCTTCCGGCACCTTCAGCCTGACGGTCAATAGCGGCAGCACGGCAGGCGTCACGCTCAATGGCACCTCCGGCAACGACACCCTCAGTGGTGGCGCCGGCAACGACACTCTCAACGGGAACGCCGGCAACGATTTTCTCTACGGCAACGGCGGCAATGACAGCCTGAACGGCGGCACCGGTACCGACCTGCTCAGCGGCGGCGACGGCAACGACACCCTGTCGTTCAGCAACGATGCCGTCTGGAGCGGCTCCACCACCAACCGCGGCAGCCCGGGCGTCTCCGGCTCCGGCGTCACGGTCAACCTGGGCGGCAAGCAGCGCAGCTACGACGTCTACGACGGCGGTACCGGCAGCGACACCCTGGCCGGCACCTCCAGCAGCGACGTCCTGATCCTGGACGACACCGGCGGCAGCTATCCCACCGGCTACTCCGGTCCCCGCATCATCAACGTCGAAGCCTTCAACCTGGGCGGCGGCGAAGATGTTCTCGACCTCACCAGCACCACCTACAGCTATGGTGCCGTCACCGTCGACGCCGGCGACGGCAACGACGTGGTCTGGGCCAACGCCGGCAACGACGTGCTCTACGGCGGCAACGGCGACGACACCCTGGACGGCGGCGCCGGCAACGACCTGCTCGAAGGCGGCATCGGCAACGACCGCCTGGACGGCACCATCGGCACCGGCAACGACATCAGCCAGGGCCTGGCGGGCGACGACTATCTCATCGACCACGCCGACAACAACGTCTTGCTGGGCGGCTCAGGCAACGACATCATCTCCGATGGCGCCGGCAGCAGCTTCATCGCCGGCGGTACCGGCAACGAGGCCAACGGCGAGGCGGTGACGCTCGGTGGCGGCAACGACGTCTACGCCTTCAACAAGGGCGACGGCAAGGACATCGTGATCGGCAACAGCCCATCCAGTCCCCTCGCCACCCTGAGCCTGGGCGGCGGCATCAAGTACAGCGACCTGACCCTGACCAAGCAGGGCAACGACCTGTGGCTGAACGTCGGCAGCGCCGAGCAGATCACCCTGAAGGACTGGTACGCCGGCAACAAGGCGGTCCTGAACCTGCAGATGATCGAGGAGGCCGCCGCCGACTTCAATGCCAGCGGCTCCGATACCCTGCGCGACAACAAGGTCGAGACTTTCAACTTCGCGGGAATGGTCAGCCAGTTCGACCAGGCCAGGGCGTCCAACCAGAACCTGAGCAACTGGGCCCTGACCAACGCGCTGGCGCAGTTCCACCTGTCGGGCAGCGATACCGCGGCCATCGGCGGCGATCTGGCCTACCAGTACGGCCTGCACGGCAACCTGACCGGCATCGGGCTGACGCATGCGCAGGAGGTGACCAGCGACACCAGCTTCGGAGCGGCGGCCCAGACCCTGCGGCCGCTGGCGACGATCCAGGAGGGGCTGGTGAAACTGTCGTGATCGAAGCTGAAGGCAGGCGATGAGCCGGGTGCTGTTTACCTGGGAACTGGGGGCCCACTTCGGCCACCTGGTGCGGCAGCTTCCGCTTGCGCGGGAGCTGCACCGCCGCGGCCACGAACTGCTGTTCGCGGTCTGTGATCTGGCGGCGGCCCAGGCCGTGCTCGGGCAGGAAGGCTTTGCCTTCGTGATGGCCCCCGCGCCGCGCATGCAGGAGATGCGGTCGGAAGACTCGACGGTTTACGCCGAACTGCTGGCCGGCTCCGGTTTCGGCGAGCTGACCGCCTTGCGCGCCGGCGCTAGCGGCTGGCTGCACCTGTTCGGCCTGTTCCGCCCGGACGTCCTGGTGGCGGACCATGCCCCCTTGTCCCTGTTCGCCGCGCGCCTCGCCGGCTTGCCCACCGTGCATCTGGCGATGGGCTTCGAGATGCCGCCCGGGCAGGATGGAGCCCTCCCGGTGCTGCGTGAGTGGCTCAAGCCCGATCCGGAGGCCACCGCGGAGCTGGAGCGCGAAGTTCTCGGCTACATGAACATCCTCTGCGTCGAGCACGACCGCCCTCCTTACGACCGCCTGGCCGATCTCTACAAGACCGATGTGCCGCTGCTGGCCACCTTCCCGGAGATCGACCATTTCCCAAGACGTGGCGAAGAGGCGCGCTATATCGGCCCCTTGTTCGCCTCCGCCGATGGGTCGGTCGAGACTTGGCCTGAAGGGGAGGGCGCCAAGATCTTCGTCTACCTGCGCCCCGATGCCTACACCGGCCGCATCCTGGAGGCGCTTCGCCAATCCGGAGACCGTGTCGTAGCGGTGATTCCCGGCCTGGACGCCCGCGTCATCAGCATGTACCGCTCCGACCGGTTCCGCATCCATACCTCCCCGGTCCGCTTGCGCGGCCTGGCCGATCTCGCGGATCTCACCGTCATTTACACAGGCCACGGCATGGTCAGCCAGGCTCTGCTGGCGGGTGTGCCGCTGTTGATGATCCCCAACAACCTGGAACAGGTGCTCCTGACCCAGCGTATCGAGCGCCTCGGGGCGGGCATCGGCATGCTGCGCGAGCAGGTGCCGGAGAAGTTCCAGGCGGCGCTCGACGCCCTGAAGACCGATGACCGCTTCCGCGCGGTGGCCCGGAAGTTCGCCGCCAAGTACCAGGCCTACGACCAGGCCAAGGTGATCGAACGCCTGGCCAACACCATTGAGCGCCTGCCCGCCGCACGGAGCAAACAGGCTGCCGCCCCATCCGGGCAAGCCGTCAGCCCGCCGTCCCGCCCCGCGGATGCCCGCACGACCGTGCATTGAAACCGAGTGTGATCATGCAACCGCAACTCTCCCTGTCGCCCCAGCCGGCCCCACCGGCCACCTTGACCGAAAAGCTCCTCGGCAAGGCCGCGAACCACTTCACCGCCGACCCGCTCGACTTCCAGCCCGGCCTGATCCGCCTGCAGGAGAAGGCACCATCCCCGATGGGCCGCAAGGTCCTCTGGGTCCTCCTGATCTTCCTCGCCATCCTCCTGCTCGGCAGCCTGGTCGGCCGCATCGACATCGTGGCGGTGGCCGAAGGCAAGCTGATCCCCTCCACGTATCTGAAGATCGTCCAGCCCGCCGACGCCGGCATCGTCAAGGACATCCTCGTCAAGGAAGGCGAAGCCGTCAAGGCCGGGCAGATCCTGATGCGCATGGATGCCGTCAACTCCGACTCCGACCTGAAAACCCTGCACGCCGAATACTGGTCCCGCCGCCTGGCCCAGAAACGCATCGACGCCCAGCTCGCCGGCCTCCCGCTGACCCGCGCCACCGATGAACCGCTAGAGGTCTACGCCCGCGTCCAGGCCCAGTACAGCGCCAACAAGACCGCCTACGAATCCGCCCTGGCCC
>Ga0307511_10007643_pt1 | contig 10863 bp, 10 predicted proteins | sample 13_EM_MG_FD_200266 | JGI IMG/M metagenome (GOLD analysis project Ga0307511, IMG submission 200266) | Populus trichocarpa ectomycorrhiza microbial communities from riparian zone in the Pacific Northwest, United States - 13_EM | ecosystem: Host-associated > Plants > Roots > Unclassified | place... | reverse complement strand
CTTGGAAGTGATACATATGGGTTTCGGCAAGTAGTCCACTTCACGTTTAGAACTCAGCCAGATCGATATCTAAGTTGCAACTCACCGCACCGTAAGTTTCGAGATTTCACTCTAAAGGTCGTACACAGCGCTTTTCATCATTGCTGAGGATAACCGAAAATTCCCGTGATCTGGTAGGGTAGTTCACCACTTCCACATGTTGCGTAGTTCCCATTGTCTTGTCTGACGGTGCTTCCAGTCTAAAATCCCATTGTAAGCAGCCTTGTTCCTGGACTTCGCGACTGGCACGGTGGGTTGTGTCCCAGTAACTGGACCATTGCCTTTGCTCGATTCAACTTGAATGATATTCTCAGGTTGCTCGCCCAGGTATTCATCCTACAACGCAACTCATTGACATATTACATGGTATTTGAACTGACAAACGAAATCTGATGTGTCCAATAAAAGTCTTGATATCACTTCTCAAAGCTCCAGTGCAACCCATCAGAGTCCATGGCAAACACTCAAATACCGAAGTTCCCAGTGTTCACGCCACCCTCCAGTCACCGTCTCAATAGAGATGGTTCAGCACTTCAGCTTTCCATTATGGTATGTAATGCATGTGGCTGTAATGTGGTCAAGGCCGCGTCCTACATAGGGTCTACGGAGGACTTACCCAGGTTAATAGTGTTGGTGTACTGATCTTCTTGTGGTGGAATCAGACACCTGCATTGAAAACTGAGGTTACCCGGGTACTCGTCGTATGGAAAACAACCACAATTCTCCAAGCTATTATCTCCTCTGCAACGTTCAAAACTGAGGGTGAGTGGTGACTGACCAAACGCAAGTCACGTACTTGTGGGTGCATTGAATTTCGTATGTAGTGGGGTTCACCTCGATGCATTTGTTCAAGTCGACGCTCGCTTGGACTGTTGAGCCATTTTGAAGCTTGCAGGTCCCAACCAGCGAATTCCCCTGCATGTAGAAGTTGTTGCAGAATGTAGTCATATCACCATTACCAGCGATGCTGAGGGTGGAGAATGCAGTGAGGGCGAGAAATACACCGGCGAAATGCATGGCTTCCGAGTGTGGAATCAGCTAATTCTACATTACGCCTTTTATCCCCGCTGCTATGCGCGCTACGTCTTGCGCACACACAAGCTACTGCCTAGAACTAGATAATCTACCCCCGCATGGGATCATGGGATCAGGCTATGCGACATCATCTATATTTGCTTGACAATGACATCTAATGCATATGAACACCGGCATCATCTCCTTTGGCCCTCAAGGCCTCACATATGGCGCCATCTCGTTTTCTCGTTTAATAGCACTTAGGGTTGTTAAGCGCACGGGTCTTGAACATCGCGACAGGTGTCAAGTACCGATCCGCATCGACGGTGGACGGTCTCTTCAACTCATGGAGGTGGGGGCATAGAAGAGGAATTTCACACTTGCTGGTACTCGTTTAGTGTGACAGGCCCCAGACCCAATTTTTGGGTGATCTTGTCATCGACCACGAGCGCTTTACGGCTGATTGGAAGGTTCGAAGGTGCCCCTGGCTTGCACCGCTTAATACCCATGACCTTGATGGGAGGCGTCGTATCCTCGTAGAAACTCCGAAATACATACACTGATCAAACGCGGCCTCCTGAGCCCGTCACTGTAGGCTGCGTGAGCGTTGTGATCAACTTGTTCAGTGGAGAGAACTCGACAAGGGAAACTCACGGTGTATCATGGACCCATTGCAGCACAGGGATGCCAGAGCGACAGGTGGCACCCGAGTCCTGTGAGACTGACATGCTCATCCGGCAAATGTCCAATAGAGCACGCAGATTGGCTAGATAACAAGGAGCTACTATAAGGGTACACCACAAGTACACCATGAACTGATTGGCACGATGTCCACATCTCAAGCTAAGCGTATTTGCCAGATTATCAAGGTGTGTCATCACTGTGCATCCGACAACGTCGTGGACCCTTATAGCACCCCTAGCTCAAACGAGAATACGAGGAGGAATATAACCAGCTCCATGCGGACGTCTGGCCAGGTGTCCTCGCAGCCCTGGCAAGGCATAACATCTCAGGCTACTCTATCAACCACTACCCGCCATTACAACTATTGATCGCGACATTCAAGTATACCGGAGATGACTTTGAGAAGGACATGAAGGCGATCAAGGAGAATGAGGAGACACAGAGGTGGTGGAAGGTGACAGATGAGATGCAGGAGAGCTTCAATGAAGGAGCGACTGGAAGTGGGAAGGAAATTCCCTGGTGGACGGTGAGTAGAGCTATGTGTTGCGTTAATCCTCACTAAAATTGCGTGGTGCAATAGGATGTGGAAGAGGTATTCCGGTTCGAAGGGGGAACGACGGTCATGCAACGGCCATAGAACGGTTTATTTATGACTTCCTTCTAGGCTGCTTGGGTCGCATCACGGGTAAATAGTGCCAGCTCTACCTCCAGAGTGCACTGGACACTATTAGTATCGCGAGAAATCACCTGCGTTCACGCGTGACGCGCCGGAGACGAACGATCAATATATTTCAATGCGATGCCGATGTGCTGGTTTCCACTTGTGCATCAATAATGATGTTGACTACATGTCCATGCGTACCATTGGCGATGTCCGAATGTGTAGAAACATGGAAGGTCACCATGGCCTCCATCCCTATTGCAATGTCTACTTAGTATCACTTGTATGCTTCGAGGCAATTATATCTACTTAGTCTCTTAGTGTGATCTTGTACCAACTAACTCAGTAGTTTACTCCTTAGTGACTACCTATGGCTATACAGTGTCCGAATTGTGCAATGTCGCCCCAAAGTCGCGCAGGGGTCACGCATGGTCACCGAAAAAAGTCGCGCATCACTATATATTTGTGTTTGTTTTTGTTACAGACGGAGCGTGACGTCATACAGATCTACCCGTTACTAACATATATCGTACATAAACAAGATGTTTGGTGACAGCCCTTTTCCAGTGCTCAAGTACTGGTAAAACCGATGAACTGGTCAAGCCAACGTCAGAGAAGGATAATTTGCATGTATAGAAAAAAGGAACCTGGCGAAGTCGATCCATTATCACCGGTACCATGTACGTGTCAGCCGCCAGGTTTAATTGTGCTTATCCCAAAGTGAGCCTACGCAAGTTATCAATCATTAATGACCACTTACATTACAACGACCGTTTAAGCAATTCTTGTAGCAGCATTCCGAGCCCTTCGTACACGCTTTATCTTCAGCTTTGCAGCTCGGTCCTCGCCCACGAGAGTCGAGAAGTTCCGCATTTGGGCTGATAGCAACACTAAGGCCGATGCCGGCGAAAGATGCAATAAGAAGAGAAAGCAGTGCGAGACGCATAGTAGATTGGTATGTTTGAATTAATCTGAGTTGGATGGAGCCTACACCATCATCTTATACCTCTCGTTTGTTTGGAAACCTCGGTGAACCAAAGCCGTAAACACAGGGAATAGAAGTTCATTCACGGTTGGATATCTGGCTGATTGAATAGCATCAACATCAACTCCACCCAACCTGACGGTCGTCCAGTGCCAGCCCTCGGGCCCTCGGGCCAAAAGAGTGGTATTGTTCTTATTCCGTCGACATCACAGTTCATCACAGTTAGATCCTGGAGCGAGATCTCTCAGTATGAAGACAGCCTCTTCGACCCGCATCTCCAACACATTCAACTTCTCTCTCCTCTTCTCCCATTCCATCACCATGTCTCGTTCTCTCCGAGAGAGCAGATTCTCATCTTGCGCTACATCAGTCCGTTCACGCTTCTCTAAGACAGCCTTAACGATTGGCTCTTCTTGCTCTGCTTGTCGTCGTGCGCTAATATTGAATAATGTCTTGTAAAGGCTGCCCAACAGCGTAGAATACGCTCTGTTGAGGTCAACATGCCTAGAGAATTATCAGCTTTACAGCGACAAGTTGAGGCGAGACAACCCACCAAAGGTAGAACGTCCGAGTTGGATTATGGTCGGCGCTCTTAGGGACCTCTTGGGTGGATATCAAGGAGTCAGACGACATCGCCGACAATAACGGCCGGACGTCCTTGTTTGCCATCATCGCCACTTTCGCAATCTGAGTGATATCCTCATGGAATGGTTTTATAACAACAAGGCGCGGCAGGAGCGTACCTGCTTTTCATCCATTTTGCCAACATCTAGCAACAGCCGGAGAATCCTCACGGCGTCCTCACCATGCCGCTCACGCGCCACGGATTCCAACACTCGCCTGCGTAGTCGCCGATTGATGATATCGAACTCCACGTAGACTTTGTTATCAGCGAGGGATACAAATAATGCGGCACGACCAGCGGTAGTGGGGTTGTCGACACTTGCCATCAATGTCAAGTAGTCCTTTACTAGGGAAGCATTTGAAGGCCTTTTTGAATTAGAAACGAGCCCCGAGGCAAGATCCTCATCGTCGGGGATGTGCATTGCAATCGCCGCAGTAGAGCTAGGGTCTGCTCAATGTCATTAGAAGGCTCGCCATTCTGAATCGGTAATAACGGAGTACCTGAACGAGCCTCCGAGAGCGATTTTTGCTTTACTTCAGTGGCCTTTAAGGTTGCTCTTATAACGCAGGCTGCGCCTCGATTGAACCGTTCTTCGACCGCCGTTTCAATGAGCTTCACCAAAGGTCAGTTGGAGGGAAGAGGAGCACTGTCAATGCAAACCTTGTTGCGTATATGCACGTCAAATTTCTCGAAATTGACTCGGAAATAGATGTCATCCTTCCGGCGATGAGAACACTGTGGGTAGAATAATAGAAACACAGAACTTACATCCACCACGTCGTCTATCACTTTCTTCTACGCCATAATGAAAAGACTATTATCAACTACTGGGCCACCATCATATTTAGAATTAGAATTCTCACTTTTGACGACTTATGGCTCAGTTGGTCTTTTGGTTTGCGTTTCTGGGAGTTACTGAATGGTCAGCACAATTTTCGGGATGACCGATGAACATGAAACATACCAATCCGACTTTTTCCGCCTCTTCCTCTTCCCTTTTGAGCCGGGCATCTGCCGTCTCCTTCGCTTCGCGCAGCTCCCGTGCAGTAGGAAGCCCGCTCAGCTTAGCCTTTTCGTCGGCTTCGTATTTTAACCGCTTGTCCCGTGGCGACTGATGTGACAGCACTGTAGATGGCTTGAGGTATGCTTCAGATACTAGTTTGTATAAAGACTGGGAGTACAAGCTGGTATCTGACCAGCAGTCAGGATGAATTCGTTCGGCAGAACGGACAAACAGACTTTTGGGGTCATAGATCGATAGTCGTGAAATGACATCTGGTGGGCGGAGCTTGCCATGATCTAGTATAAGTTGTACAATATCCGAGGCCTGTAGTGGGGCATCCTGAGCCTTGTTTCTGCTGAGGGTATAGTAGCACACGCACTGTGTTTCCGAATAAATACTCTGCTAGCCGAATGTACCGTCCAAATCTCAATCTCATGAGACATTCCATTGTGTTAAACTCCAGGACTTCTCCCTCGTCTTCCGTTTGGGCGTGCCATAAAATGTTCTGTTGGACAAGCACAAGTATCGCAGTGCGCACTGTTCGTGGTTTCATTCTAGTATATCGTACAATTTGCGAGAATGACAACCGCCCCCTGTGGAGCAGGACTGTTGCGACATTCTGTCGAACGGTAAGATAGGTACACCCAATGACAATCGGATTCTCACTGCTGTGAATGGACCGAAGTGCGAGTGGATGGTTTGGACGCACAAGCGGGATGTATCTGCATCTGCCATGGGAAGCGTGGATAGCGACTATCGCAACGATGAGAACTGCCGAGGCAATGACATGCAAGATGCTTGAGGTGACTCAAGGGAGGCGTGACAGTAAACGTTTTGTCGCATCCCACCCAAATGGACTATTCCGAACGACCATCAAATTGAAGTCCGACTACTGCAATGCCAGCTACAGCAGACATGATCCTGAGACACCCCCACTGAGTGACAACACAGTTGATATGTAAGACTTATGCTACGGAATGTATCTGTCCGCAAGATCCGGTCCAACATCTTCTCCATCGTCCAGTCGATAGCTTCTCAGTCAGCTTCTCTCCGACTTGCCATACGAGTCGCGCTGTAAAGTTAGTACAGTACAATGCAGGAAATAAAATATTGGAACAAGTATGATAGAAAATGACTTAGCCTTGAATGCCCAGTGGAAAGAAGTCGAAAGATGAGTGGTCGATGTGATCAAGGTGAATGCGAGATAAGTTAGGTACGGTATCATGTCTCCGTCGCGAGGGGTTGGTGCAACGATCGGTGGGTGGGTAAGTATTCCTCACCCAACGCGAGGTCTTTTGGACTCTAAACGCAGTAAGCAAACGCTACTGAAGTATAAGGGATCACATGCTACGAACCTGGTGTACTGGGAAGCTCCTGCACGGGATCTTCATCAACCTCTTCATAACCCCTCTTATACGAGGCTTTGCTGGAAAGCGTAGCAGAGCTTTCGTTTGAGATAGTATCAGGATCTGGCCAATCTCCCTCGGCGTCGGCATCATCGTCCCATCCCCACTCATCGCCATCCGCCTGAGACGTATGGTGATCGCTCACGGCAGTTTGGGGGTTAAGAATATCTAATCAGGACAGTAAGCATAACCTCTGGATTATGAAATATATAGTATACCAGCTTCATAGCCATGGTCAACAGTAGCATCTGGCTCCTCTGTGGAAGCGAATTTCGCACCTGGTTGCGCGGTACATTCACCTTGAATATCTAACATATAGATGAGACAGAGTGATGGGCAGCTGAAAGTCTGATATATACTCACCCTTTTCAGATTGATACGAAGATCCATCGTCATATTCCTCGATTTCTGCCTGAGACGTATCGTCGTGTTCTAGGCAAATGGGGAACGCTTTACCACTAAAATACGGCGAAAAGTGGCTATGCATACCGGTAGGTAGATTCTGTGTCTGCTGGTTAGGTGAGTCTTTTGGAAGTAGGGGCGCGCGAAGCGGTAATGGAGGAATTGCATCTGGGCCAGAATCAGCGAGGACCGTCTTGGGCTCATTGACATCCGCAGATTTGTCATCGCCTCCGCCCACTTCCTCTGCTTCATACTGGCTCGTATCGTCGAACTGTGAGTTCCCGTGTACATCGTCCTGCAACCCCTCCCCGTCATGGGCATCGTATTCCTCTGGCAGAGAATCTGGATAATCTGCCTGCTCACCACCAGACTTGTAATATTCAGCAACGGTTGTCGCAGCGTGGTCCGTATCAGCTGAGTCGTGTGCATGGTCGACATCCTGGACCTCTTCGGCGCTAGTATCAGTATCCCTAACAGCAACTCGAGCTCCTTCGTGGGCCTCTCCGTTTTCGAGTGCCTGCTGCGTCTCATTGTCCACAGCATGATAATCACTGTCCACTTTTGATTGTGGAATAGCTCCTGTCAAGATGGACAGCGGTGAGCGTGAGCTGCCATCATAATCGGGGACTTCGGTTTGTCGGTTGGCCAATTGGTCTTCGTCCTCTACCGCATGTGAAGGGGTTTCCTCTTCATTTTTGAAGCTGGCTCCGTGACCCTGTTGCAGGTCGCCAGTTTTTGGGTTCTCTTGATCTGTAAATCCATGAGTGAGGGGCACAAAGTACGAATAGGAGTAGCACGAACCACTAGATTGTTCACCTTCTACAATAGGAACTGATAAGTTGAGTCGCTGGATCTGTTCATGCAGAGTGTAATAACGGAAAATGAACCGAGGGGTGGTGGCAAAAAGTCGCAATCGTAAAGGTCCTGCAAAGTCAGATCCATCGTGTAAAATGTTGAGATCATGTAAACTAATCTCGCGTGAGTGGACATTATCCTACAGAAAATAAACGTTAGCATGGAATATATTCACGGATAGTCACACTGACCTCAGAAATTGCCAGTTGAAGGTCATAAGCTTCGAGGACGAGCTCGCCTTCGAAACTGTGAGGAATCTGGGAAAGAAGGCCCTCATCCTGACGGAAAGCATCGAAGACGTTACTTAGAGGCTCGTAGTACAGTGTTGGACTGCTCTCCAAGAGAAGATGGTAACCAGTAGCTGCGCTAGCCCCATCTGCACGAGACGATGGGCTTCCCGGTCTAGACTCCCGCAAAGGCTGATTGAATAAGCAGCAGTGTGGCTCAGCTGAAGACCCAACAGACAAAAGCACAACTGGGGGAGGGTCAATATATACACCCTCTGGTATTGACACTCCAAGGGAATTATCAACCCCCTCTGGCTGAGTAGGGTCCTCTGCAACGGAGTGACTTGTACCATCAGCTCCTTGAGGAATGACGTGTGAAGCGGATTCTGCGTGCAGAACATCCGAATCCAACGGTTGATATTGATGCTCCTCAGCCAAGGCTTCAAGATAGGCGTGCGAGTCATGACTTTCATCTAAAGGAACAGCGTTTTCGATCTGTTCCTCGCGGCCAACGTCAAGCTGTGGGGATCCTCGAAGTGGATTCTGCTGAGGGACGATATCTGGAAGGGGTTGCTCGATAAACCCTATGCCTTGACCGACAACGTCCTCATGGTGAGAGGAGTCTTGGGACGCCTCTAGGGGTTCCTCGGCAGCACTAGATGCCGCGAGTTCACGGAACTCTGCTTGCACGTCTGCAGAAGAGGTATGTTGTGGAGACAACAATTTTGAATCAGGTGCATCGGATACTATGTGTTCAGGATGTGCTAGAGATACCTCATTATTTTCGTGCTCGTTCAGAGTTGTCACAGGGGGGACCCCAGTGTCTTCTGGGATGTCGGGAATGGAGGAACCAGAAGGATCATGTTGAATCGATGGGTCCACCAATGGATGCAGGAGTGGCGATTCGAGGACTGGAAGTGGAGAATGGGCAATGGAGACGTCATAAACTTCAACGTCAAGTGGCTCAGTAGCACCAACGTCGGCTGTTTCGTCGACCATTTCATACTCCAGGTGATCCGCCCTATATTCCTCCATATCCACTTCCACGCTGCGATCCTCTCCATATGCCTCATCGTGGTCCATCGATGCCTCGGGGTAGAATTCTGAAGATACCATGACGTTCATTGGAACGTCGAAGTCGTGTTGAAAGTCAAGCATCTGTGCATCGTATAAATCAAGTAGTGGTGAGGTCGACATTGCGACTGCAATGAGCGACGGTCGTTCTCCGTACGGTTGGTAATGGAGAAGAAAGTTCAGTCAGTGCGGAGCCTGTCAGCTTTCGTGTTTAGGGCAGGCACATGGCCCGTGCGAGTCCTATGTTATGTAATGGACCTACCAATTAGGTTACTACCACGCTGGTGTATTCAACTACAGTCTACAAATGGCCTCGCAAAGAGACGTGGATGTCCTTGTACGGAGGTCAATGACAAAGGCATATGAGCTATTCTCCTTACTTACCCCTCCAGCATACATTGCCTTCGTTCTTGCACGTAAAGGCCGGGGCCATCTCTCAGTAAACCGTTTCTTACGTGCAACGTGGGTTGGAAGTGCAGTAGGTGAGATCTCACAGTCCTCACGCGTGGCTTGTGGTTTACGCCCCCGTAGGATGTGTCGGGGGTGGTGGATTTGAGTATATTCGTTCTGCTAAAGAAAGCGAAGCTACCTTGAGAAACAGACGAATGCGCGACGCGTATGATGTGTGTTACATTTGCACTGTCGTCCCCTGGGTGCTTATCCTTTTCTTAGACCGCGTCGTTAAGAGCCGATGACCATGCTACAATAGGAGCCCTGTTATTCGCAGTGCTTACTCCCGCCCTTCTTTGGAAAAGAGCGAGTATACCGAATTGTGAGCATTTGAAATCTTCTGGTCTTCCAGGTTCACTTATTCCCACAATAGTGATATTGGGAGGTGCTGGTATTGGCACCGCAGTAGGCCTCCTCACACACTATGGACGGACCATAACAGGAGACCCGGCACCCAAGATCCAGATAACAGAAATATCAGTCTCGCCATAGACTAGGGCCACTTCAGCCTCTTCGCTCAGTCTTTGTCATCAGTGTAGTTGCCCAGATCACAGTTAAACGCAACGAGAAACTTGATGATACAGCATAAGTTCTACATGATATCTTATGCATTACGCATTTGACCTCGCTTCGTCTTTCAATCTCCCATCTACCACTGGACGAATCACCAGTAAATCCTCGTGGAAATTTGTGGAAGGCCCAGAACTATTCACTTCACCCCCACGACGGACCTTCGCTCCCTGGAAACAGTCGACGTCACTCATGTCCTCTCTTGCAGTGACATTTATATGATCCGCGTAATGGGCGTTAGAGCGCAACTGGTTCAAAACACCTGACAGGGCGTTTTTCCACTTCCTCGCAATCGCCGACTTGTTATCACCCGCATGTCGTTTCCTATGTTCAACTTCTCTGGCGATTATGCTGTTCGTGTTGCTGTGCCGAAAGCCTGCTCCCTCGGAGGTGAGACGCAAGCGAGCCATCCTGTTTACGAAACGAGAGCCTGCGATGTCACCGCTGGTGAGTTGGACCCTAATAACCAACGCCTTCGTCACATACCAAGAAGGTACTTCCTCACTAGCGCACTCATGAGTTGGCCGTTTTCTTCATCAATTAGGTATTTTCCATCGGTAAGCGCAGTGTATCCATCGTGCCCTTCAGCCAAATACTGTCTCGTCATGATTGTGTATGTCCTTCCGGATTTCTCGCGCTTGACTTCCTCCCCATCCACAAGAACAGGCTTCCCAGAGCTGCTGCCGTCACTTTGCGAACCAAGAGTTTCTTTCAATAACCAAATGCCTAAGACACGTTGACCTGCCGGTCGGCGAGAGTCCCAGGAGACTCGAAATCCAGAGATCACCGGGAAGCGTCTGATATGATATATCAACGTCGACCTTGTCGCATTTGTGCCACAAATAACAAACCCTTCTTGTGCTGGAAA
>Ga0307511_10007640_pt1 | contig 10864 bp, 12 predicted proteins | sample 13_EM_MG_FD_200266 | JGI IMG/M metagenome (GOLD analysis project Ga0307511, IMG submission 200266) | Populus trichocarpa ectomycorrhiza microbial communities from riparian zone in the Pacific Northwest, United States - 13_EM | ecosystem: Host-associated > Plants > Roots > Unclassified | place... | reverse complement strand
TCGCGCCATTCCAATGCTGGGGCGTTCAATTACAACAGACCCTAACCCTATGATCGGATTGCAATCAATACCAACTACCGCTCGCCGTGGTAATTTTCCGGGTGTTCCGGTGATGTATAAATGAAGCCGTCGGGACATGGTTGAGCCGTAGATAATCCTTCCCGGCCTGCAAGTCCTCCACCTCTCATTGACTCGGTAATGTCTCCGACCTCGGCGACCGCTGTTCCTCTCCCCTCTGTCCAAACCGTCTGGAAAATCGTCCGGAAGGGTGATCCTGCAAAAGCGCTCGTAAAGGACGAGAATGCACCTGTACCGACCGAAATACCTGAAGGGTGTATACTTCTCAAAATCCAGGCCGCTTCCCTGAACCCCGTGTACGTATAACCACAACCACGACTATTTGCACCAAATGTCAGTGCCTATCTGATGTGCTTCGCTTGTAGGGGGTTCAAACTGATGCGGATGGCCCCAAACTCGTTCTTCAAACGAGTCGCCGAGTACGACTTCGCAGGTGAGGTCGTCGACGTGAACGGAAACCCAAGGTTTAAAATCGGGGACCAGGTATTTGGGTCAATCCCTGTGGGAGGGTCGTTCAGGAACGGCCAAGGAGCGTTGGCGCAGTACGCGTATGTGCCGGCTAAAACTACCGCGCATCGGCCGGAGAGCATTTCGCCGAACGAAGCGAGCGGAATCGCCATTGTGGCTATGACCGCTTACGCAGCCGTGTACCAGTTCGGCAAGTTGGAAGCTGGCCAAAGAATTTTCATCAACGGAGGGACCACGAGCGTAGGGATATACGCAATACAGATCGCCAAAGCAATCGGGTGCAAGGTTTACGCTAGTGCTTCAGGCAGGAATGAACAGTTCCTGAAGGATTTGGGCGTCGACGAGGTACGTATATACAACCAAGCCCAAACGTTTGGTCGCGCTTACCGGAGTCCAGTTCTATGATTACACGAAACAACCAATCCACGAAGCGTTGGTCCAGAACCCGCCCTCGTCGAAATTCGACGTCTTCCTCGAAGCGGTCGGACACGCGTACGTTCCATTATTCGCGCACAGCGAGGCGTACCTCGCCCCGAACGGGACCTACATCTCGGTTGGACCGACCCCCCATGGGTTCGGCGAGACCTTGAGCTTGCTCTGGAACGTCTACATGCGCCCCAAATGGGCGGGTGGTACCAATCGTCGATTCATGTGCGTGTGAACTCTCCCTGACCGAGTTTCCGCCGTACTGAGTGTACACCTCTCGTCCAACAGACTACTCAAGGTCGGAATCACTCCAGAGTTGCTGGCTGATATCGCGCAGATGATAGTGGATGGTAAGCCACCCCGACCCTTAGCACGGGCTGCCCTCTAACCCAAACATACTCTCCGTAGGCAAGGTCAAGCCAGCCATAGATTCTGTGCATAAGTTTGACGACGTGCTCAGCGCATACGACAGGATCTTGACCGGTCGTGCCAGGGGCAAAGTCGTTGTAGAGGTTGCTTAGGCCTCTGTTCTTCCTAAGATTCTGTCCTCCGGCATTCCCTATTCCTGTATGCGGTGCAGGCAGTGGCCGATTTGACGAGCCCTTGTTCTTCATGTTTATGTTTGTCGCAAACATTGGAGCTCATATCCTCCGTTTGGTATTTTGGCGTGCTCCTTTCGTAGTCTGGATTTCACCACAAGGCCCCCGAATCTCGGTGGTGGGGTCAGGCTGTTGGATCGCCTGAACAAATTTTGGCCCGGATTTCACCAAGGTATCTGAGAGCAGTCCGGGGGATTGAACAGCTTCAAGACCTTACCTATACGCCGCGACGTGCGGGTGTCCGGGGTCCAAGAATTAACGGTGGCACCACAGGAGAAGGAAGCTGTCTTGCGTGTGCCCGGAGCCCAAGTCATGATCCCTCCGACCGAGGTCACTTGGGATTTGTCTGAAAGTTGCATGGGTAGGTGCCGAAATAGAGTATCGTCACGCCGTTCGCACGGAAATGTGGCTGTATTTGTTACTGGTACTGAGACTGGTCACTGGTACCTCCCATGTGTTGAAGGAACATAATATATATAACTATCAGTATCAGAACTGATCCGTGCGTTGTTCTGGTACGCTGTTTCCTGTCAACTCATTGGCTCTCGTGATAGAACGGATGGATATCCGCCAAGCCCAACACTCTGAACGACAAAGCGGGCGATGGCGTTCCAAATGCTGTAGAGGGTATCTTTATCCCCAGCGCCTTGTCTCGGGGACCCTGACGAAACCGTCTACCACTGGGTCAATGCATGCGATGCTGAAGCCTATATTTCAGTCAAACTCCTGAAAATTGAGGGCTTGCTCGCCGAGGATAATGGTGGAAGCTCCTTGAGGACACTACCGGGACCCGTTCCCTCCTTCCGCGGCGGTCGCGATGGTGTGATCAACGATCCTATGAGGTTGAGTGTCGGACATGCTCTCGATCTTGGGAATGTCGAGGTCGGGGTAGATACCGGAGCCCTTGTATTTTTCGTCAAGACACCGGTACCAGGCTAAAAAGCGTAGTGGAACGGCGTGAGATTCTTTGTGGGTTTCGTCTGTGGGGGTGGTGTTCACAGTATGGATTGGGATCAGAGCAACGCCGGTCGCTTGTAACCTGTTCTCGAGACCCCTCAGAGTAGCTTGGTTTCTTCGAAATGGTTGGCTTCAGCCTGGAAATCCTAAATGCGCCGGGTTAGTCGCCAGTACTTCACAGGGGTTAGGAGGCTTACGGTCTTTCTAGATATCAGATTCAACAGTGAACTTCTCCAAATCCGGAACATCGTCGAGGGACCCAAGAACGGTCTTGCCCAACTGGGTGGGGACCTTAACCTTTCCGGCAGAGCGCAGGTGAATAGTGATTTCGTACTTGGCCCTCTTTGGGTGTTGGATGAGATGGGCGAGGACGCTGCCGCCAATGTAGTCTGGGGAAACATATCGCGCATGAGCAGTGAACATTTGGCCCGGGCGAGCGAAACGTGGAAAACGGTGAGGCGGTCTACGTGCCAATAGTACTGACGAAGAGAATAGTCGGCATGGTTTACTTGAGGTACAGGTTGGGAGATGAGAGAGGTGGTCCTTTTGTGTCAATGAGAGGCTTTGAGATGATCGGTACGGTTGCGGGATAAAATTCCAGAATATATTGGACAACCGAATGGACGAGTACTTCAAATCATGCACATTGGTGGATACAGAACGGAGAACATCTGGTCCTAGCTGTCCCGAAAAAAAGGAGGAAAGAGGATAGTCTCGAAGCTGCGATCAGGCATTAAAATCGTGCGACAGAGGTAAGCATCCAGGACAAGAGACGCCAAGGTATGGGCGTATAAGGTTTGTTGCGACGGTGATGCAAGCGTGACGAGGTATAGGATAGCGAGACAGCGGTGGTTGGGATCTTGGATCGAGAGGTTCAACAGAATGGTAAGAAAGGCGCCGCCACGCGATTTCGAAACTCATTCCGTGCTTTTGACACGTCCTTCCAATCTGACCCTCACCCTCCCTGGTCTGTCGAGGCCGGTCGCAAATCCGTAAGCCCTCTCACCCACCCGAGAAAATGTTTCGGTACTCCTCGCGGCGCTCAAGAGGCGTCAGGCTGTTCGCAACACATACGACCAAGATACCCCAGACCGTGATCGAGAAGGTCGTCCAGAAGTATGCTGTTGGACTCCCGGCTGGAAAGGTCGTCAAGGCTGGAGATTATGTTATGATTCGCCCTGAGCACGTCATGACGCACGACAATACTGGCCCTGTCATCTCAAAGTACGTCCATGCCGACATATCCTGTGTCTGGCAAAGGTTTCTGTATACGCGTTACTGACTGAGGGCGCTATTCTTATTTTTGACAAACTAGGTTCAACGGACTCGGCGCTACGAAGGTGTACAGCACAAGACAACCCGTGTTCACTCTAGATCACGACGTCCAGAACAAATCGCCCCAAAATCTCGCAAAGTATGCATCGATAGAGCAATTTGCTCGAAAACATGGGATCGACTTCTACCCCGCAGGACGTGGCATCGGCCACCAGGTCCTCGTTGAAGAGGGTTACGCTTTCCCCTACACCTTGACCGTGGCCAGCGATAGCCACAGCAACATGTACGGCGGGATGGGTGGGGTTGGGACCCCAATCGTCCGAACGGACGCGGCGGCGCTTTGGGCAACTGGACAAACGTGGTGGCAGGTCCCCCGAATGGTCAAAGTCGAACTTCGGGGGAAATTGGCCCCAGGAGTTACAGGGAAAGACGTAATCGTCGCCCTATGTGGGTCGTTTAACAAGGATGAAGTCCTCAATGCCGCGATCGAGTTCACTGGGGAAGGCGTAAACTGTCTCTCTGTCGACGACCGGCTTACGATTTCGAATATGACGACGGAGTGGGGTGCTCTGGTTGGTGTCTTCCCGGTTGACGAGGCGACGCTGGAGTGGTACGATATCGCAGCCAAGAAACTAGAACTACGGACATTCTCAACCCCCTCGTCCGATCCCACACTCGCCGCGTCAATCCCTCCTCCCCCAGAACACCCCCGAATCAACCGTAAACGGCTCTCGGAACTCAAAGCCGCCATCCCAGCCTTCGTATCTGATCCTACTGCTCAATACTCCTCTCACCTAATCTTCGACCTTTCAACCCTCGTTCCTCACGTTTCCGGTCCAAACAGCGTCAAGATCTCCACCCCGCTTCCCGAACTCGAATCGTCCAAGATCGCAATCCAAAAGGCATATCTCGTGAGCTGCACGAACTCGCGCGTGTCGGATATCGCTGCTGCCGCGGACGTGCTCAAGGACCAAAAGATTGCGCCCGGGGTGGAGTTCTACATCGCCGCTGCCAGCTCGGTTGTTCAGCGGGAAGCTGAGGAGCTCGGTCATTGGGATACCCTGATCTCCGCTGGTGCGAAGGTTCTGCCTGCCGGGTGCGGTCCGTGTATTGGACTAGGTGTTGGGTTGTTGGAAGAGGGAGAGACGGGGATCAGTGCGACGAATAGGAACTACAAGGGCAGGATGGGACACCCCAAAGCTCAGGCTTACCTCGCTAGTCCGGCTGTCGTCGCAGCGAGCGCTGTCAAGGGATATATATGTGGTCCGGACTCATTGGATCCAAATACCCTACCGAAAACAGACCGCCCCACATTCTCAATCTCGAATGCCGAACCCACCTCCTCCGCCGAGTCTACTACGGAAGTTGAACCCCCTCTGCCAGGATTCCCATCTACGTTCAGAGGACCGCTGTTGTTCGCCCCGCAGGATAATCTGAACACGGACGGGATCTACCCAGGGAAATACACCTACCAAGATGACATCACCCTCGAGGAACAAGCAGAAGTTGTAATGGAGAATTACGATCCAGCATTCGCTACCCTCGTCGCTTCCATTCGCTCCAACCAGAGTTCATCCTCCTCCGATGCCGACGCGAAGGAAGGCGTCATCCTCGTTTCAGGGTACAACTTCGGAACCGGTTCTTCCAGAGAACAAGCAGCAACTGCTCTCAAAGCCGCAGGGATCCCACTCGTCATCGCAGGTTCGTTTGGCGACATCTTCAAACGAAACGCCATCAACAACGGGCTCGTCTGCATTGAGTCTCCGGAACTCGTCAAAGACCTGACCGATGCGTACGCTAAGGACGGCAAACGTGGTGCTGGAGGGAAGAAAGGAGAGTTGACGGTCGATAAGGGTTTGGGTGTGGACATCAAGGTGGTCGAGGGGGTTGTGGAGGTGAGGTATCCGGATGGAACCTTCACGGCCTACAAGGTTGGAGCGTTAGGATCCAGTGTGCAGGAATTGTGGTTGTGTGGTGGTCTTGAGGGTTTCGTGCTCAAGTCTATCCAGCAACAGGCGTCTTGAACAGATATATGGGAGGAGTTTGAATCAAGTCATTGTTACACATTTCCTGCTTTGATTTGCACATATGTACAATATATCGACATCAACATATACATGTTATTTCCAGGACTAGACGTTCTCCCATTGTACCAGTCACAATCCGCGACCCGCATCCGCACGATCAGGACCTCACACGCGCCTACCGCTCGACGGGACTCTCGTCGTGACATGGCCAGGATCGAACCTCTCCCTGAGAGTGGCTCTTCGATCTGCCCAAGTAGCCACCCAACCCATTCGAAAGTCTGTAATGAAGTGCCCGGAAGTTCGTCTGATCGCATACTGATATTTCTTTTTTTCACCCAATGGCGTTGTGTCCATGGGCGCATCACTACGGATCGACGGACCGGTTGCCTATCTTCGCATCTTGGGCTCTTTCGCATAGCCTGCGCGCCACGCCCTTTGCTCGCGGCTACCACGAGTTTCGACCATGGATCCAAATCCCCAGCGGCCGAAAAGTCGGGATGTTACTCTCTCCTCGTTGAATGCGGCTATCGATGCTATGAATATCGCGAAGGATGTAATGGCTATGACACCAGCCAAGGCTGCTTTCGCCTCCGTCAGCGTTATCCTCACTATGGTCCGAGTGGGTCGGACTCCTCGTTCGCCCCGATAAATTGCAAGCTGACGTATACAGGATTCTATGATCAACAAAGTTGACTACGTCGAGCTCGGGCTAGCCTGTGCCGATGTATGTCAAGCCATTTGCCGGGGGATGAAGGGAAGACCAGCAGACGAGTTCAGCGAATCCCTCCGTGAGGCAATCGAACAATTGGCGATGTGAGTCCAACAAGTGATGAACATTGTGCACGGCCCACTTACTATGGTCAATCATAGGACCGTAAGAAATATTGAGGAGGGGGTTGCCAAGAAGATGAAACGAAATAGAGTGTCTAGGCTTTTCCATGCAAAGAATGATAAAGAAGCAGTCACCTCCTGGAGGACAGATCTCACCAGGATCCTTGGTATCTTTAATGTATGTTCCGTTGTTTATAGATGGTTATTGTTGACTGTTCACTCCCAGGCTGAAGTTGCAATCAACACAAACACAAACACTTCTGTCATTCATCGTGATGCTGTAAACACCCACACTGTTGTTTCCAACATTCATAACAATGTTGTGAGCACACAGACTGCTATTTCTAGCATTCAACATAGTGTTACAAACACCCACACCCTTGTCTCCAACATTCATCATAATATGCTGCAAAATCGGGGAGAGACTAATTTAGTATGTGTAACTTTTGTTTCACCTGCATTAGGCACTCACCACCCCCTAGACTCAAGCCAGGTCAGCAATCTTGAACATTATCCAACACACTCTGACATGTGTTTCTAGCTTCCCTCTGGGAGAATTCCCTCCCCCACCACTACCCTGCTTTGGACGTGATGAACTAATCAAGGAGATTGTTGGCCTTGCTGAAAACCTCACACCAATTGCTCTCATTGGTGCTGGTGGAATTGGCAAGACATCCATTGCCTTAACTCTGCTTAATGACAATCACATCAAGAAACAATTTGGTGGGGACCGCCGGTTCATCCACTGTGACAAATTTCCACCAACAATCATTCACTTCCTCCGCCGTCTCTCCAATGTCATTGGTGCTAGTGTTGAGAACCCTGAGGACCTGGCCCCCCTACGACCCTTCCTATCCTCAAGGAAGATGATTATAGTCCTTGACAATGCTGAGTCCATCCTTGACCCAAAGGGACCAAATGGTCAGGAGATCTATCCTGTGGTGGAGGAACTTAGCCGATTCAAGACAATATGCCTCTGTATCACTTCCCGTATCACAACTGTCCCCCGACTCTGCAAGCGACCAGTTATCCCAACATTATCAGCAGAGGCAGCATGTGAAATCTTCTACAACATCTATGGTAACAGGAGTCAGTCTGATGCCATCACCAACCTTCTTGAGCAATTAGGCTTCCATGCTCTCTCAATTACACTACTTGCTACCACTGCATCTCAGAACATGTGGGATTATGATCGGCTGGCCAAGGAGTGGGGCATGCGCCACACACAGGTTCTTCAGACAGACCACAATGAAAGCCTTGCTGCCACCATTGAACTGTCACTCACCTCCCCAATGTTCTGTGAACTTGGCCCTGATGCTCGTGACCTCCTTGGTATAATAGCTTTCTTCCCTCAAGGAGTTGATGAGAACAACCTTGAATGGCTGTTTCCCACCATCCCCAGCAGCCAAACCATCATTGACAAATTCTGTGTACTTTCCTTGACATATCGAAGTGGCAGCTTTGTCACAATGTTAGCACCACTGCGTGACTATCTTTGTCCCAAGGATCCAAAATTGTCCCCACTCCTCTGTGCAACCAAAGAACATTATTTTGACCGAATGGTTGATATTATTCCTGATATGTCTGACTTTCAAGAAACAAAGTGGATTGTGTCAGAGGATGTGAATGTTGAGCACTTGCTTGATGTCTTTACATCCACTGACCCTGACTCAGGTGATGTCTGGGATGCCTGTGCTAATTTCATGGGTCACCTCTACTGGCACAAACCACACCTGGTCATGCTGGGGCCAAAGGTCAAAGCACTCCCTGATAGTCATGCCTCCAAGCCAGCATGCTTATTATATCTCTCACGGTTGTTTCGTGTAGTTGGAAATCATGTGGAGGAAAAACAACTCCTTGCTGATACCTTGGAGCTCTGGAGAGGGCAGGGTGATTGGTTTCAAGTTGCTCTGATATTAAATCAACTGGCCAGGGTAAACTGGCTACTGGACCTGAATACAGAAGGGATAGAGCTGGCAAAAGAGTCATTAGGGATATATGAACAGCTCAATTACACCATGGGGCAAGCAGATTCCTTGAGTGAGCTTGCTGAGCTGTTTCACCAGGACAAGCAGCTTGATGTTGCAGAGGAAGCCATATCCAAATCAATCAGCCTCCTCCTGGGTGAGAATGAACAGTTTAGGATTTGTCGAGGTCACTGGCTCCTTGGCAAGATATGCTACTCAAAGGGGGAGACAGAGAAGGCCATCAACTCCCTTGAGACAGCCCTTGGGATTGCATCTTCTTCCAACTGGGATTCTGAATGTTTCTCAATACTTTACATGTTGGCAGGGGTGTGTTTTGATCAAGGCAGGTTTGATGATGCACATACTCACATTGGAAATGCCAAGCTGCATGTAGTCAATGACCCATACCGCCTGTGTCATGCAATGGAGCTGAAGGCTAGCTTTTTGTATAATGAGGGCAGGATTAGAGAGGCAAAGTCAGAGGCTTTGTGTGCTATTAGTGGATATGAGAAGCTTATGGCAGTGAAGGATGTGGATGACTGTATGAAACTCCTCCTGAGAATAGAAATGAGAGAGCTGGTTGTATCTGGTGACCCAGATCTCATTGGAGATGTTGAACCTACTTCTTCAGTACATGGTGCTGAACAATGATATCAATACCACCCCACACTCATTCAACACATACCTCTCTGAACCATTGATCCACATCCAGATGAATGCCCCAATCCTGAACCTAACATTGGTCCTTATTGCTATTGTCCCCCATTTCTATCCTTCCACCAAGGATACCCTCCACACTGATTGACTTCTTGTACCTGTGTACCATTCCATGTCTTATTACCTCACACCTTGTTATTGAGCTGCATCCTGTCTTGTCCAACTCCCTATCCCCCATAAATATGCCTACCAGGATGACACCACCCTTGAGAGGTAAGGAGAAATTGTGATGGAGTATGACTTGGCATTGCCTCGCCACCCTCGTTGCCTCCATTCACTCCAACCAGAATTCGTCGTCCCCCGATGCGGACACGAAAGAATGTGCAATGCTTGTTTCAGGGTACAACTTCGGAACTGGTTCTTCTAGAGAACAAGCTGCTACACCCCAAAGCTGCAGGGATCCCAATATCGCAGGTTCGTTTGGCGACATCTTCAAACGAAACGCCATTAACAACGGACTCGCCTGTATCGAGTCTCCGGAACTCATCAAAGACTTGACCGAGGCGTACACGAAGGACGGCGAATGTGGTGCTGGGAGGGAATGAAGGTGAGTTGGCGGTCAGTAAGGGTTTAGATGTGAATGCCAAGGTGATTGAGAGGGTTGTGGAGGTGGCGTATCCGGACGAAGGCTTCAAGGCGTATACGGTTCGAGCGTTAGGATCCGGTGTACAGGAGTTGTGGTGGTGTGGTGGCCTTTTTCATGCTCAAATCCAGCGGCTTGAGACTGGGGGAGAAGTTTGAATCAAGCCATCGTTATACATTTCTTGCTTTGTTTCGCACATACGTGCTTACAGTATATCGACATTGCCATATGCGGGACCAGACATTTTCCACCGTAGCCGCATCCCGCCACCCGCGTCCACATATCACAGAGCAGGACCCCATACGCTCCTACCACTTGACGGGTCTCTCGTCTCGATAGTGACACGGTCAGGATCGAACCTCTCCCTGAGGGTGGCCAACTTCGACCGATACTCGTCCAATCCAACGTAGGCTCCACACATCCTACGTCTCCCATCGAACGACGAACGTCCGTGTAACACGCGGTGGTTATCGACCACGACCGCCATGCCGGGGCTCAATTGAACCCAGTACTCGGAGTCGGCGCTCTTCAATAACCTGTTCCACGTCCTGATCGCTTCGTACCTAGAAGGGGCAAAGTTCGGCGCAAGTCACAGCGCGCAACTCATCCTTCTCACCATTCTGCAACAGTCTTAGGATCCAAACGATCCATCACGCTCCTATCATCGTTATTCCACCTCACCTGATACAACTCCCTCGTCACAGGATCGTGGTTCAATACCGGGTACCCAGATTTCGGTGAAGGCTGGTAAATAGCTGTTTCGTCCCCAGCTGCGTGTGCTGGAATCGGGATGGTGGAGAGGAAGGAGTATAATTCTGGGTGTAGGTCTTTCAAGATCGACGCGACGTAGAATCCGTCGACTAGGAGCGTCGCGCCTCCTGATCCGTCCGTGTGCGAGAGGAGGTGGAAGAGTTGTAGTCCAGAGGGATCTGTCTG
>Ga0307511_10007639_pt1 | contig 10865 bp, 10 predicted proteins | sample 13_EM_MG_FD_200266 | JGI IMG/M metagenome (GOLD analysis project Ga0307511, IMG submission 200266) | Populus trichocarpa ectomycorrhiza microbial communities from riparian zone in the Pacific Northwest, United States - 13_EM | ecosystem: Host-associated > Plants > Roots > Unclassified | place... | reverse complement strand
CCTCCACGACCCCGACTTCCGCCATTTCCCCATCATGCACACCCACACCCACAACCTGCGCCCCAGATGGGAGCCCGCGTATCACTCCACAGACGACGATTCAGACGAAGACGAGTTCGACGACGAACCAAAGCGCTCCTCATTCGAGACCCAACGGCGCAGACCGTCGTCGTCTACCACGTACCCTACCACCACCACCAACACTACCTCGTATTCATATTTCATCCACGAGGAACCTTCATCATTTGGCTCGCGATATTTCGCAGAGGAGGATGACGACGACTACCTCCGCGAACGCGCGCCCCTCAAAGAGAAAGAGTCCCGGTTCTCACCGCGCTCGCGGTCTTCGCGCCATCAACGCGGCATGTTGGGCCACAGCGAAAAGGTCGACGAGACCCCCGAGACAGACGACGAGGACCCAGCAGACGACTCGACGTAAGTCATTCCCAACCTTCCTTTCTCGTGTCGTTCAGTTGTCTCACTACGCCACTACAGACCTACCTGCACGCAAGGCCTACGCCGCCAGTGGCAGGCATTCACACTAGGCTTCCGCTTTACTCTCTTCAGAACCAAACGGCGAATCAAGCGCCGCATGACGCGCTGAAAGGCCTTTGCTCCCTTTCTTCTCCACACGCGGATACTCTCGATGGCACCTATGTGTTCCACTTATACCCCTTCCGTCTACTCAGGCTGTCGAACCCGTCCGTATATCGCCGCAGTGTGGTGCACCTGTCTTCACGGCGCCACAGAGCTAGCGCCACACCTATGGTCCCCTATCCCGATTTCTCGCCCCCTTTTGCCAGCCGCCTTTCATGCATACGTTCCTCTCTTGGCTTTTTTCTTTCTTTATTATCACCGCACGACACCGCCCCTTCAAACTTCCCCGTTTGTTTATTCTCTTCCCACATTTGGGGCTTGGCACGCTCCATCGCTTGCTCAAACGCGCTTGTTCGGCTCGGCTAGATGCCCTTGGGCCCTACTCCTACAACCATCGAGGTGGTTTACGCACGACCACCATGTTTCCTTTTCGTTCACGACTTAAGATTATCAGTTCATCGCATCCCTCTCGCACATCATCGCTATCGGGCCGTTGCACGCATTGCTCTTTTCAAATGTGGCCCATCTACTACGTACATGCATCATCATCATCATTTTCAGTTCGCTTTTTGCCTATTCCCCAATGCCACTTTTACATTCATTTGGCACACAACGGGGGCTTTTCACTATCTTATCTATCTCTCATCATGATATTTTGCTCTGCCTCCCCACGTTCCCTGGTGGAGCATGGTCCTTTTTTGGGATCTTGGAACGGTTTTTATGGGTTGCAGATACTACGACATACGAAGGAATGGAAGGGAGTTCATTCAGTACCACGAGTTCATACGTTTTTACCACTTGCAGTTTTGGGAATCGTGGACTTGGAGATCTTTTCTTTTTCATATGCATTTTTAGATGACTTCTTCAACGAAGAGCAGATTCACAATGAAATGTATTATGTTTTTACAACTACTTCCAAGTGGGAAATGTGATGTGGTGGTCTTACGATAATCTTTTTTTCGGTTGATGGATCCCGCACGCGGCGCCCTCGAGGTTCCCATTTTCGGCCGTCCCTACACAGTTCGTTCCGGCGACGTCGGGTGTCATGTCAAGAGTGAAATTTTTTCAATTTTCCCTGAGTCGTACGACTCGTACGTGTGCACAACACGCATGGGCATGGAACAAAGAACAACACCCAAAATTTCCTGTACAAACTCTAATACTTCAAGTCGAACCCTTCCTCGGAAACGCTTTTGTCCAAGTCACGTGCACGGTCGCAGAGTCTTGTGTCTCTTTTGTTGATCGGCGCCTTCACCTGTCAATCCGACGGCGACCAACCTTCGAGATGTGTGAAACCCTGTTTTTATGGAAGGAGTGCGTTTTTGTCCACTGTGTTTGCGCTCGACCTGGCACGGCGGCCTGTCTCATACTACTTCTGCGTTCGACCCTTTTGTGGTGACACTAGACTATAGGGTGTTCATGTTTATGCAAACAAGATAACTACCGCTTCTGGCCACTCACAGCATCGATAAAACAGAGTCGAAGGTTTTGTTTGACGTGTGCATCACGTACATTGTCAACAGGGTTTCGACCGTCGGACGCCGTAAGATTGTATCGTATCGAGACTCCAGCACTCCAGAGTCTGTCTCCGTCCTGTCACCTGGATGGTCATCCGATCCGCGACCGATCCCATGGATGAGTTAACGTTCAACCTTCATTTTACTAGTAGGGTTTTTCCAGTGGAAAAAAACTATCGCGCTAAGCTTATCCATGAAAGTAAAAATTTCCCGAGACCCCCCATGTCCCGTCGATCCTGCAAGTTTATGTTACACTGAAAATTTTCCATTGAATGGTATCGTGGCTTGATCCCGCGGAGTGGAAAACGTCTGGAATGGGTCTAGCTGATATGTACGATGGGTTATCACTCGTAACTATGTAGTATGTAGTAGTAATAGCTGTGGTGGGCAAATGGAGGGTTTAGCCATGCGTGCACGCACGATCATCGGGGGAGGGAGGGTCAGATTGACACGCCGGGTCACGCCACGAGCTCCCCTGACTGGCTAAGCGCTGGCCTGGCCAAACGTCGATATACATGGTATGTACATAGTGGCACGGCCCCCTTTCATATCAGGATTTCCCGAAACCATTCATTATGAACTCTTCAACCACATCCACTCAGGCGGCCGCAGCAGCGGAAGGCGCCTACGTGGTAATGGAGGCCCAGATTCAGAAGGCCGCATATGGATCTTAGAAGGGCCCATCGAGACGAGACGAGACGTCGCGGTGAGAACAATCCGAACTTTTTTTTTTCGCAGCGTGATCCTGAAACTTGCCTGTTGACGTGTGCTGGCACTAACATAACGAATCCTTTCTGGCTTCGGCCTGGGGAATACGTTGTACGTTGTACACTGTAGTACTTGGAAGGTGACACTGGGGTGAAATTTTTCAAAAAAAACTCAGGCTAAGTAGGGAAAAGGGCCCGCGGAAACGTTCGGGGTCAGTAGTCATGATCTTGCCGCCGTACCCGTGAAGCTGACCCCCTGCAGTCCACGTGCACCAGAGCCGAACTGTAGGGAGTCCAGCGTCAGACTCAAAGTGCAAAGGTGGTGGTGGTGGGGGGGTTGTTCGGTTCGGCGATGACGACGGGCTTCGGAGGAGAGGATGATAGTAAGCATCGCTATCTATGGTCCATGCACTGCGCACTATGTAAGTTATGCATAATACATGAATGGAGCTCCGGTTGAACGTCGACTCCTGGACCGAGAGGATACATACTATCCGCCAATCCTCGCTAATCAAATCATATTGCAAAGAATGCATAGTAATTGCGCAGCATGATTTTTTTCTACATATGAGAAGACCCTCTCCGAGCCGGGGGGGGAGCGTAATCATTTCATTTCGTTCTAAAAGTACATATACATATGCAATGCATCAACGGTAATTGCAACTTGGGGGACGTGCCTCGAGACGGAATACGAGAGTATGAGTATAATGGCAGTGCATCTTCATATCTTCGAACGTGCCTATTCGCAACACCTACATTACGTCGATTATGAGAAGAGGAATCGTCCCCCCCCCATGCCCATCGACGACGGACCGCAGTCGAGCCTGAGAGCACATACAGTATGCAGATGTGGGGCTTCCCAGGGGGTTCCCGAGCCACCTCAGCGAGGGGAACCCAGGCGTTTGGATTCAAGGTTTTCATTTTTGAGTTCGTTGGTTCGTTCATTCATTCATTTTTGGCTTTCGATGTCGCGGCTGAACTGTTTACGAAAAAGCAAGGCCCTCGCAAAGGCTATGTCAACCCCAAAGGCAAGGCAAGGCAAGGCAAGGCATGCAGAAACAGGCTTCATGCCGAGACACGAAGACCCCGTCCTGAAAACTCCGAAGTTTTACATGCGATGTTGAAGGCGTGGACCGAATAGGTACGCCGGGATATGCATCGAGAGTACGCGGTCCTAGTCCTATGTCGCTGGTGCGTGGAAACGTGAAAGGGGTGTGGGTTCAAACAAGGCACATGGCACCTATTGGGCTACACTACATACACGGTTATTCCGGATCCGCATCGTGGTGCGGGGTGGTGTTCATGTGACAGGTGTGACCGAGAATTTAGCTATGTGGGTGGAAGGTCCGGTACGAGGGTTTGCCAGGACATGCGTCCGTCCGGTGAAGGGGAGTGACGACATTGGACAAAACAAACCTTGTTAGTGCAATGTAGAACTGCTGAACCTATGATGGAGGGAGGTTTCGAATGAAGTCATCCCGGTCGGCGTCCGGTCGGGGTTGTGGGCTAGCTTTGTAACCTGGTGAGAGTTCTTGCGATGCAGTGTGAACGCCAGGGGCAGCCGATGGGTATGTGAGTGCCTCATGAAGCACACCTTCGTACGCCACCGACGGGTGTCGTTGGAAGATAAGGGGAGCACGAGGTGAGAGACCTTGGGATAACTTTGATGACGACGTAATAGTATGGGTAGGAGTTCACTGGTGCAGGTTGAATATGGGCGCTTGAGGGACCTCCGCGATCAATCGTGCTGTGGGCGTGTGTGTTTGCTCACCAGTGGCATATGTGGAGAGGGTCCGACTCCGTTCCGGGTGGTTAGAGATAAGTGCAATGAACACGGATCCGGAGCGGGTAGTGGGTACCTGGGTCTTCGGTATGGTGGGATGAATATGAACTTCTTGGTGCGAATATGATTTCGCAATGAGGGCGTGGCTTGATGGTGTCGGAACATTGATGGTGAAACTGGAGTGGAGTTAGAGAAAGATGACATTGGTTTTGGAGAGGTGGTACCATGGAGGTGGAGAAAGAGCTCGGTTAGTGTACTTGGCGTTCAAGCAGTGCGCCCAAAGCCATTTCTGATGAGTTCAGAGTTCCCACAAAACGCGTCTAAATGTCACTCCAAGAGTCAAAACGTTGCATGAACTGAGTTAGACGTCGATGATATGTCCCCAGGTACCCTCCACCCTGCTCCAAGCTGCACACTTACAAGAGGTACAATTTCGGACTAGCTTATTCCAAGCTTGCTTCGAAATCACACAGTAGCCAGCCTCGCGTCTGTCCAACTAAATGTTTCCCGGCCCGCTGCCACCATAACATATGTTCTTGAATGAATGATAATCGTGAACATCAACTCCAAGTGAAATCTAAACCCACAGTCTCACCGCAAATCACGCTCGCTCACCATCCTCACCCTCATTTCATTCCACCGCGACTGTTAGGTATGCACGGATATGTATGCATGCATGCCGTAGCTCTTAGTAGCAGGTAATGTCGTAACTACTACCATTCTCACAACATCCATTCTGTCTTATCATGTACCCCATTCTGTGGCCTGGACCAGGGCTAGACGCCGATCCTCGAGTGGCTCGGGCATTCGGGCCTGGGGACATGTTCCTACCCTATCACGCGCATCACACGCGGTCCTCTGGGGGACGCGGAGGGACCTACTATGCGCAGCGGCCATAACGTGGGCACACTCGGGGGGTTGAATTCGTATTTTTTTTTTCTTTTCTGTCTTTTTCGTATGGTGCTGGTATGTCGTGCATATAAGCGCCCCATGTGTACGATTGGCACGAGGCGCGCTCCATCATATCACCGTGACAGGAAGGACCTAGGGTATGTCGTACGGATGGATTCCACTGGGGGCGCATGGCGCGACGCGTGTTGGCCAAGGCTCTTCTGTTGTTCTTGTTCTTGTTGATAATGGCAGAGCGCCTATGATAGAAAGCATCAACCAGATATGTATGCCTTCATGAGCGCTACCGAGGCCATGCGTCGGGATGTCTGGTCTGTTTACATCTCTGCAGACACAAACGACTTTGCACGTGTCCAGTCCTGGTCAGGTGCATGTCCGCGATAATGCGGCAGCAGGAGGTTTGCGATCGTCGCTGGGCTGTACCCTGCCATGATGTCAAAAGTCTCGCGCTGGATTTAACCAACCTGAATAAGGTTAAGTTGACATTTGGAGCGTACCAGCAAGTAAGTGCATGCGTAGATGGGCGGACCGTGGCCTTCAAGTGGCGCACACGGCGATAAGATTAGTCCATGCACTATTAGCCTAGGCATTGGGATTTACTTTTTGGGAGTCTCTGATGTACAAGTCTGGGCTAAAATATCGTGAATTAGATGTAAACTCCAGCTCAATGACTGGCGCACTTGAATCGAAGACGGACCTCGGAGCGGAGGTTGTGTATGCTTGTTTGATGACAATTCAAACGGCTCGTCGCCGCGAGTTGTACACTTACCACAACGTAGGTGCATACCTTCCTGCTCTGTGCATCGCGTCTTGGTCGCCAGAAGAATCGGGCACAACTTGTTCAGAATGTATGCTTTCTTACATACGTCTGTCACTGATTCTTGACATGCACCTGATACCCGCCCACAACTCAAGGCGCGTGCGACCCTGGGCGTAAAATTGTCGCCTTCCTTTCCGTTTGTTCCGAGTTCACTGCCCGTCTGCGCAGCCCCTGGGGTCTGGAGTCTCGGACTTTGACCTAGTTTCGACATGTGGCGGCCTTGCTAGGAACCTCCGTCTGATTTACTATTCACCACAGCCAGTGATATACTTTCTTCAGGACCCTCGAACGTTGCATCGCGGGATGGAAAGTATCGTACGAATTTATATCTCGGAGGTGCATCCCGAGCCATCCGAGCGCAAGTCGCCGTCAGCCGTGTCAGACACAGGCGCCAACTGGAATTGTCTTGGATCTGTCTAATTGGGTCCTCGAGGCTGGTGCGCTTGCTGCGATAGGCTTCTCTGTTGTCGTTTCAGCTCCGCGTTTATCCACTTAACTCGAGGAAGCCTAGATCGACCTCGCTCGTTGGAAATGTTAGAAATGGTGGCAAGATCCCCGCTCCCAGGGCGCCTAGAATCGCTGGACGTAAGATCATCGGTGGTTGGTGTTGTGCAGCCTCAGATCAACACGCCCATTGCGCGAGCTCCGCTTCAGTGGTGATCGAATTGTATTTTGTCCTTGCAGTTCGACTCATCACTTTGGACGTATCCTCTGACCAAGTTGGGTCAGGGTCTTCTAGCCTTGTTTCCCGTGTGCTGGTGTGCCCATCAAGACTGCATTCATGATTAGGTGTGTGGCGAGTACCTCCAATGATGGACTTCCTTCCCCTTGTCCGTCACTTTGGCAGACCGCCCAAGGAAGGAGTCAATCACACACATGGAAAACGTCTGTCTTGCGGGGATTCTTCGCTTCTATGCGCACTGATTTTTCCCTACCGATGACCCGTGCGTTCATTCTATTTCTATTATTCGACCACCGGGTATTCCACCTGTTTATCCGAACTTGGTGCGTGTTCTTTGTCTACTACGCTTTTATCTAAGCGGACCATGCACCGCGTCTCTTTCTTTCATATCTACCCCGTCTATGGCTCATCTAAGCGTGTTTCATAGTAGTTTCCGGCTAGCCGCTCTCATTTCCCCCGGCCTATCCCGTGCCTAACCCACTTATGCAGCGCTTCTGAGTCCGATGTCTGACCAGACGTCGTCATCTCTCTCGTAACCGTGGCGTTAAATGTACTGTGGTGGATGCCACTCATCATCATTGGTGCGTCAATCGTTTATAGTATAGTATGTGCTGATATTCTCTCCGCTTGTTCCCGCGCACGCATGGACGAGGCCTCGCGGATCGTGCATGGCTACCCCCTTCTTTATTGACCGGTGCTGTACTCCGCGTCTGCCAGCGAGGCTATGTTTTTCGTCGACCTCCATAATTTCTTCAGAAGTTGGTTGGCTATACCCCCCCAAACTGTGACGCTCTACACAGGAAACTTCAGCTACTATCTCCGGTCGTCCACTTTGCTCTTCCTTCTTCCTCTTGCACAGGAATAATGGATCCTGTGACATGCATGCATGCACTGCTCGATGGACTTGTGACCGCCCTCATAATGAAGCATCCACTTCGATTCCGAGGTTTCCTATGATACCGCTGCCATCCTCGTGCCTGTGACGCGACTTTCCGTGGTCTTTGATGGAGATACGTGTATGGTAGGTGTTGGAGGTCCTTTCATTTTGGCCATGTGCTGGATACATCAACCCTATTTTCATATCTCCCTCCGCCTCCGCTTCAACCCCGCCTTCGTAGTTCAGGGTGGGATTGATTTTCCGTCCATGACGACGCGCAGCGTGGAGGCGTCATGTGATTGCACGAGCGTGCTGGATTATGTATTCGCGTCTCGCGTAGCCGTGGATTATGGCCACGCATAGGATAGATCCCCCTATCTCTTTCCTCACGATCTTCATCTGACGCAGTTTGTGAAAGTTTTCCGGGGTTACCCTCCTGTTGTAATCACCTCAAGGATGCCGCATTCTCTCCTTCGTTGGCATATGTGGCGCAGCTACTCGCCGTCGCTTGTGAAAGGAAACCTGTCACTGTGCGCGGTTTATCTAGCTCAAGTGGCGATAGAGGCTCTGATACTGTGCATCCGGAGGAATGTGGAACATTTCCACGATCAGAATAGTGCGATGATGAGAATCCTTCGGTGAGTAGCATCTGGTGCCTAACGCATGGGCGTTTGTTCAATTGACCGATCTTTTGTTAGGGGCATGTGTAGAACCTTTTTTTGAATCTCATGTGTGCATTCTTTTCACTTCCGTATCGAACGGTTTTCTCCTGTTTGCGGCTTCCTCCCTGAAAGTGGTGGAGGCTATGGCCCGACAGTCATGCGTCCACGCCATTGCGATACTTCGCCATCCTCTGCCTCTGTATCTGACGTCAGTCCTATAATGATAGGAAGGCGATGTATCCTATGACGTCGCTGCGGGTATGACGTCGTAGCCCTGGCAGCCACCACCAGGGTCCTGGGGCTCGGCGGTCGAGTATCCGAAATAAAACCCCGTACCTTCTCCCGTTCACGTTGTCACAGCCTATTCAGGCCGTTCTTTCGATCTCACGAGCTACACGCATCCACTACCACGATCAAAGAAGAGATTGGTCAGCACATTGCACGCTTCGAATTGAATGGATAGCGTACGTTAAGGGAAAGTGGGCAAAAGAATTCAAACCAGTGAACCTTCTGGGGTTTGGTCTCGCCCTGCCAAAACCGGTTTTGAAAACGTGCGTAAACGTGTCTACATGATCAATACAACGCCTATTTGCGATATCTTTTATCTGATAACGGATATCAGCCCGCCGTTTGTCCCTAGTGTGCCTGCGTCCATACATCCATGCGCTATGCTCGTGCCGCATGATGACGTCCAATGTGGTAAACCCACTCTCGTTTCAGGATATCGTCGAACCCACGGACGGAAGAGGCCGCGTAAGCTGTGCGAGCTAACGTCTGTTCAGCAGGGTCCCCTTCCTTCTCGTTTTGGCGTATTGCCAATGACGGAGGCCGCACCACGCCATTCAACTGGAGTGTTGGCTGCACGCCTTTCTATCCTGCGCCTGACTAGTCCATATGAATCGATCCTCCGTTTTTCTTTAATTTGGCCGTTACTTCTTCTGAATCACTATCTTACTCCCTGCCAAAGGACAGTTCGGACTCCTACCTCAAACCAGAGATAATCAATCTCATTGTGCTCACTTCACTTCGCCGAAATGAAAGGGCTTAAAAGCTGTGTGCCCTAGAGTGTATATGCTTATATGAATGGCGTATGAATGAATGCTGGCATTGAATGTTTGGTCACTCAGGTGGTATGCAGCGTTCCATCGTCATGGGTAACCGGGGGCTAATGATTTCAGCCGAGTGGAGTGAAATACGGCTTTTATGCGGCAATCCTTGGGGCTCCATATGATGCGCATGGTGATCTGCTCATGACGATGAGGGAGCCGTGTTGGCATGGTACTTATGTCGTAGCATTGATTCTGCTGTCGTGTCGGAGACAATTTACAAATGCCTTGAGAAGGGTCCGATACGTCAAACACGCTGGCACAGTGCCATAGCCTCCGCCACAAAATCACACCGGTACTTGCCACTTGGAAGCGGCTTAAATGTATCGGAACATTCTGAGCCGTTCAGTGTTTTATTATTTAGCGAGATAAGGTTGATGCTACCACATCACTTATCTATTCAGTCATACTTACACAGCGAATGTACAGCTTCTACTACGTGCCATTATCAAGTGCTTGCGGGAAGAGAGGGCGTTATGCCGACTAAAACTTCAGGGAGAGTAGCCCGGTCGTGGAATGTTGCGCACGCAGTCAACACCTGCCATTGACCGTCCACTGACTGGAACGTTAGCTTTGTTGTAGTTCAGTTTGCGTTGGATTTACTGGCCCAATTGGGACGTTATGTGCCAATAGGAGGTGACATTTGGAACAACTAGATGGTCCTCTCACAGTGACGCTGCGGAGGACTATGATGGGTCAGCATCAAGAGGTAGCGATAGACGCTTCCGGGGAGTTGGACAGGACAAATTGCGTCAAGAACTGGTAGATTAATTAACAATCCCTTGTTACATTCCAGGAGTGCAAGTTCTAGAAGCCTCTTGTAGGTAACCCTCAAAGATAGTCGTTCTTTCAAACGGAGGGAGTTTCAGCGAGAATGCAGGGCACGGATAACCAGTGCGAATACGGAAGACTTCCATCGAGTGTTTGATCTGCGTAGGGGAGACTAATACGAAAGTGTTCAGCTCTGAATAGGATGTATTTCTTCTTGACCTGGAGATATCTGCCGGTCGGAATTGAGGTGTCGGATTGTGTCTGAAGGTATAGATAAGTAAATGTGCGCGCATCGAAAGGGCAATGGCTCTTGGAAACCGATGCATGGGGGATTGGGTGAGGAAGCTAAGCTGTACACTGGCACCCAAGTGTATATAGTCAGAGGTAACCTTCACGAAAACTGATAATTTTTATTTACCCATTTCACTTCGCGT
>Ga0307511_10007638_pt1 | contig 10865 bp, 5 predicted proteins | sample 13_EM_MG_FD_200266 | JGI IMG/M metagenome (GOLD analysis project Ga0307511, IMG submission 200266) | Populus trichocarpa ectomycorrhiza microbial communities from riparian zone in the Pacific Northwest, United States - 13_EM | ecosystem: Host-associated > Plants > Roots > Unclassified | place... | reverse complement strand
TCATTGAAAATATAATGATGCTCCATTTCATTACAAAAAATAAGTGTATTTCTTAGTAAAACTTCAATCTTCTTTTTATTTTCAAATCTCATTTTTTACACATATTTAAAAAGAAAAGAAAAGAAAAGAAAAAACTCTTCCTCTCTCCAAGCAAAAAATGTCTCTATCTTAAAACACACATAAACTTACACTCTCTTCCAATCTCCCACAAGCAATAAAAAAAAAACTAAACACACATCATCATTGCCTATTAATCAAGATAGTTAAGAAAAGGAAGATGAAAAGGAAAAAAAAAATAAGAGATAGAAGATTCAATTACATGTAGAGAGACAAAGGTCCAAGATTTCAACCCATTTGATCTCCCATATTCAATAATGGTACACTACACCACTACCACAAGTAAAAAGAGAAAAGGTTGGTGCATCATGTAGAGGTTTTCAAATGCCTCTAAACCTCACCAATATATGGGAAAAAATGCTACCAATCATGATGGTTCTCCTATTCGTGAAGCAGACACATTGCCACTGTCACTATTGACTTTCATCTGTTTTAATGACCTCCTACACCATCATTGAAGGTTGATTTTTAAGATCCTAAACACTAACATGTTAACCCTACTTTTATGTTTGGTTTATAGTTTAATTGGACATTGTGTGAAGACTCATGAGTTACATACTTGTTTGGTTGATTTAATTATGATTTGTGAGTGTGATTTGTGATGTTAAAATGATTTGTGTTGATTAAATTGAGTGTTTGTGATGTTAGTGAAAGTTTTAGTTTGTGAATTTCTTATTTGAGTGTGTTTATGATTTTAATGAAACTTGTTTTTGTTTTTAATGTTGTAGAAACAAACATGATATAATGAATGTGATTATGGTTGATTCTTGTAGAATAAGTTTTTTTTTTTCTGTTTACATGCTAACTTGATTAAAAAATAATTGGTAAAAATTGGTAAATTTGAAATTAATATTTGAATGAAGTGAATGATGAGTCATTATTGATGAAGTTGAAAATTGTTAGTATTGTTTAGATTTTGTTATATGATTTTGATTTCAATGTTATGAATAATGAGAGATATTATTGAAGCTTTGATATTATTAATATTGTTTGGATTATGATGAGTTGATGAAGTTGAAATTGGAAATTGAATTGTAAAAAAATTATGTGTGGCATTTTTTATTATGTGTTTGTATAATGTTTGAATTAAAATATGCAGTGTAGTTTGATACTTCATCTATTTGCTAGAAATTCTAGTTATCTTATGTCATATATGCTTGTTTGTAATGTTCTATTCCACGTAACCTTATTTGCATATTTACAAATTATGGCCTGACAATCTTGTTCAAATTGATTACAATTTAGTTCTAATAATCTTGTTTAAATTAATTACAGAGCTGGTTTGAATTGATCCTTGAATTGTTGAACACATGGCATTTTAAAAAAATTCCTTAAACAATAGGCATTATTCGGGATGGCAACATAGTATAGACATTGATAAAAATTCAAAAAAAGTTTAGTACAAGTATTGTAAAAAAATATCAATTAAGACATTTTCCTTTTTAAGCATCATTTGGCTTGCATTATAATGATGTTGAGTCATGCCAATAAGTACCAAAAATATAAAGAAGATGATTTTAGATGTTTTGGTGAAAAAAAATCAAAAAACAACTAAAAAGAAAAGGAGAGCTCTTTAATATATAAAAAAGATGGTGAAGATCAAAGGAAAAAAATTATCATAAAGGAAAAAGGAAACAGATCAGCTAGTAGGAGTGGAAGTACACAAACTATCATTAATCAACTACTAAAAAAGGATCTTAGAGAAAAAACATGTTGACTAATGCAATTCCATTTAACTGTGTGAAAACTCTAGGTTTCTCAAGGCACTTCAATTGATTGCAAAGCATGATTCATGTTTTAAGCCTCTATTTTACCATGATATTATAAAGAAGTGTTTGAAGCACAAGGTAGACAAATAATGAACTTGCTTGAGGAGTACACGTTAGAATAGAAAAGCAGGTTGTTCAATAATGTTTAATTGATAGACAAATAAGGAAAGACATTCTATTTGAAATTTTTTGGTTATTATTCCCAAAGCGACAATTTTTTTTTTTATCATTCAGAGATACCTCTAATTTATCTAAGACTGTTGATATGGTATCTAAGATGTTGAATGCTATTGAGGAGAGGATTAACGAGGAAAATGTTATACAATAAATCACCGTTAATGCTGCAAATTATAAGGCAACATGACAATTGTTGATGGGAAAGAGAAAAATGTTGTTTTAGACACCAGGTGCTTTCATTAGAAATAGTAAGGAAGATGAAGGCAATAAGGGTAGTTTTTGCTTACATGACACACTAGTAGATTGATTATTTTAAGTTTATTAATTATTAGTTAATGAAAATCTATGGATATGAATAAGTTACTTAAACTATATATAAGTTTTTACTTGAACCATATATTTTAAAGAGCTTGAGCTATGTATGGAAAAAAAAAATCATTTGTAATTTTACAATATGTTGTTACAATTCAAGTTTACATTGTATTTTTTGTATCATGTCAAAAATGAATTTTTTGACAACCTTGTTTGAGAGTGAAGGTTTAAATCTTGAGCCTTAGAAGAAGATTTGGACATAAAAGGTGAGGTCTCACCCATGATGAAGATCATAAGTGATAGTAAAAGCCTAAACTTACTACATGGGGTGAAGAGTAGGTGGTTATTGCTGAACTACAATAAAAATTCATGCATATCTCTTTCCTTTATTGTAGTTTATGTTTGAATTGTGATTGTGTGTTTAATTTGAGGTTATCTTAAAAGGGTTGGGTCATGTTTGATCTTGTTTTGTTGTTAAAGAGAAATGAAAGTTGAAAAGGTCAAACTTAAGTTTAAAAGAAAACCTAATTCACCCTCCTCTCAGGTGATTTAAGGTAACATTTGAGCATCTAGATCCTTATATGTGTAGTTTGCAAATGGAAAGAATAGAACTTAACGTTTACAAAAGTTTTTCACAAAAAGAATAAGAAAAAAACTATACATTATAGTTTGTATTGAATACCCATATGATAACTCTTTATTCAAAAATATATATTGATCATCAAAGTGCATATCAAATATTTCAGCCAATCCAACCAATAAAATTATATAAAATAATATCAAAACAAAAATAAAATCAATTCAGTTCCATAAAATGATAACATAAATATAACATGATAAGAAACCACATCCACCCCTCGACATCTATCAAGGCACTCAAAATTCATATTTAGGAGACATTAGAGGTGGAAAACACTTTTCCAACATATACAAATAGCATGGATGTCATATCTTTATCCACTCAAATTAAAGGCAATGACTCCTATTTTTAAAATAGACATTTGAACAAGAGTGAGTCTTCACATAGAAAACAACAATAGAATATGTTTCATAAACATCTAGAAGTCAAACTAAAAGAAAGAAAAAAGTACCATTAGCAGACAAAGGCTCATAACAAAATGAGAGGATAACATGTTATTTTGGAGAGGCTATAAAACACTTTCAACCTATCAACTGGAAATTTTCTCCGCCTTTTAAAATTTGCATCCTTAACTTTATTAGCATCAATTTGTAGTCTCTAAACATGTACATTATTACTTGTACAAGCACTGAGCTCAAGAACACCATTTTTTTCCTACTTAAAATGTGTTATAGAAGTCCACCATTTACATTTGTGCTTCACTTTTATTCTCTCTTAATGTATTTTACTCAAATTGAAATCCTCAAGCAAACTTTTAGCATTCTCGAAAATCTCATATTCAAATAACTTCTAAATGATTATCAAGAAAACTCTTGATACAATTTTTTTAGGCTTTAGAAACCAATGAAATCAATAAATTCAACATAACTCTTCTCTAAAAAAATCATTAAGGAAATATCTTTTTATATTATGAAGAGCAGCAATGCAAACAACTTCTGCAAGCATAAATACAACCTACTCATTGATTAATAGAGAAAGAAAAAATACAGGAACCTGCTAATATGAAATACCTAAGAGAACTGAAGCCATTAACATCAAGTGGCACCCGTACGACACTTAATAAAACATCACGTAATAAAGTTTTTAAAAAAATAAAACCCGTAAGAAGAATAATAAATAATCCCTTTTCAACCTCTCTTGGGTTTTGAACACCCTTCATGTTTCTTTCCATTATGCATTAGAACAAAACAAGTTCAAAATTCTATAAATGTTGTAAAACTAATTTTTTAAATGTCATTGTAAGAATTTCTTGAGATGTGGTGGCTGATAGAACATCTTTGTTGAAATACGTTTTCAGTTTAAAAATGGATTATTTGTGTCACTTAAAAAATAAGTAAACTTTCACTTCAATGTCGTAATTTTTTTACTTACCTTTTAGTGATTAAGTATTATCATTAATGATTTTATTTTAAATTAAAAAAGACCAGTCAAGTGAAGTAATGCATCATTAGGATTTCTTTCTTTTTGTTTAAATTGCATATTTTTCTTCACAAATTGTTGAAGATATTCCTTGGAGATCAATCTTTGTATCTTATTTTTTAAGGCATGACATTCTTCAATATCATGACCAGAGTCATGATGAAAGTAACAAAACTTATTAGGATCCCTTGTGTTCATGTCACTCTTTATAGGAGATAGGTATCACATAAAATCCTTTCTATGGATGGTGGTTAACATATCTACACGCGTAGTGTTGAATGGTGGTTAGGAGCTTAAGGAATGTTAGTCGATTATAAATGAAACCCTTGGTACTCTTTCTAGATGGCTTGTTTGGAGAATAATATTGTTTGGGAGATTCTGCTTTATGGAAATAAGAGTGTTTTTGCTTGGTCACATTTGCTTCTTTGACTTAAATATGATTCTTCATTGCCTATTTTACATTGAAGATAGTTCCTTCATGAAGGGTATACAGACGTTCCTATAATGAAAAGTTAGAGACTCCATTGATTAGAGCTTTAATGACAAAGGGTTTAAGTATATTCTTTATATTAAAAATTCTCTCGTTAAATATCTAGAGATATGCTCTTGTGCTTTTATCTTTTCATTATGTAATGACGAATAGCTAAGTCGTGTTATTTTTAACTGGAATGCTTGTGCTAAAATAAGAGATGAGCTTAACACAAACATCATGTAAACTAAAGAAAGAGCCATGATGAAGGCTATTGTACGACACTTAAGTAGATCTATAGATTGTTTTTAGGAGAATTTTACATATGACATCACTCTTTTATGTCACAAGTTCTAGGATACTTCTAACATTTTGGATGTGCTCTCTAGATCTATAAGATTATCGTAGTTGTCTAAGTTGAACTTGTTTTGACATATTCATTGAAGATGAGTGTGTAATACTTAATGACAAAGTGGAAAGTCTTTTACTTAGTGAGGATGGTGTTCGTTCTTAGAAGATCATGTAATCACTAACCTCATATCATGTTTGTCCCTAGTGATAGGGTATATTTATACATCCAGTCTTTTAATATTTTTCATGTAGAAAGAGACATATCATTGTATGGAAAAATTGGTGCTTATCATTGGTTGTGGAATTGGCAATCCATTGGAGAAAAAAAGGATGCTTGTCAATTCTAACCAATGCTTTTCATATAGAAAAAAAAAAAAACCTATTGACTAACCATGGTGGTGTGTTATGCACAAGCCTAGGAATATAAAATAATATTGAGGAGCGTGTGATGCTTACCATTGGTGGAGATGTAGTTAATTATGATGTGTCATACATGTCATTAATAGAAATATTGGTGGCATAAAAAAAGTTGTGTGCATAGATGAATAAAATATTGTGTGCATGAAAACTTTATACATTGATTCCTAAGAACCTATAAAAAACATATAAAAGAGCATGTTGGGCATAAAAACCAAGGTAAGGTATCAGGTTAAGCTAATGATAGAAACTTCAGTCGTTGGGCCAACCTAAATAGCTGGAAAAAAATCCAACGATTTGAGCTCGCCAATTTGTGAGCCCATCTTATTAAATAATCTGCTAGCTATATTAAAGCATCCCAAACAAAATCAAATATCATTTATATGGGCAATAAATTAACGATAAAGTTAGCCAATAATCTAATATAATATGGGAGAAGAGAAAAAATAAACTAGGTTTTATTTCATCAAAGATCATGTTAAATAGAAGATTGGAGTTAGTATATTGCCACATATTCAAGTAAATGGTTGATATTTTTACCAAACCATTACCCTTCAAGAGCTTTGAAAAATTAAAGGACATGCTTGGAATGAATGAAGTTAGGTGTGAAGGAGAGTGTCAACATACCTAGTTTGAAAAGAAGTGTTGAAAGTATAAAGCTAGATTTGTTTTAGGTGTGTTTGTTTTTGTGGTTATAGTTGATGTTGAGGTTGGATACAATCCAATTATGCACAAAATTCAACTACAAAACTTAGTTTTTCATGTTTTTTCTAGTTTTTTTGGTGGATCTCATGCACAAACCTCAACCTCAATTACAAAAACAAACAAGCTCTTAAGGTTCTACTAGATAGATGATCTGCATTTCGCAGAGGGCTAGACTGAATTTTTTGTAACATAAAAAATATAATGTTTAGGCACTACTAGCGTGTTTTAAAGAAGAAGAAAAAATCATGACTTGAGTCATAGACCTTACTAGATTATTTAAATAAGATCATTTCATTTAATTATATGATAAAAAAACAATAACAACAATAAATAAACCCTAATGGGAGATTAAGTTGTTTGATAGATGTTCTCATTGATTTGAAAATCCTTCCATGTAAGAAAGTTACAAAACAGGCAAGGTGGAACTATATCTTTTTATGAATAGATTGCTATAGTGTTCTAAGAAAAAAAACATATGAAACTTTTATTTTCACTAACTTGTGCATTTTTATGTATAAATTTATCTTTGGAAGCATCAGATTTTGACCTTGGAAATTGACAGAATTTCCAACAAAATAAATTTTAATTTTTAAATGTAAGAGAGTTGGATGATATTGTTGCATTAATAAGGAAAACTTCTACATATGATTGATTGTTGCTCAAACTGTTTTGTTTCTCTTGATTTACAAGACCTACTCATATGTTCCTTCTTTGAAGGGACATGTGTGTGTGCCCGTGCTTGCGCTTGTGTCTTCTTTGTTTTTGATGTTTTTACCAGCCTATATAAGTTGTTACTCTTTTGTTCTATACATGTACTTTTCTCTTTCTAACCTATTTTGTTTCCCCTAGCAAGGTCACTACCTTTCCAACTCTGTCTGCGATCAAAGAACTTCAGCCAAAGCTGTGGATTAACTATTAATAATACTCATTTTTTGTGATGTGGTTTCTTTACCTCTTGGACCTGCTATTCTCTTTTGTTCATTGCATGTTTTTTTTTTTTAATCCTTGCAAAAGCAACAAGAACAATGCCTAAAGGTCGTTAACAACACTTTTTGTTAGAACTTTTTTTTTTATTATTATTTTGATGGGTCATTGAACCACTTTACTCTTTCATCATTGATAATGGTTCCTTTACATTTCGTCATCGATCCTTCTCTTACATGTTTCAACCATGCGCTTGCATATTATATCATTTTAAATCATTATAGAAGTGAGATAACCCGCTCGTGGTGTAAGCATGAGCACCTTATCTAGTGAAATATAAACATCATTTGTCTACAACAATTTCATATAAAATTAACACATGCAACACCTAAACATCAATTAAAACTTTCTAACATATAAAAGAAAAGTAAAACTAACTTTAACAAATAAATCTTAATATGAAACTTATAAGGTGTTATCTGATAATTTTAACCTTGTACCATGTGGGTTTTGTCATATTAAGCCTTAGACTAGTAAAAAAAAACAATTAGCTATTTTAACTTATGACATAAACGGAACAAATAACATATAAAGAGATCGAAGTTTAATAAGTCGGTTGAATGCTTTTATAGTTTGAAAATTTAATGTGAAACAAAATTAATTTATAATTTTAAGTGTGAACTTATTTTGAATTTAAAGATCTTAGAATCACTTTCATATAAAATCTAAATAAATCAATCTTAAAATTATGTTATAATTTCATAATATTTTACAAATTATATATAAAAAAGACTTTTGAGATAACATGGATCTAGCTCCCCTTCAATTTAAAAACAATCTAGTTTCCCTAGTTCTTGGTATTGATTTATAAGACCTTATTAAAATTTAATCTAATCATGTATATCTGCCTAATCATTGCTACAAAAAAAGAGAAAAAAAAAGTTGTTTCGAACTCCTTCCTCTTTCAATTGAGCTAATACACAGAACTATTTTATAAAAAAAAAATGATTTCTCATAAAAATAACACTCATTATGCTTATAAGCCTTGATCATTACTATTAAACTTGATCTGGTCTGACAAGTTGTCTTACGATTTAGCCATATTGTCTCTTAACTAAACAAAGTGCAAAAAAACTCAACTTAGAGTTATATTGGTCGACTCAGCAGGTTAGCCCGTGATCTAATCAACTCAACCAAAACTTGGTTGGACTTAAAAAATTCAAAATGATATTATTTTGATTTTCTTAAAAAATTATTTTATTAATTTAAATCAACTCATCTAACCAATAACCTAAACCTTACACTAGGTCAACCCCAAAATAGATTCATCTAACCAATAACCTAAATCTTACACTAAGTTAACCTCATGTTAGCTTTTGTAAATATTGCCTTTATATATATAAAAGTATATTAGTTTGTGCTCTGTTGTGGATTAAACCAATATTTTTTTTATGTAAAAACAAATTAAGAGCACGAAGAATTTTTTTAATAGTGTTATTAAAGCTGACCAAATAGGTTAATTTTGAAATCTCTTTACTTAACTTTTTGCCTAACTCAAGTTTTTTACTAAATTATGTGAGAGCTAGTTCAACTTAAATCTATCAATTTCATAGGTCCAATGCAATCTTAATAATCGATAAAAATATGACTTAACTTTTTAAAAAAACTTCAAGATGATAATTTTTTATAAAAAAAATAAAATGTGTCAATGACAAATAGGATCGACCTCAACCTCCCTATAACTCGGGTTATGGACTCTATTGGGTTTAATAAATTTTTTATTTAATTATATGATAAAAATAAATGCTTACAAAAAAAATAAACACTTATTTGAGACAATTACCCCTAGAAATCAAACAAAAATCAATAATGCAATCTATTTCCCAACCAATTCAATATTAAATGATAAAATTAAAAAAATAAATTAAAAATAATTAAAAGACCAAAAACAAAAATAAAAGCATTTCTTATCGGTAGGTAAACTCGTTAAACCTGTGAATCGAGTAAGTCGGGCTAGTACGCCAAACCTGTGAACTGAGTTATGGACTCCACTGAGATTATATTTTTTTTTCGAAACTATTTTTTATTTAACTATATGATAACAAAAATATATGATTGCGAAATCAAACACCAACCCAATACCGAGATGAACCTCATAAAAGGCAAAACAAAACCAATTATAAAATTGAATTCCCAATTAACCCAGTATCTAAGGATGAAAAAAAAACTAATTTAAAAAATTCAATTTACCAGACCCACAAACCAAGTTAACCAATCAAACCTGTGAATAGGTCCATGAACTTTATAAAGTTTAATGACATAATTTTTTTTTGAAACTATTTTTTTTAACTTTATGAAAAAAAATAGACGATAAAAAAGTCAAGTTTAATTAAAAAAAACACCCCACCAAACTCGTAAATCAAGGCAACCCAAGTTACCTTAGAAAACCCGTAAACCATGCTAACCTTATAGAAAGGAGAAATAAAAATAAATAAATTATAAAGCTAAATTCTCAACCATCTCAACATTAAAAGATTAAATCGACAAAAACAAATTTGAAAAAAAATCATAACAAAAATTCAAAAAGAAAAAGAAAAAAGAAAGAAAGCAAAACACTGTAGATTACTATTGTTATTCACAGTGCAATGTGTATAGGTGAACAGTAGTTTCCTTATACCCTTTAATTTTTGTTACTTTATAAAGTTTAATAACATGACTTTTCTCTAAAACTATTTTTTTAACTAAATGAGAAAAAAATAAACTATAAAAAAAGTCAAGTTCAATTAAAAAAAAACTCGCCAAACTTGTAAAACAGAGTAATCTAGGTTAGGTTGACAAACTCGTAAACCACGCCAACCTCATATAAAGGAAAAATAAAAAGAAGAAAATTATGAAGTTAAATTCTCAATGATCTCAATTTTAAAAGATGAAATCAACAAAAATAGATTTGAAAAAAAATCATAACAAAAATTCAAAATATATATATATATAAAAAAAAGCAAAACATTGTGGATTACTATTGTAATCCACAGTGCAATTGTGTTGGATGAACAATGATTTTATTATTTCATAAAGTTTAATAACATGGTTTTTTTTTCTGAAACTATTTTTTTAACAATATGAGAAAACAATAGACTATAAAAAAAACCAAGTTTAATTTTAAAAAAAAAAAAACCAACAAATTCATAAGTTGGGGCAACCTAGGTTACCTCGATAAACCTGCAAATCATACTAACCTCATAGAAAGATAAAAAAAAAATACGAAGTTAAATTCTCAACCATCTCAATATTAAAAAATAAAATTGACAAAAATAATTTTGAAAAAAATCATAATAAAAAAATAAAAAGAAAAGAAAATGGAAAAAGAAACATGTATTTAATAAAAAAAATGTGAAGAAAAAATATAATAATCCATCATAATTTGTGAGGAAAAATATAGTGTTTTCCTACATATTTTAGCTTTTCTTTTCATATATATATATATATACACACACTCTAAAAAGTGGGGGAAAGTACTGTAGCCCCCCCCCCCCCAATTGACTTCTTCTTCTTTTTTTATTTTTTT
>Ga0307511_10007637_pt1 | contig 10865 bp, 10 predicted proteins | sample 13_EM_MG_FD_200266 | JGI IMG/M metagenome (GOLD analysis project Ga0307511, IMG submission 200266) | Populus trichocarpa ectomycorrhiza microbial communities from riparian zone in the Pacific Northwest, United States - 13_EM | ecosystem: Host-associated > Plants > Roots > Unclassified | place... | reverse complement strand
TATTTAGATATGTTTTTTATTGCATATGAAGTATAAGAAATTAAAAAAAAATATCAAAAAAATTCTAACAATATGAAATAAACATAAAAGAGTATTTCTATATTCAAAATCCCATTCCCTTATCAACATGTGCTTTTATTGATAAAATTTTTTTATTTGAAGTTTTATTTTTCTGAATAAAAATTTATCTTAATCTTAAAAGCAAGTTTAAAATAAAACTAAAATAATGAATTGGTAATTTTAATGCAAATGTAATAAACTTGATAGAAATTATATAACAATATACAATAAATATTTAAAAAATAATTATTTTATCTAAATTTAAAAAATTATGCATATTAGGGTTCATATATAATTATTCGGAAAGCATTATTAATATTACCATGAAAGTCACTGACATTATTTTTAAATAATGACATATTTGGATAATTATTTAACCATAGTTTAAACAAATTTATTTTTTAAAAAGAAATTATAAAATGTGTAAAAGAATGAGATAAAAAAAAATTGAAGGGCCAAGTTTTTTATCCTTTTGTTAAATTGATTTCTCTTTTCAATTTCAACCTTTAATAAAAAAGTTGTAGTTGTCCTCTAATTTATCTTTTGTTTTAATTTTGATTCTTATTCTTTGTTAAATATATTTTCTTTTCAATTTCTCATTTCAATAAAAAATTTGTATTTGTCTTCTAATTTATTTTTTATTTCAATTTTGATCTTCATTCTCTAAATTGTTTTTTTTGTTAAATTGATTTTTCTTTTTAATTTCACTCTTCAATTAAAATTTTTTAGATGTCCTCTAATTTATTTAGTTTTATTTCTATATTGATCCTCATTCTTTTAATTATTATTTCTTGTTTTGGATTCTTTTGTATAGTTTTTTTTTTCAAATTTTATCATTCAACATTTGATTAATTGGGAATTAGGTTTCATGATTTTTTTAAGTAGGGTGCTTCCGGTCTAATGACCCGGATTACGTGTTTAGAAAGTTAATGCGGGTTGATCATTTGTTTTTTTATATATATTTTTTATTTCATCATTCAATATTAGTTTCTTTTCTTTTGATAAAAAAATAGGCTTTGTAATCTTTTTCGTTTTTTTTTCTATCAGATTATCCGACCTCATGACCTAGATTGTATATTTGACAAGTTAACTCGGGTTGACTTGATTTTTTTGTGAGATCACTTTTTTTTATAAAAAAATTTAATCTTTTTTCAAACATTATTATTTTTTAAAAAAATATAACCCGACCCCACAATAGAACGCGAGTCTACATATCTTGGAATCTAATCATTAATAATTTGCCCAACTTGTTTTGAAAAGTCCTCCTCATTTGATTTTGATATATCATAAAAAAAGAGGATATCCGTAGTTGCATTTTTTCATGATTCAAGTAACAACGCATGGAAAAAAGTTCCAAAGATTAACACAAGTCACTAAACCAGAAAATCCGATGACTGATGCATTGTTGCAATGTCTCTCATGTTGTAGATATTCTGAGATGTCCTCTTCATTCTAATATTTTCTTAGAGAAGAAAACAAAATTTGCACTTATAATTTTCATGATTTGCGTAACATGTACACAAGTAAGACAATGTATTGGCAAATAGCCAAATATACGATAGCATTGAGACAAATGAAGACTTCATTTTGACTTGAATTTGCGTCCCATTAAAATTAAGTTTTTTTTAAAGTAATTTGAAAAAGGTATTCTACACATCTACATATATATAATATATAGATTATTCTGCATGTCAATCCTAAAATTTGAAACAAAAAAGAATAAGAAAGAGATAACGAAACCTCCTTGGCTATGAAAGTAAACTTTTCAAATGAAATAAACTCACAAGGGTCAAGACCATTTCCAGCGACTTGATAGGAGAATCTTCTCCGTACTTGAATGTGAAGTTGATTGATGCTGAAGCTAGGGCAACGTTGTTTTTCTTCGTACATTTGCTTGTTTGGCTATTGTTAGCCTAGAATTCAAAGAACATCAACATGCCAGCTAGAAATTATATCAGAATTATATAAATCATAAGTATGCTGAGAGTTTATCTGGCGACTTCACAACTTGGCATGTGAAGATAGTTTCTTAATATGTTATAGAATTTTAAATTTTGTTATTTTTATTTTATTTGATAAAATTTAAGTATAAAATAGTACGAGTTTATATAAATTTAAAATATAAATTTTTTTTATTTAAAAAGATATATTAAAAAATTATATCTTAAAAAATTTCACATAACATCTTAAAAACTACGTTAAAAAAGTGTTTGTTTTTAGAGAAATAGATGGAGATTTGATCGAGCATTGGTTTGGGGGCCAACAACATTAATTGCTTGCTTGCTTGCTTTTTTTCTTTTTATATCTTTTATTGCAAATTCTCAGCTTTCACGGACTAGATTGCTGCATGTGGTGGTTTTCCTCTCCGGCTAGATTTGGAATGGTATTCACACTTAGAATATATAGTATCTTTAGTCTCTTTTCTTGCACATATCAGAGAGATAATTAATACACCAAGGCAGTTCCCTATCAATACATGTTGGCAATGTATCACTGCTATCTCTTTCAGAATCTGACTCACTATACTACAAACTGTAACCCAACAAGATATATTCCATGAATTGTCACGAGGAGGGTTCATTATCTAGACACATAAAAATATTCACAGCATGCTTTAATCGATTCAGTGACAATACATTTGAAGGAAGCGTGTACTTTCAATTGCCATGTGACATGCAGACAACTAAATTAATTAGCAGTGGTCCTTTGGATCGTCCTCGAGTAATTTTCAGGACTTGATTTTATTGGTAGTTGTTGGAGGACCCTTGCTCCTACCTTCTGCAATCTGCATCATTGTTTTCCACGATATTTGACCATGGAAGCCAAGACCATTTAAATTGTCTTGGTTGCAATCTGCATCATTGTTCATAGTGTTTTTCAAAACAGTTTTTTATTTTGAATTATTTTTTTTAGATTTTTTTAATATTAGTAGATCAAAACCATTAAAAAAACACTAAAAATAACAATCAATTTAATATTTTTAAAGTTAAAAATATAAAAAACACTTGAAAACAGGAGTAGGTGTGGCAAACCAGCCTGTAGTGCTGGCTCCTGCACAGCCATTTTCAAGAGTGGGTATATGACATTTGTGAGTGGGAGAACCCATGCAATGTTAGGGACATGTCAAGGGCAGTGTGAAGCCTTTCTCAAACATAAATGTTGGAATTTATAGCACTTCTAATTTATAATATATGGTACACAACAGAGGAGAATATATGGGGTCGATCACTTCTACTCTGCCTGGGCATGGGTGGTTGGAGTAATTCAATAGGCCCACCATTTGTTACTCAACCTTGGTAAAATACATGTGAATGTTTTTTTTTTTTAAAAAAAAACTTTATGGCTCCCCATATGATTTTTGGTTCATTTCAATGGTTTTGGAAAAGAGGGAGAGAGAGAGAGAGAGTGAAATCGGCTGTTAATCTCTTTAATTCATGCTTATTAAAAATGTTGACTATTTATGATAGATAAGATATATGCATCCCAACTCCCAAACTGGTTTGAGTGATCAAAACCATGGAACTCTACTCGTAGTATGCAAAATGGGAGTGAATTTTGTTCATGTTAAAAAGAAGAAGAAAAAAAGAGAGAATAAAAAGGAAGAAACATGCATATAGGGCTTCTTGATTGAAAATTGGAGTGTCTATAAAAGAATAGATCCCCTTCCTTTCTTCTTTCGTTGGATATATATATAGCCATTAAACCAAATGGATTCAGCATCTCATCCTTTCCATCTTTCCCCTCCGTATCCATATCATCCCATACCTTTTTTTTTTTTAGTTTACACCCTGTCGTATACTAAAATTAAGCCAAGAGTTATAAAATTTGGACTAGAAAAAAAAGACCAAACTTAATTACAATTCAGACATGATGTATAAAATCTAGAATATTTACATAAATAACATGCCACCACAAACATGTAATAACAAATTAAAAAAGCGGCTAGAGTTGTTCTGAGAAAATGATAATAATGAAAGTGATGAAAGGAAAATATAAAAAATTTACATGGTGCAAGATCATAAAACAATGAATAAAATATGATGAGTACTTAGTTATTAAAAGTTATAATAAGATGAGTAATTAGTTACTGAAAGTTATCTTGAATTTTTCTATTTACAAAAGTATACAAGAAAGGAAAAGACATAACAACAATTCAACAAATTAATAACAATAATTGTTCTGCAATTAAATTAATTTTGTAGGATCTTCAATACTTATTTATCAATAGGATTGTAATATCGTAGGTTGATAATTAATTTGTAGACAGATAATAAGTAGACAATAATTAATAGGTTTATAATTGTAGGCAATGTAATCGAGTAAGTTTTTAGTTTCCATTAAAAAAAACCCCAAAATAATAATAATAAAAATACATATCAATCCATGTTCTCTTGTCAAGGATTTCTAACATGTGGTTGTAATTAAATTAAAGATCATTGTCAAGGATTTTTTATATGTGGTTGTAATCAAATTAAAGATCACTCCATGAATATAACATCTTTATTCTCGTATTATTTTTTAAATTCAAAGCATTCAAGTTATATAATTACTTCTTAAATTTACAATTAATACTTTTTTGTATATAAAATGAGCATAAAATTTTAAACTTGTAACATAATTATAAATTTAGAATTACAAGTCTAGAATTATAGTTTAAATATAAAATTACAGTATTTTCGTTCAAACTAGAAATAGTGCTGCTTTGAAATTCAAAATCTTATTAATTGAAGCAGACATAAAATAACCCTAGAACACACCTCCATGCTCGTCTGGTTTAGTCCCAAAATAGTCAACTGTGACATAGAACAGTTGTTTTACCAAGTTATAGCATCTGGTAACCTCTATCATTCAATGTTGTGTAAACATGAAAGGATTTCGTCCTACCTATACCTATATTAGTGTTAAAACTTATACAAGACAAGCTTTGTATGAACGAGGTCGATCCAAAGTAGATAAGCCCACGACTTCCAACCCAAATCATTTGCAAAATGTAGAATGATTATGTTTTACTCCTCTTGTAATATGTAGATGTGTAAGTTTTTTTTTTTTTTTTTTGACAAAAGCTAACAAGGTCAACTTTCAATTCTAAGATGGAAAAACTTTTACGTGATCTAATTGACTAAATTCTGCCAGCATGACAATAGTTTACTGTCATGATTACATAGGATTTGATTCTGGGGGGTGGTGTAGATAAGATGTCATTTTTGTTTGTGCCCATACTTGGGCAACCTGTAGTAAGACTTGGACACCCATGCTAGGGAGAGAGACTTTAGTGGCAAATGCCAACCTTTTTTCTTTCGACACCCACCCACGTCAAAACCACTCTTCGCCTTTTCTTTTCTTTTCTTTTTTTTTTCCCCCCAAGAAATGAGCATGACCTCCGAAAAAAAAAAAAACCCACAAAACCTTTCACTATATAAAAAAGAAATTTTTGGTAACCTCTCAAAAATAATTGGAGCAAGGGCAGGCAAACTATGGGAAAGCAACTCCTTTTCTTTTTTTTCTTTCTCTCTCTAGTCTTTTGTGCTACTCCCCAGCCAACAAAAAAGTGAGAAACTGGAAAAATTGATTTGAAAGAATTGAAGTGACCTTGACCCATGTAGTGTCCTCTCCTCTCTCTTATTTAAAACCCTCTAACATCTTCCCCGTTCTTTCTCTCTCTTTATCTTTTTTTTTACTACAGTGGTATTGGTTTTGTGTGTGTTTTTGGAGTGAGCGAGAGTGTGTGTTTAGCAAGGGAAGATGCCAAGGCCAGGGCCAAGGCCTTATGAGTGTGTGAGAAGAGCTTGGCATAGTGATAGGCACAAACCCATCCGAGGTTCCATGATTGGACAAATTTTAAGGTTCTGGGTCTTGCTTTTTTTTGCTTATTTTGAATAAAGATTGAATCTTTTTTATGCATTTTGTGATTGTAAAGTTTGTGTTTTGATTAGGATGGCCTATGACACTCACAGTGCTGCAACTAAAGGGAACAGGGAGTGGCAAGATAAACTTCTTCTTGTGGTTTACAAAGCAGAGGAAATCATGTACTCTAAAGCCAACTCTGAGGTATGGTTAAACTTTTTGTTCTTCTTTTCGTCTATAGATTCTTGGATCTTTATTAGGTTTGTATTGTGTTTTTGAACTCATTATTACATGGTTTTTGTTGTTTAGGCTGAGTATATGAACCAAGACACTTTTTGGGACAGAGTAAATGATGCCATCAACACCATTATTAGGAGAGATGAGAGCACTGAAACTGGAGATCTTTTGCCTCCCTGTATTGAAGGTACTGATTTCTTTATGCAAGCTCATGTTTCTTGGATCCAACTTTGAAATTATGTTTTTGGGTTCTCGTTTTGGTAGCATTGTATCTCAGAGTCAGACTTCTTTCTCTCTCTCTCCCTCCCTCTCTCGATAATATCAAAGTTTAAGACTTCAATTTGCTTTGTTACAATTGTATTTGAGATTGCAGCATGCCAAGTTCTTAAAGCATGCATTGATCTAAGCTTAAATTGTGTAACTCAGGCTTGTTTTAATTTGCAATTATACATTGTCTGTAATAATTGTAGCGGAGGTGTTGTATCATGTCTAGTTTGTTGAAATGTTATTTAGCTGCCCTTAATTTGGGATGCAAAGTGGAGAGAGCTTCGAGAAGTCAACGACACAGCAATCCCAGGAGCTACCTCAGCCCGAGAACACAAGAATCGGCGTCTGTACCTCCTAGAGCTATAGATAGAACTCATGATGAACAAGGCCTTCAGTTAATGCCAGTTCACTCTATCAATCAATTGAATATTGCAAGAGACACGGCAACTGGGAATCCAGATCTTTCGGTTTCAGAGTCTAATCATCATTTGGCTGAGAATAGTAATGTTGCTTACAGTTGCCCTTTCTTGTATGAGAATATCCCACCTGGCAGTAATCAGCTGACAACAAGGGAAGCCGGCATGCACCAGAACTTTGGTTCAGTTTATCCCTTGTATTGTGGAAATCAATATCAAATCGAAGCGTCTGATGTGGTCTCCCAATTTCCGATGAAGACGAAATCCAACACTATATTTGTGGGCAAACCTATTGGTACATCTGTTGCACCACATAGGGAAATGGGTGTCTTGCAGACAGTTTTCTCATGTTCCAGTGCTGAAGTTGGTTCCACGAGAATCACACAAGCAGATTTCAGAAATACCCATGACAAGCCAACTGGCACACAGTGTGATTTATCCTTGAGGCTGGGTCTATACTCAGACCCGGGCATGAGCATAGAAAGAAATCAAGCTCAAGAAAATGAAAATGCTGGCTCAAGCAGATTTCAAGAAAGAGACAAGTTTAGTGTTTTTTCTCAACAAAGAAACAAGGAATTCTGTTTTTTTCCTGGTACAAGTACTAGGGATCCCTCTGGGTCCTGTTCGGTTAAGTGGGTTTCAGAGGGTGATGATCAGAATTTGGAGACAACCATCAGAAAGCGCAAAGCGCCCTTCAGAGACAATGCAGAGGATGGACATTTTTGCTGGCAGTCCAACATGTTCATTGGTCGAATAGGGCCAGGTTTGTAGGCATTGTTTTCCCCGTTGTAGTGTCTATGCTTAAAAATTTGAGGTGGCTAGAATTATGCTGGTCAATCCTTTTTGCAACCTCATTTTCCTATGTAGTAGTTCAGATCACAGATTTACACGCTAACAGCGAGATTGCAACCTGGGATTTAGTGGAAAAGGTGAATTGTAAATGAAATCTGAGTTTGATCTAAACTATACTGGTTAGTGACATAACTTGCAAAATTGAGACATCTAGCCACTACCAAAATCCAAATAGGTATTTTGGGAACCAGTTTAGCACCACACACATTTATTCATTCAACCTTGCATTGAATAATCTTGAATTCATAAAAAAAAAAGATTTTAGGAGGCATTTTGGAGAAAGGAAAGTAATTTACACAGTGGGAGGAGGATACATGAGAAACCTAAGACTAGGAGTAGGATATATGAGAAACTTAAGACTAATAAGGACTGCACTGAACCACAATGAAACCAGTCTATGGAAATGTCCTGGTATGACATTGAGGGGCCTCTTCATGAATGGCTACTCTACCATGCTAGAATAAACTTCTCCAGTTTCTAGGTAAATGTTCTGTACTTAAACGATTATGTATATATGTTGATTAATTCAGGAGTGAATCTAACAGTTACTGTGAGTTAGCTGTAGGTCATTATTCTTAAGCTCTATGAGTTCATCTATCAAAAAAAAAAAAAAAAAATCAGGATATTTTTTAGTGGTGAGTCTGTTCTGTATAGGATGGGGTTAGTGATGACCAGTTTCCTAGTATGATTGTCTGAAGAAAGATAATTTTGTGCCCTGTTTTTGTTTGTATGATTTTACATTATTAGGTGTCAGCTAGGGCAATATCCCCGGGTATACTTGCAAAATTATGATGTGAATAATGCTCCTGTATTCCTTTTGTGTATATCAATTGAGCATTTGAAGGTAACTGGCTTGACAAAGAGAGTGGATTACCATAGAAGTAACTACTAATTAAGAAGACATGCTAAGAACGTGGAAGGGTATAAAGTATAATTTTCTGGTGTTACTTCAGCACTTTTGAGAATGATTCAGGAGGTTACTTTTATATGGTTTCTGTAGCAGGGATCTCTTTGAAGATAGGAGTATAACTTTTTGTGGTTTTAAGTGAGCAGTGACATAAAATAGGAGGTTGTTAGTAAGTTTGTTTTGCTGTTCAATTGAGCATTTGAGTTTACTGTATGTGAAACTTCAACTGCTGAGAGTTCAATGGTGGATTGGAGGAGTTATCAAGATATCATTTTGGTCCTTTCTCTATGTCTTCAATGTTACATGGAAGAAGATTAATAGACCTTCCAATAATGCCATGCTCCTTTCGTTCAGGATTAAAGAATAGTCTTGAAATCTTTTCTTAAACGGCAATGGCCAGTTGGTGGTGTGAAAGCAGTGATCGACTTCTTTCTTGAACTGTTCCTTTAACATCAGCAAAAAAAATGGATGATTCCTTTTCTGGTGGTTTATATGTTCTGGAACTTAGAGTTCACTGTTTTTGCGACAAACGATAGGCTTCTAACCATCATTTGTCATGCAGCTTTCCAAACAATAGTGCTAAAAAAAATCTAAGCTTTGTCAACAACTTCCTACTATTATTTGTTAATTTGAAACTAATATGGTAAGATTTTAAGATTTTCCCAGATGTTGCAATGGTAGCAATGTGATTTAAAGATAACAAAGCATGAAATTCCTTAATGCCTGGTCCCACTTTCTCCATTTCAGCTTTTACTGCTTCACTCGTTTCTTCTGTTTTTTTCCTTTTCCATGCCTAGCAACTCAACTGTTACCCTGTTATCTCAGCATGCGCATATATGTTGATTAGCTGAAAAGAACTTGTTGGGAGCTGCTTCTGTTTTTATTGTAGGTGCTGAGATCTTTTTTGAAAGAATGGTAGGATTCTTCATAGCATGCTCTTGGCAATCATTCTATAGCAGTGGATGTAAGCTACATAATTGTACAAGTATAAATATTCAAGAGTGTTTATGTTCTGCTTTTTTTACTTGTGACATAAGAACGCAAATTCTATTTGATTACTCTTGCATGTGAATATTCTTTCATCTATTGTTGTGTTATCTGAATTCAAACTTAACCAGGCATACCTGATTGGTTCAATTTGGCTGTTAATGTTATCATGTTGACCAGATGTCTGAGTCTTATGCATGAGTAACTCTACTGAAAACTGAAGTTACTATTAGGTCAAAAGGAGTGAACAATTTCAACTCCGTAGCTCTATTTATGTCTCCATAATTGACCGGTTTGAGTTAATACGAGTCCATTGACCTGCGCTATTGATCCAGGGGCAAAATTAAAAACAAAAAACAAAAAACAGAGATTTCCATGAATAAGGGTCCAATTGCTAAATGTTAGAACTTCAGGAGGGCAAATTGAAAATAGCCATTTCAGTCGAGAAAACAACACCGTTTTGAAAATCATTGTTCATCACCTCCTCCTTCATCCTACTGATTCAGCAGGAAGGAAAAAAAACTGCAGCAAAACCTGTCGTGGGCCACGTCTCCTACCTATCAGCTGCCCACTATCCCTCTCGCCCACACGATGCATTTTCAAATAGGTCGTTACCAATAGTCCTGCAATGGCAGGACTGTTAGTCATCTGTTTTTCCTCAAACAGGAGGGAACATCCCTCATCATCTAGAGGCACGAATAGAGGGCATTCTCTGGCTTTATAAATGCAAGAGAAAGGACACACAGAACGAGCAGACAGAAAGAAAAACAAAGAAGGCGAACATAAACAAAGAGAGAACCGAGAGACCAGAGGACAAAGAGAGAATAGGAGGTGGAGGTGAAAACACGAAAAGCTAGAGAGACTTTTGGCAAGGGAATTCCTATTTCTTTTCCTCAGACGAGATTGCAGACTCAGCCAAATCAAACACACAAACAAAGGATCAAAAGGAGAGACAAATAGAAAACGAATGAAAACAGAAAGAACAAAAAAAGAGAAGAAGAACAAGAACGAAGAGAGAGAGAACCCAGAGAACAAAAAAAGGGCAAGAGACAGATAGGAAACGAAGAGGGAGAAAAGGACATCGTCTGGCCAGAGCTACGTGATCGTCACCATCATCTTCGTCTTCACCCCCCAGTTGCACTAGGTAAGCTCATGTTTTCCCTCGCCTTCTCATTCATTGTTGCAAGCATGCGTGAATAATTCACTAATGCTATGCAACAGTGTCCAGATTGGTCACCAGCTCGGCTCATTTGTTCTTTTCTTTAAAATTTTTAAATATCATCGTGATATTAGAT
>Ga0307511_10007636_pt1 | contig 10865 bp, 10 predicted proteins | sample 13_EM_MG_FD_200266 | JGI IMG/M metagenome (GOLD analysis project Ga0307511, IMG submission 200266) | Populus trichocarpa ectomycorrhiza microbial communities from riparian zone in the Pacific Northwest, United States - 13_EM | ecosystem: Host-associated > Plants > Roots > Unclassified | place... | reverse complement strand
GAAACGCGTTACCTCGGCCTCTATTCTCTACCTACCCAAACTACGGATATTCTGGAGCCGCAAGTTACGCCAACACGTACGGGAGTGGTCTGTCTTGACCCACTCTGAAGAAATCCGCGGTTGCCCCACAACTTCGTGTACCGAGCTCTAAAGGAGACTAGCATCGGTTCAGTAGGCCTGTTGGCGAGGTCGGTTCTGACAGGCCCCGGTCGTCTACCCGTTACTGATGGAACTTTCCGATGGTTCACTGATGGAATCTTCTGATGGATGCCGTCATCTTCTCGGTACCCTGTCCGCGAGGGAATTGTATTGGGGCTATGCTCTGATCCTTTCCCACCGGGGGTGCCAGGGGGCCGGTCTTCGTCGGAACTCCGTCGGGGTTCTCTGATGGAAGTTTTCTGATGTTTCAGGTGGGCGTCAAAGGAACAGCCAATCGGATCTCCCGCAGGTGGAACAATAAGGTATCACTCAAAGGGAAACATTTTCCCTATTCGTCGAACAATGGTCTAGTGCCTCGAGGCTGCCTCGAGCCCCATTGTTCCGTGTCTATTGTTCTCCCCAGGAACAATAGCGCGTGTTTATTGTCTTAGACAAACATGGGGGGCACTGAAGAGCTTAAAAGCGAAAGGGCTGGGCTGGTGCTAAACCCACCAACCCCCTCTGCCCCCACTCACCTCTCTTACCAGGATCCCCTCCTCTTATCACCTCCCTCAGCAAGGCCTCTCTAGCATTGTGTTGAGAATTCCCCCTAACCTAACCTAACCCTAACCTAACCTAACCCTAACCTAACCTAACCCTGTTGCGGGGTTAGGAAATAGGTCATGTGACCGGATCAGTCCGGTAAGATTGCCGGTTGACAACTGATCACATGATAGGTACCATCAAGGACGAGGCCGGTCTAGACCCGGCCTTCTATTAACGAACCGGTTGATCCGGTCACCCCTTGATTCTGATGGGCTTCTCTGATGGAAGCTTCTGATGGGCTCTTACGTCTTGGGCTGCACACCCCGAAAGGGACTAGTTCGGATCTTCGGATCAGTTCTAGGTGCAGTTCCGGGGCTGGACCTCGTTAGGGGCTTTCTGATGGAAGTTACTGATGTTTCAGGTGGGCGACCAATTCAATTATGGGCGTGCCCAATCGGATCTTTAATAGGTGGAACGTTAAGGTACTAACAATAGGAGCACTTTCCCACCCCTTTCGTCGAACAATGGCGGCCCCATTGTTCAAGCGGTCTATTGTCCCCAACAATAGCCCACTTTGTTTCCGGATATAGACTACAATGGGGGGCACTGATGAGTATTTATACGAAAGGGGTGGGACGATGGAGTCCCCATCCTCCCCCTTTGCCCCTCTCTTCTCTCTCTAGGCAGCTCCCTACCAGCTCCCCCTCAAAGTACATCGACTTTGCCAGCAAGTGTTGGATGCGACCCCCCACCCAGCTGCGTCAGCACCTCCCCCCCCTAGCAAGTTAAGGAACCACCAGTTATTGAACGCAAGCCAAGCCTAGGATAACGCGTGTAGGGTAATGGCCCTGCGTCACACAGTCAAGTACATACCATAGCGCAGAGTCTAACCTACAACATTTGTACACGTATGTCATGCCTACCATAGGACTACGTCCTCGCGGGAAATATAATGAGTAAAAAAAAAAAAAAAAAAGGGAAGTGATGTCATGAATAACACCGCCAAATAATTTTCCGCAACTGGAGGGGCGGATGCGCAACTTGGTTCCCCCATTCTACAATTACCTGCATAGTCCCACACACAACACCTGGAGATTCTCACCAGTATGCCGAAGGACGGGAAGAAGGTAATCTAGGGTATTTCCGTTGAGTCCGATCACAACTGTTAACACGTCCCGCAACTTTGCAGAAATCTCACAGAGCTGATGGTGGGGTTGGCCAAATGCCACCCAAGACTGAGGTGCAGTATCTCATTTGACACACTCCAATGTAGGCTCTGAAGTCATGTTAGAAGGAAAAGTCTAACCCAGTTGGAAAGAGTTCTCGCCGTGTTGTTAAATCACAAATGCAGGTAAATCAATTTTCTATTCAAAATCCCAAACATCCACTCACCACGGGTTCCAGTTACCTGGTTTGGGACAGAAGACTGCAAACATTAACCGGAATGACCACCAGGGTGGAACAGGGAATGCCGAGGGTAGTGCAGGGACACCTGTGGGGACATTTCACCCTTCGGAAAAATCAACGGTGTGTTTTCGTGTTCAGACTAATATGTGCTTGAGTAACTGAAGTCTATCAACATAGGTTCCATCGGCACGAAGGAAAACGAGTCCATCAGGACTCGGGAGCCATGGGCACCAGTCGGCATTCAGTGATGAAACGAAGACAGTATCGTACATGCCAAGCCCCTTACCGGTACGATGGTGGGAGATGTAGTATCGAAAACCATCTGAAGAGGACAGGGCCCCGGAAGTGTGTGTTAGTAAATGCGGAAGGCAGGGTGGATGGCCCACGCACCGATAGGGACGTCCTTCCCATCGCGATTCCAGCCATCTCGCACTGGAGCCCATCCCGCCTTCGACATTGGATCGAAAGAGCTGGCCATCCAACAGTTCACAGCTCTTGTGTAGGAGAGAAGGGGGGCTAAGAGGCGCATGGGCAGAGAGAGAGGGAGAGAAAAAGATACTGAGAAGGAGGTAGACGCGAATGGGCAAGCAGACGTGTCTCAGGCGCGATTTCCCACGGTTGCAACACATCGCAACGGAGACTCGCGCTTGCGCTTGAGGGTACGTTAGTAAGACCGTTGACGCCACTCGTCAATTATAATCGTATATTACAAGCGGGACACTATAGGTACGCACAATACAAGCATTTTTTCTCACTACGTCGCAGCGCTCAATGTAACATTCATGACTGCCGCCCCGCTGGGCTCCCTCACTCAAAAAAGTAATCCCTGCCCTACGCGTGGCCGAAAAAGATCTTCCTCAAGCGGGGCAATATGTAAATTACGCTTCCCTACAGTTTTGTTCCCCGAAGAACACCTGGTTTATTGGTCCGTTTCATATGCGTCCTCATTGCGACTATCTGATACATCGCAGGCGATCGTGCAGCATTGGCCCAATCTACATTCACGAGTTAGTCCTAACTCTGCGACTTGGGGCGGGTGCTAACGTTGGAACATGAGATGTTGCCCCTCCCAGAAGTGATACTCGTTTTGGAACAATGACTTGGGGATTGTCGTAGTGTCTTCCCAGTTATGCCACTTCGTCCAGCTCTGGCCGAAGTTCCAACTGTACCGGAACATGTCCGTGCCAAATGCTGTGTGGGCGAAGACCAGGTTGTAACCCTGCTCGGCTAGGGGGCCTGAGGCGTAATCCGAGTCGGGGAACATCATCGGTTTGGGCTCGAGTCCCTCGCAGAGAAGTCGTCTGTGGTCTAGAGGGTTCCCAACATGTTATGTTCACCCCCTCGCAGACAGATTAAGAACGACTTGCCCCAGTGCTAGCGCGGGCCTGGCTCTTGGGATTCTTGATTGTGATCGTCAAAATGCCATCCGGGACATTGTTGAATGTTGCCGTCCGATACCACTGGGAGATCGAAACGCTAGGAATCGCGGCAGGAGGTACATCTTTCTGGTCCATCGTCAAACACCTCACGGAAGCTTGCGCGATCGTTGAGGTGCTACCACGATCGGAGGAGGACACGTCGAACGACATCGATTGAGTGACGCTGTCACAGTTCATCGGGTCGGAGAATTCGAAACGGATGTTGACGGACGTTCTGTTTTGGGAACCTTCTTGAACTTCGATCGACCCGAACGTGTTCTGGACGAGTGGTCTTGAGGATGAGGCCTGAGCGGCAGTGAGGACCCCACTGGACAGATGAGGTCGGAGAATGAAATGGGGACGGGAGAGAGCTTGAATGGTTTGGCGACGTGGGCATTGAGGACGGCACTGAGGTAAGTGGCCAGTCTATCGGGGTGCTTCTTGACCAAGGTCACGATGCCGACGATCCTCGTAGCGGGAACATCGGTAGGAAGCCTGACTGGTTCACTGGATCCCTTGTTGTGAATATAGAGACCAAGGGAGGAGACGATATCGCCGACAGCAGTTAGATCGGTGCGGCCAGTGGAGTTAAAAATGAGGTCGAATCCTTCGGCGTCGCAAGCTTCGAGTCACCTCTTAACAGACGAAAGAACAGCGGAGGCGGAGGCGTTCACAGTGATTGACCCCATATCGATGCCGAACTCGGTGGATAAGGTCCGAACCTCAGACTTGAACGCGACGGTGAAGAACGCTGATGCTCCTAACCCCCGAACAATTTGAACCGCAGCACGCCCGACACCTAAGATCCAAGAGTTAACGAAAATGTTTCGAAGATAAAGAGAAGAGACAAACGAGAGAGCATCCAAGACGATCGAATCCTTTTCAATTCTTTCAACTTCGACCAATCCAACCCAGGCAGGGAGGACAACAGCGGACAAGCAAACCGCGTCCACAACAGGCACCGAGTGTGGAAGATAGGTGACAGCTGCCTTATCTATGACAACGGTATCCCCGAGTCTCTGGTAGGAATAACCGAGCACTCTCTTTCCATCGACCCTTCCGACAAAGGCGGTGAGGGGAGTCTCGGTCTCGAATTCAGTAAGACCGGACGCTTCGATGGCGACCTCGACCTTGTTGGGTCCGGAGAGATGGGGATAGGCGGCAGCCACCGATCGGTGACCATGGGAGTTCTTGGAGTATCCAATACGACGAATCTCGAAATTCCTGGTACTTGGAGAACCATGGACGGTACGGCGAATCAAGACATTGCCAGCCGCGGTGATCTTGAGATGGTCTTCTAAGGTCTTGGGGTTGTGGCGGATGGCGTGAATCCAGTCCTCGTGTTGATCGACAGAGAGGGAAGGGTCCTCGAAGAGAACGGAGCGAACGGTGAACTGAACCTCCTCAGCGGTGGGGCCGGCAGCAACACCCATAGCACCAATACCAGTGGCATTGTCTTTTCTGATGATCCACATCTCTCCTCCAACCGGCATTTGCTTAACCTTCTCAACGAGCCAATCCTCGTTTCCGTGGAGGAAATGATGGAACACGATGCTGGTGGTGAGTTCTTTGGGTGGGGGGGGTGGTGGGGTGGGGTTCATGGTGAAAACGACGCTCCGACCAGCAGGGAGGTGCTGGACGAGGACCTCACGGGCGGAGAGTGCCTTGAGTTTGGAGACGAATTCCTGCAGGTTGAGCGAAACAAACCCTTCTTCCTCAGACGGGTTTCCAGCTGAGAACTGGATAAGCGGTAATACGGAATACCCGTGTCAAAGACACTTAATGTGAACGAGGAAGATTACGACACCAGATGGAGCGAGGAGCCTGGGAAACAAGTCGAGGTTGGTGGGAGTCTTGGCGATATCAAGGTTCGCGAGAATCACATCGACACTGTGGAAAGGGTGAGCACCTAGCATAAACACGTGAATTGAATACACACCTGGCATCACGAATGGAAACCCCTTGATCGGCGAAGGTGGAGGTATCGATGATGGCCGATCGACCGTGAGGGTACTCGAGGGCATTGACCTCAGCATCGGCGGCCTCTGCGCTGGTCCCGGCGGCAAAGTATTCGACAGAGAACCTGTATGTGGCGAGAAGGCTGAACAGCTTGGCATCGACAGCACGAACGGTGGAGTCGGTAGGATCGAGATCAAGAACTCGAGACACAAAGCGGTTAGCTCGGGAACGAGCCCTAATGAAGAGGATCTCGAGGACTTCGGCGATGTAGTCGTGACCGCTGCGGGCACCTGGCGGAGGGAGTGTGTAATTGAGGGTGACAAAAGTTTTGGGTTGCCAGATGGTGCAAGACGCTGTTGCATGGAGTGGTCGGTGATGGGGACTGGCTCGGGCTCAGGAGTAAGGGCGATCTCAAACTCGCGATAGTGAAGACTCGTCCGGTGGAATCGGCAACGACAAAGTCGAAAACAAACGGTCCCTTCGCTCCCAAAACCTTGGGCTTGCACAGCGCGTAGACTCTATCCTTCAAGTGCTCCTCCATCGATTTAGAGTCGGAGGGATCCCAGCGCGTGAGCTCCTTCGTGGAGATGGGAAGGAGAGTTCCGTTGAAATCGAAGGTCTTCTTGGTCATTTTCATGAACGTACAGAAACAGACCTGGGAAATAGAGTCGAGGACCCCGGGATGGATGCAGTAGCCCTTTCCGTAAATGTCAGGAGTACCTTCGGGAATGTCGAATCCAGCGATGTAGGCCTTATCGGCCCAACATCCGGGGTACGGGATGGCGTGGAGCTCCCTGACGAAGTTGCGGAAGTGGTCCTGGTAGTTGTAGCTGGATGGGAGGGTCTCGCAGAACACGTCACCGGTCATGCTGACGAGCGAAGAACCATAAGGGACCGGATATCGAAGGTAGGGAAGTTCTTGGGGTCGTAATCTGGATCCTCGCGCCTGAAGGAACCGCTGGCGTAGACAGTCAGGACCGGCTTGCCATCTGCGTACTTGCTGTCAGTGGAACCACGGAGCTCCCAGTGGTCGCCATTGATGATAACTCCGGCGTGGCCGGGAGAAGTGCCATGGTCATTGAGAACGAAGGGCTTGAGGACCTTCATGTTCTCGACCACGAGAACGCCGTTCTCAAGGATCGCCTCGGTATAACTGTAAGGTGTAAGGTATATTAGAGACCGCTCCCGGTAAAAAAAAGCAAATGACTTTACCCCTGGGCGCTTCTCGACAAAAGACGCGATATCAACAATCCGGGCGGCGGGGGCATCGGCAGGGAGCCTGAACAACAAGTCTTCCACCCATTCGGCCACTTCAGCCTTCGTGTTCCCCTGCAACCGAGCCCTAATACACACCGTCCGCGTCTTCCCCTTCTTCTCAACAAACGATACAGTGAGCGTGTCCTCAGAGAGTTCAGCCCAGATGACGTGATAAACTGTCATGGCATGTTTTTGTTTTCCTGGGCGCAACTTCGTGTCAGCGCGAGAAACACGACATTCGGACGTCCAACAGACCGGTTCCGTCGGGTTTTGTAGAAGTGACGATGAAGGAAACATCCGGGGGCGGGGCGGCGTGAGGGCGAGAAGTTTGGAACCTTGTCGGACGGTTAACATGCGTTTGGCGTTCGGTTCCATTTCTGGTATGAGCGAAGTGTAGAAGAGCCAAAGTCGAAGCAACCGCAGGCCGCGTCGTGCGCGCTGTCTGTCATCATGGACTCGGATTCAGAGAGACCAGCGTCTGAGTCGGCCAGTCCTGGTGCGGAGCTCCTTTGTGTAGTTATGGAAGTGATCGATACAGCCGTAGAATCTTGTTGAACTCATCGCCAGTCATGCTCACGAGAGGAGTTGAGGAGAGACTTGACGCCTAGTGAAGGAAGGGTTATCACGCTTGAAGTAACCGCTGTTGTAGATTCAGGAGGGGTTTTCCACCGACATACTTGCTATCGGTAGAGTCGCGGAATTCCCAGCGGTCGCCGATACGATGACACCGGTGTAGATGGGAATCAAGTCACGTCTGTTAAAGAGGAACGGTTTGAGGACCTTCATGTTTTCGACTATGAAAGTACCATTCTCAAGAATGGCATTGGTGTATCTGCGGACAAAGGTCAAAAAAAAATTACACCGTTTGGAGAGGGATGGACATACCCGGCTCCAGGATACTACGTTCCGACCCCAGAGCCCCCAGTGAGACATCGATGTTGAACCGGGTTTTCTGCCATGCAACTGGTGATAGGACCTGTGGAGACTTCAGGAGCATGTCCCACTGCGGGAAATTGGCGCAACTCTCGAATAGCTACAGCGGGTATCCTAAGGGTTCGGCAAACCCGCCGTAGGTAGCACGTGGTGGATTTTGTTGTTGGTAAACTTGAAGTTGGAGAACCTATGTGCCAAGCGGGTTCGTCGCGGCGTCACCAGGGGGCCGGAACGGGATGGGATGGCCATTCCACCAAACACCAATGCGACTATGCAGACAGGGTAAGCGTGTGGGAGCATGCAAAATCAAAGAGAGACAACTTACGAGCGGGTGGTGTGCCAGCATGGAAGGAAACAATCAAGGATGCAGAAGACGCATTTCCCACAGTTACAGCAGTGATCGGAGAGGCGACCCGAGGGCGATCGAACCCTCAATTGATTTTTTATCTTTCTCCGAGAGCTCGCTCATGCCCAATTTGTTCATATATTCGGAAGGAATCTCAAGGCCGTGGGAATCCCCCTCTTTGACCCTCTCTCTTTTTGACCCTCTCTCTTACTCCACCACGTCCAACGGCAACCCTCTCATCCGCCCTTCTTGTCCATTGTCTCAAAATTTTGGCGCACCGTTGGTGGGTTTTACTCTCGTTCCTCCTGACCCCCGCAATACGTCTGCATCCCCCCCGATCAATCCCGATGGCAACCTCCAGGCCATTCCGATCCACCAAGCCAACCAGTTTGTTGGCAACCCGTGGATGCAGGGAATTGCTCCGACGCATGGCTACGTGCAGCCGATGGATTTCGGGAACTATCGCGCCGGAGGCCAGGTAAGGCTCTGGTTCACACTCACTCATTCCCGACTAATATATGCGCGGTTTTCCAGGCTACCATAAAAAACGAAACACCCACCAACGTCGTAGATCCAATCTCATGCAATTGCTTGGAGCGATTCAATCTCTCCAGCAGCAAGGCACCACAATCAACCAACAACTGGCAGGGCTGTACGTTCAGCGCTGTATCTAACGATCACGACTCACGATAACTTTTTAGGCAACGCCCGCAATACCTTCCGACTCCCTCCAGCACTCCTTTCACACCACCCCTCCCTGGCGCACACCAAACTGCCCCCGGGCCTGCGCAACTTGCAGCCGTCGAATACCTACTCAGTAAACTCCCGCCCCTCGAACCTCTCGATAAGGAGGACTATATTACCCAGTTCTGGGAGAAGAGTGAAGGAGCGCTGCAGGTCAGAATCTGGAAGGAATCGAAGCAGAACGGCAACGGTGGTATAAAGGGGGAAGGGGTCACGACTTCACAGGAGCCGAGTGCTAATGACCACTCGACATTTCCTTCGGCGACCCGTGTGTCGTGTATATTGAGGTTTGCGTCTTCGGGTGCATCAGTATTGGCGAGGAGGTCTTTCATGCGTGGACATGGTGACATTGGGTTCCTGTTGGGCATAAGGTCAGACGCGTATAAAAGAGGCGATATTTTTCGGCATACTGGAAGATTGTGTTCGTCATCATTATCGGACGACTCGCCAGAACTAATGTTACCATACTTGAGGACCTTGTCTTTGGTGGGCGACTTCTCCCCTGGTGCTATCGTGAGAGAGATCTTTGGGATGGACATCGGACTCACCGTTGGCGGCTTCCTCAAGAGCGACTCCAAAGTAGACGGTAATAAACTGCTTAGGGAGGGAAAGTAAAGCCGCGAGAGAAAACACGATGATGCCCATCCCACACGTGCTAAACACCGCGGTTGTGACTGTGCATGGTGAGATAATGCGCGAGGAGAACCACGAAAACGCACAGTGACCAAGTATCGCACTCAGGCGAGCGATTAGCGTAACACCCGTACGTGACGTTCGTCTTCTCCAGTTTCTCGCCACGAGAGCGACAACAGTACTTGAAGGCGCTGGAAAACTGGTCAGGGGGCAGAAATCACAACGGCGATGCCACGAACTAGAAGTTTCCAACCTCTCCGATGAATGTCCCGGCGCAGACGATAGCGAAGCCCACCATAGCCCCAAAACCAACCCGCGTAAGATTGCAATGATCTCGTGACTAAATAGCTGCAACCTACGTCAGAATCCCGGAAAAGTGGGTGAGGTGTAGGCTGCGGGCGAACCGGAGGAAACGATATGACGAATGGTACGGCAATTTGGATCACAAAACCTGCAGGGAATCTGGAAGGTCATCAGGATCGCAGAACAAGAGGAACCAACGACGAGAGATGCGCATACTCATGCATCCAGTCCGCCGCCGGTCTTAGGAAGTCGACGATCTCCTGGTGGTAGAGAGTGACGAGCGTGGTGACAGTACAGATCAAGACAAGCGCAACACGGTGCCCTAGAAGGACGGTGTCAGTGTTTTGTAAAACTCACTGGCCGTTGACTGACAAAACCATCCGCGTCGGAACCGGAACCTCCATTGAGCCAATCGTTGCCAATTGAAAGCCCCTGCCCTCGAGAGTTCCGCGCCCTCACTTGGTGTTGGGCTGGGTGTTCGCGCACCAAGTGTACGGTGAGGGTTTGGGTCTCGAACGTCTGTGGGGTGAAAATTTGTGAAACCTTTCCGATCGAACTACTGCGTTGATTCCGACTTAGTTGTGGTCTCGTGGGTCGCGATATGTTCGCGCGGTATCTTGGTGGCGGCATTGGACGCCCAAAAAACACCGCCTCCGGCCGAGCAATGAGAGCAAGATCGCACAGAGCATGGGGAAATAACGAGGTCGACGTAACCGGAGGCGGTGCTGGGGCTGGAGGTGCCGGGGATGAAGACGACGGGGACGGCGATGAGGATGGTGAAGGCAGCGACAAGGGCGATGCTGACGAGGGGGTGGTCAACGGGGAGACCTTTGATGAGGATGTGAGGAACTCGTGCTGATCGTTGGAATTGGGTGTTTGGAGGGCAACATTGAGTCGTCAGACTCTGGCGCTGGTGGATTCGGCGATGGACTCCTCCACAAAGTTCGTGTGACGAGGTAGGGGAAGAAGAGGGCGAAGCGTCCAGTGGCATTGATCCGGGATCTGACGATGGCTGTTCCGAGGATGAGGATGCGGACCGTTGGAGAAGGAAGAGCAGGGGGTGCGCGGCAGCGCACCCGAGGACACGCAACCCTCAAAACCCCTGTAGGACCCCGGAAGTACCCTCAACCACCCGAACTTGGAAGAGTGCACCCAAAACTGCCCTTATTTGGTAATAAAGA
>Ga0307511_10007635_pt1 | contig 10866 bp, 7 predicted proteins | sample 13_EM_MG_FD_200266 | JGI IMG/M metagenome (GOLD analysis project Ga0307511, IMG submission 200266) | Populus trichocarpa ectomycorrhiza microbial communities from riparian zone in the Pacific Northwest, United States - 13_EM | ecosystem: Host-associated > Plants > Roots > Unclassified | place... | reverse complement strand
TTTATCCATCAAAATTTGATTTTATTTTATTTTTATGTCAAATTTAGTCCCTATTGTTTTGAATGTTATTTGTTTAACTCTAACAAGATTTTTAGATTGAGATTTTTTTCTGATTTTATTTTTCAACATTAAATTAATTAAATTAGTTGGGAATTGAGTTTCTTGATTGAACTCGAGTCTAGAATTTTAAAAATTACGAGTTTGAATAATTAACTTAAATTTAAAAGTTTCGTCTGGATTTACTTGATTTTTTTTCCATTTCATTATACTCATGTTTTTTCAATTCCATAATTATGCTTGATTTAAGAGATACTTTATATTTTTCTTAAATTTTGTCTATAAATATTTTATAACTCTTCAACTTGGTTCCATATTTAATCCAATATGATATCAATTAAGACTCAACCAAGACCTAACCATTAAAAAAAGAAAAAAAAGAAAAAGAAAAACACAAATTGTCCAACTAGATTAGATAATTGTGGATATTTCCTTTATTTGGATTATAAATTCTGCATGTTAACCCATGTTATTATAATGTGTTGCTTTCTTTTTATTTTACTCCCTGAATTTTTTTTATAATTTAATCACTTGACATTATTATTTAACATTTAAGTTAGTACTAGGTAGAGGTTAAAACAATGTAGACATAATATTTTTAAAAAATCAAATTACCATACAAATGGGATAATCATTTCGCTCTTGGCCCACTAGATCAAACAAGTCACACTGACTTTTTATTTATTTATTAATATATATGGTGTTCAATTAATCTAATTTGATACCCTGATTAAGTTTTTTTATTTTTATTTTAAATATTTTACAATATAAAAAATATAACAGCACCCACAATTTTTTAATACAATAATTGGTTTTTTATCTTGCCCGCGGAAAAGCTCGCGGTCACTGGGCCTGGTTGGAATCTAAACAGAAAATAGGAAGATTGTTTCTTCCTGCTAACATAATCACTTGCGTCATAGCGTGGGTACAGATGACAGACGGGCAAGAACGCATCTTGATTGCACATTACTACATCAATCCGTAACTTCTCATCGGTGAATTGCTCTGCAGCAAAAGGCCATGTTATCATTGGCAGTCCAGCACTCACACCTTCTCAAGTTGAGTTCCGTCCACAATGAGTCACAAACCCTCCTACAGCCGGATGCTCTAGTATTTACAATTGCGGTGCCCAGCCTTTTATTATTAGTCCTCTTCTGGATTCTTTGAGTCTATCTTCAGATCCATCCTTTGGGAAGCAAATTTTCTAGGCTTTCTTGGTCATGTCCAGCTGATTTAAAGATTTTTCCAATCACCCAGATGAATTGGTGATTGGAAGCTTCAAGACCATGGGCGATCTCAAGGATTTGTTCAGGGGATAAACGAGCTAAGCTTCTAAAACTGACGTAAATAATCGAAATTGGATTGTTTTTGTGTCTTATTTAAAAAATTATTTTTTTATTTTTTTATTTAATTTAAATTAATAATTTTTTGGTATTTTTAAATTATTTTAATGTTTTGATATTAAAAATAATTTTTAAAAAATAAAAAAATATATTTTTAAATAAAAAACAAATCACACTCACATCAAGCCAGTTGAAAATGGTTTGCTCATCATTAACTGAAGTCTTTTGGCCTCTCCGTCAGCCCTTATCTTCCACGTTTCTGTTGCATAATGAAACTGGTCCCACAATCCATGCCGTGTTGCCCAATTCATTCCTGAAGGAGTCCAAATCATAGAAACTATTGACCATAACCCCAAAACTCTTCTCATCTGACCCTGGCATTCTTTTATGCAACCCTCCACCATGTGATTGTCTTCCAAAGTGGTAGTTGAGATGTGTTCAATTCAATCCTATCAGAATGACCTGGAACAATAAAAGATTTCAAATCAAAAATTAATTTTTCATGGGGCCTATAGCGTTCCATATTTTCTCGGACACAACGAGCGAAGCATCCATTCCCATTGAAAGTAATTCTTGGAATGCCAACACTGTCAATAGCAACAGCAGACCAGCGATGAAACACGTCATGAATAATACAGTCAGGTTTTCGTTCAAGTAAAAGATTTTGTTGAGGTTCTTGGAGCATAGAAGTATCAATGAAGGAGGTTGCAGACATGTCTGTAGCGGCTATGTCTACGTTATCAGACAGCTCAAGGACGTGACTAGAGATAGGAAGACCAGATTTTTTATCACGGGTGATGGATTTTCTGAAGGAGAGGGAATGTTTTGGAGCGGTAATTATTGTAGCTTTGGCACCATGGGAAGCAAAGACTCTGGCTATGTCTATCATGGGGATTAGGTGGCCTCCACCTACAAATGGAAAGAAGAACATTTCAACTGGAGGAGAATTTGAGTCCATTGTTGCAGAGAGGATGGATTTGGATGAAAAATTGGCTGGCAAGGGAGAAAGAGAGGTTTGGGCTATAAGTTCCAAATTATGAGGTGTAGTGAAGACATCGAGTGGAATATTTACAAATAAAAAATGAAATGAATGTCCATAGGATTTATCCGTTCTTCAAGAGCCTAGGTTTGGCACATACACATAATTCAGCATGGGCGTCAGCTAATTCGAGAATCAGGACACTTTATGCATTTGGCTAAGGTCGCTTGCCGGGATATATTCTAAAACACCATACACTTCAAGTTTTATAGAATACCAATTTCTTACTCCCTATTTGTTTTGATCTTGAAACAAAAATATAACACCTAGGTTAGAGAGTTCATCTCGTTCAGTCATAAGAATAGATAAAAGAATTGTCAATCCTATATGTTGTTGATGTTCATAGCTTGATGGCGATTTTTCTCTTTGACAGGTAATAATGCATGATGCATTCTTGAAAGAGATATGGCTGCGGTTCCCTTCGTAATTCCATTTGAAAGACTTCAGACAGCAAAAATTGTGTCTGGACTCCTGAGCAGGAAAACCCTGCTTTGGCATTGATCTGGAAAGGCACGGATATTATGCCGTGGGTTGCGATGCCGGGCTGGTTAGATTCCAGCAATTGAGGTGCTTTTAATCAATACTCTTGACACTTTTTTATTTTCTTGAGAACTAATACTCCTTTAAAATTATGGGAAAAGGTCAAAATAATTGGCACTTTCATATATTTGCAGTAGGAAATCTGCTAGCAACAAGAATGCTACTTGTACAAAAACTTGGCATTAGAGACTACTGCCAAACCACTCATCAATATTTCATAATTACCAAAGCCTATATGTAACATTTAACTAGAAATCAAAGTTCGAACCTCGCTAAAAATACAATTTATTGCAGAGAAGGCTTTTAGAACAGGAGATTGATAAGCTTCCCTCTGAGTGTACCCGGAATAATGAACTGCGTGACATTCATGTTGAAAAAAGAGAGAGCTGCAATATCAATGTAGACTCCAGAAATCATAATCCTTCAATGATACAGGAATTCATGTTGATCTTTCGGTGGAGCTTTTTATCTGTTGAGAAGCTCTAACAATGTCTCCCCGAGTAATGATTCCAACCTTTGGTATTAAATTGGATACCAATTATAAATTACACACAGCAGATAAGAAACAATAAAATGAGAATGAATCAAGAACATTGTTTACAATTCTTACCAGCTTTCCATCGTTATCTACCACTGGGAGTCGCCGATACTTTGTTTCAAGCAGCAACCTGGCATTAGATTTGGACATTAAGTATGTTTTTCAATTCTGATGTGAAATTTCCATAGAATATGATTGCAAGATGAGAAACATTCAGAAATTTAATGATGATCATTTAGATAAGCTTTTAATAATGTTGGACAAAGAGAAAATGCATAACAGCTTCCCGAAGACAGTTTTTCATACGTTTAAGAAAGTACAAAACAGAACTTCTCATATTATAGGTTTAAACAGAGATGTCCTGGAAGATTGATACCTAACAGCATCCTCTAGATTGGTGGTTTCATAAACGACTAGAGGATTGGGTGTCATCAAATCACCAACAACTTTGCCGTTGTTCTTGATTAGCAGTTTCTGTAACTCATTGAAAGTCTGCAACATTTGTCAAGAAATAGAAATTCAGCAGTAAGAAACATTTTGCCTAAAATGTTATAGAAGTGAAATCCTGATTTTAGTTTATCTTGTACTTCTAACATCAAGCTCTTTATTATAGGCCTGGTTTTGTCCAGTAATAGCCAACAATGGAGAACTCTTGTTTATTGAGCAGTTGCATGGTCTCTATTAACTACTTGAAATCACCATCACTACATCTACCCAAGAACCAGTATCTCCCTACATTTAGGGAACTTGTCCAACCAAAACTTATGCGAGACCAACCATTAAATTGTAGGATGGTGCTAAATGTAACAATTATTGATCAAACTATCAACCTTCCATCTTCTGCATTCTTTACTACCAGTCATGTTGGATCAGAGTTTTGGCTTCTACCTCCCTACAGTACGAGTTGATGACTAATTGTGAACAAGCCCTGGTGCAGGAAGAAGTACTGAGCATCCCCTGATTGCATGCCGAGTCCTTGAAAAGGAGGGATGGCAGACTCAAAAGGTCAAATTGTCTTATAGAGCCAATCCAATCTCTAGTTTCATTCAGAAACTTGGACCCATAGCTATGATATGGGCAACTGCAATGTTGGAAGGACTTAGCCCCCACCCCCAAACTTCTTAGTCTGACAAAGAAACGGTCATAATCTGTTTGCTAATCATGGCCAGATAACCCTCTTAAACTTGTAATATACCACATATCACTTTTCTCGTGACCCCTAATCCTCGTTATCTTCAGGCCTAAAGGAAATACTGTGCTCAATTATTTCTGTTCGTTCATATATGTTTGGCGAGTATAACAGCAAGTCTGTAACATTATTGGGAGTTGAAGGATGTTAACTACGAATTTCACAAACATAAAAGATTCTAAAACTCTAACTATAGAAATCGATCAAAATATCTAAATGTTTAAGAAAACAAAACCACAGACAAACATATGGAAGCATGCTTGAATATAAATACGAAATGCAAGCATCTAGAATATGATAGAGAAACTCCATACTCACCTTCCAAGAACTATCAACATTAGGAAACAAGTTTGTGTCATTCTGACAGCTGCCTGATAGATACAGAGGAAAGAAATTAGTAGCAGTTTCACCACATTACAGGAATAACCATAATAGAAAACCAACTTCACAAAATTATAGAGCCAGTTTGTCAATGAAGAGCAATAATGAATGACAAAGCTTTAAGATACCAATATTCAACAAACCAAAATATAATTGAAAACTGAATTGATACAACATCCTTCCTGCTATAGTCAGTTGAGATTGGAAAGAATTGCTTGACAAACAAGATCAAGAATTATCATAATGTTGCCAAAATCAAAGGGATGAAGCAATTCATTTCTTCTGTTGGAGAACAGAAGGACATGATTCCTTCCTGAATCCTACATTACTGATTATTCTTACTTGTCCATTTTTTACAAAAGTCTGGACTCTTGCAAACTAATGCTAGCTTTGTGTTATTCAATTGATGCCAAAAAGAGTTAGTATTATTTCCCCAGATAAGCAAGAAGATCTGGCAAACAAAATGAAGTTAGCAACTATTGTGCCATATGCTTGTTTAAATTGTTATGGCCAACGATTCCTCGTGGTTTGAGAAATTACTTGTAGCCAAGTTCCTCAATACTACTTTAATGAAACTCCTCAAATCAAACTTTACGTAGTTGAAAATCAAGTGCGCTAGAAGAGCTTTTCTTGCGATTGAATGGCGAAAAAAAGAAGAAAACAAACAGATTCTTGCTTCCAGATGAAGGGGAGGACAAAAATTCAAACAAGTAGATCAACTTTGTTTTTAAAAACCATAACGATCTAATTCACAATCGTTCTCTAATCAACTTAAGTATTCTCTTCTAAGGAAAAAGGAAAAGAAGATCAAACACAAAGATTATAGAAAAACATGAAAACAAGGATTTTACGTCCAAATGGAAAATAGAAGCAGAGTCTCTCCACTACCTGAAATAGAACCGAGCACTAACAGGTCATAATCAGAAACAACACCAACCTGCAGCAAGTATAGACCTGGAATCAGTTCTTCATGCAACGCAATCTCAAATAACTATAGATTCAAGTGCTGAATCTGTGCATGTTATCCTTCATTTTCAGGCACAAGGAACATATATATTTTACTACGTCCTCACACACTAGCTTTCGAATTGAAGTCTTTGCCCCTTTTTCTCATAAAATAATTCCAAGAACAGCAGCATGCAAGCAAGACACTGGTAAACATGATTGGAGACTATATGACATGGGAATGGGATCACATGATAAAATGGAAAAATCTTACCAATTTCCAGTTATCATCAATGACAGGAAACCCCGTTATTCTCTTCTCCACAAGAGCCTCCAATGCTGCAACGATATATATAGATACACACAAAAACTACACGAGTCAACTAAACAATATATATACCATTCAAACTATAACTTATAAGAAAAGGTAGCAATCACCTTCATCAACAGTTGTGTTGGCTTTAAACACATGTAAATCCTCTCTTTTGGTCATAAAATCACCAACTGTATGGATCTTACTTCTCGCCTACAATTATGTATAATAAAAAAAATCACTAAAAGGAGAAAAAAGAAGGAAAAGGTGGGTAAGTTAGTTATGTACCGGAACAGAGTTTGCCACAGTAGACAAGGAAACGGTTACAGAAGAACGGTTAGGTGATCCCGCGGAGGAGTGAAAACGACAACGCTTTGATCTGGGAGCCTTGGAAACAAAAAGAGAAGGTGGCGGTGACTGATTATTATTAGAATTAGAATTAGAATTAAAACAGAGTGAGGGGGGCAGAGAAAGTAATGTGTTTGCGACAGAAGCCATGATGCAAAGCAGAAGCAGAAGATTATGGTTGTGATTAAACAAACTAATGAGTTTTGTCCGCAAAAAAAATATTTGGAATGTATTATTAAATTTCTGAAAATAAGGAATTTTCAAGTAAGATTTGAAGCGGAGTGGATACAGCGAGAGGTGGGGTTAAATAGCTCTGTTCCGTGAAAGGAGGAAGAAATTTGAGACTTTTAAAGGGAGATGGAATCGAGTGGAAGGCGCCAATTGGTTGGTGAGGACTTTTCTTTAATTAACTACATGGACCCCACACAACTTACGACCTCCTCATTCAACCCTTTGGTGGATTTTCTCACTAGTATATTATTATTTTCTCGGTTTGAGAATATATATATATATATATATATATATATATTATTATTATTTTAAATCCAGTAAAGAGATTGTAAGATATAAATAGAGAAAATGAGGTTTTTTTATGTCTTTTCGTAGTTTTTTTATTTATTTATGTAGAATCCTGATAAAATTGATAAGTCATATCTTTCACGTGATGAAACGAGGAGGGAATCGCATGTTTCGGCAGGCACTGGAATCTAGAAAAGTTGAATGAGTTGTGCGGTGGCTGAGTCTGTTCATTTTTCAACATTTTAATTTTCAAAGCCTTTGATAACAAAACAAAAACAAAAAACAATTTGCGTATCTTCCTATTTCGCTATCAGGGGGAACGTGTGTGCTTTGTCCTTTGGATTGTTTTTTAATTATTTTTTTATATAATTTTTTCTAGTTTTAATATTAATATATTAAAAAAAACTAAAAAAATATTTATTTAATATTTCTTCACGAAAAATACTATCACTAGACATCACGAAAAATACTTCTTCTTCTTTTTTCACTCGAAAGACATAGCTTTTCTTCGTTGTATTTTCGACCTCACGAATTCGAAAACCCAGCTCCGGCCATGTCTCTCGAACTCAAACAGCGACGAAGGAGTATACTATGAAATATGGATACTTGTCAATTGTGCTCGAACTTCAAAAATAATAAAATACGATGTTAGATTATTAGACATCTGAGAATTTTTTTTTTTTTTTTGATTTACGTGGGGTATCCGGGCCAGCTTACGCGCACCGCGACTATTCCCCACGGCCCACTGGACATCCTGCAAGCCCAGGAGCAGGTAAGGCACCGCGGGGGTGACAGGCATGCACATAGAGGGTCGAACCCGGGACGGGGGCGGAACAAGTCACACGATTGACCACAACAGCTAAACCCTCAAGTGCAACATCTGAGAATATTTTGACAATGCTTGTAAATGCCTCGCATGCCCGTCATCAATCAATGACATAATTCTTATGGACAAGAATAATAAATAAAATTCAAATCTTAACATCCTTGTTCTGGATGCTGTCCGAGCTAGTATGTGGTTTCATTGTATTTTAACTTTTTTTAAATATTTATTATTTTATTTTATTTTTATTTATTTTTTTAATTTCATCTAAAATCTTTGATTTTTTTTAATTAAACCCTGATGTTTAATTTTATTCCACTCTGTGCAAATTTTAATTTTAATTTCAAAGTTTTTTTTTTAATTTCAATTGATGATGTTATAAAATCAAAAATATATAAATAATATGTTATTTTGTGTTTTAAATAGTTGTTAATTAATATTTAAAGTACTTGGATTTCATCTTTTTAGTCTCAAAAATTCTAGACTAGTGGTAAAAGATGGAGCATTGCAAAAACAGTTTCAATAGAAGGACTTAAAGACTATTTGATAATAAAGTTATAATACACGAGAAAGACAATAAATATCTTATAGAGCCTTAAATTCAAGGAATAAAAATGTTTGTTTTTGAGTTTTGAGTGAATTAATGCTTTAAAATCTATAAGAATCTATCTCTTGGGATAAAAAATTATAAAATCGTACCTGAATAGTTCAAGGGGTGTTTATACCCCAAAACCTTATCATTTTCAAATAAGAGAATGGCCTGAAAGTCTTTGCTTTTAACAGCATTAATGAGAGACAAATATCTCATATATATGTTAATAAAACAGTAAATATGGTAGATCCATTAAAGAACCATGTGTACTTGTGAGTATGTAAAAATCATTATATCAATACGAATTATTATTCTATATGAAGAAGTATGACAATTTATTATATTTTCAATACTTTCATTATATGAAATCGTTTGGGATCAGACACATAGTAATAAAATATGGTAATTGTTGAATCTAAATACTTTGGGTGTAGTATATTTGTCAGTCCCATACCACCTTGGATCTCACTGATTACCAAATCCAAACTTTTTAGATCTAATACCAACACCAGACTACCATGAGCTTAACCAACTTCTAAGCCCAAATTTTTTCTATTTTAAAAAATCTTAATTAAATATTTTTCAAGTCATCCATCCATGTAACTCAAAAGGTAAAAATAAAAGAAAAGAAAATTGAAAAAAATAATAAATTAAAAATATTTTTCAATAAAATAAATATAATAAAAAGGGTTTTTTTTCCATAAACACTGTATAGAAAAGTCTTATGACGGCACAAGAAACAAATTAAGCTAAAAAATGTTTGTTTTTAAAAAATACTAACCACCATCGTTGATGTCTCTTATACAATATCTTACTAGCATATCATATTTATGCTTTCTATCAAATTTCTCATTAAAATCTCGAACGAAAAATCTAAAAAAATAAAAATCTCATATGAATGTCATGGTAGCTTGAGTATAAGCTAATTTTAACATCACCTGGAGTGTGATTAATTCAGATGTGCTATTTGACGATAACACTAAAAAAAGAAGGGGGCATGATGATCGAGAGGGATCAAAAAGGTTTTGATGGGAGGGAGGGAAAAATATGATGTTGCTAGGTGAGAATTCAACATATTCAAGGATTTCTCGATAAACTAACTCTCTGGAGTTTTATTATATTTGTTTTGATAAAAAAAAGTATATTTTCTATTGATTTTATAATTTGTATTAATTTCAAATTATTTATTTTAAATAATATTAAGACATCTCGTAACTTTCATGGGTGGAATTGTACACACCCGATGAAAATAAACCACTGCCATCGTGCCTCTTGGTGTAATCAACTCGCGCGTGCACGAGGAAACCGATCGATTAAGGGATTGACAGCCATGAAAGCTCCTTTTCTTTTCTCCCCTTTTTTTAAAAGATTTGCTACCCTTTCTTAGTGGCTAAGTCTGACATTTTTAAATTATTTTGTAAAATTTAATCAGTTACTTGCTAGCATGACAATATGATATTTAATTTGACTCACTAATTATCCTGTAAGCATCCACGTCGACGTTATGTTAATATGCACGTTGATGTATGCTTTTGTCAACTTTCATTTAACACATAAACTACATATTTTTTGCTGGCACTGTAATATCATCTAAGAAAAAACCTTATTCTAAATCAACTCTTGTTAAAGGTTTCTTGAATTATATAAAAATTCATGACACCACAAGAGTCTAAACCAACCCATTTACCTGTAGAAATCATATAATATAATTCTATAGTATAATTTAAACTTTAAATGTTACCAAAATGTGAATATATGCACAAAAATTAGGATTTGAGCATTGTTTTAAAATTATTATCATGGTGAAAAACTTGCTTATTTGTAAATAAATACAATCAAAATTGGACCTGGAGGACATTGCCAAGTAATAAAATCAGAAGGAGAGGAAACTTCAGGAAAAAAAATAAAAATATTAAGCATGCAAGACTGTTCTTGCAAAGAGTTGCAATTTGATAGAGTTAAAATTGATTGCGAGATTGATAACACGAGAGTGATTTATGAAGCTGTATAGTAGATCTTTTTGCTCGATCGATACCGTGAGTTACTTTTTTAAATATATTCTCATTTAACTATATAGTAATTAAAATAGATACATGCAAGGAAAACAATAATTTAAACTGTGAAAAAACATTCAGTAAAAAATTCTTCATGTTTTTTTTTTTTTAAATTTCGATGATTACATGGGTTTTTACTAGCAGTGTAGTTTCTGGAATAAAATCTAAAAGTAGTTAAAATAAAT
>Ga0307511_10007634_pt1 | contig 10867 bp, 10 predicted proteins | sample 13_EM_MG_FD_200266 | JGI IMG/M metagenome (GOLD analysis project Ga0307511, IMG submission 200266) | Populus trichocarpa ectomycorrhiza microbial communities from riparian zone in the Pacific Northwest, United States - 13_EM | ecosystem: Host-associated > Plants > Roots > Unclassified | place... | reverse complement strand
AAAGGTAAAAAGAGAAACGAGGCAAATGGGGTTGGTACTAGCACACCTCGTAGCAAAGGTCGTGGAAAAATAACTACAAGTAAGTAGTATATATTGAAATTAACTGCAATGGAATTGTTTTTCAGTTTTTTTTTTTTTTGTAAATTGCAATAACTTAGTGATTCTTGGAGAGTAATATATAAACTGAAACAATAATTTAAGTTTTTAAATTGATATAATTTTATGATATGATATTATAACATTAATAATTAAGTGGGTTAGAACTTTGAAAATCTTACAAATTTCATTCTGTAATAAAATTAAACAGTAATGATGAATCTATCGTAGAAAGTAATATGTAATCATTTTTAGTATCTTTAAATTTCAGAGAGAAATTCTCTTATGTGCCTAAGATGCTCATAACCTTAATTAAGGTGATTTTGGTTATAAAATGGGAATTGTGTGATATTTTCTCCAACGAGCAGCTGTTTTTGTCAAATTTTAAATTTCTTGAGTTATCTCTATTATTTTGCAGTACTTCAGAAAGTTTATTGCAATTTATCTTTAGTTTTAATATTTTAAATTGACGTCTTTTCTTGCTATATTTTCCTGCTTTAGGCAAGTCAGAGCTACCAAATGCAAGTAACGTAGCAAGGAAAGTGAAAGCTTCTGTCCAACAAAGTAAACAAAAGGAACGTGCCAACTGATGGTGGTATCTGCATAAAATAAACCCGAAGAAGTTTCGAATGATTTTCTCTGATGATTTTCTCTGTCTTCAGAATGAAACTTATTCCTAGCAATGATGCATTGTTAAATGATAACGATGAGTCCATATTATCTTGAACAGTGTCCAAACAAAAGGCAAGTGGACTGTGCGTTTCAATACCATTCTCCATGCGGAATTAAGCCAAGTTCTGAACTCTTCAAGTGTCAATGGTAATTTATCTCCATTGCGATGATTTTGGGTATAAAATGGGAATTGTGTGATATTTATGGAAGTGTGAAATATAAATATAAATACACAATTCAACTTATTTATTATTATATATTCTTTAATAACGCGAAGAATCTTGATATCATGAATTGAAGTAGATTATTTTCTTGATTTTTTTTATTTTTATATTTCATTAAAAAATATATTTAATGTGTATCTTAAATTAAATTTTATAATATGAATTTTCAATTTAGTTAAGTAAAAATAATTCATGATAAATTTATGCTGAGAAATTGTGATATAAATATTTCAGTGAAGAGTTTTTTCTCATATTTTCTCTTTTATCAACTTGGTACACATATTTTATTATTATTATTATTATTATTTTACTAGTATAAGTATGTAGATTAGTTTCATATCCTCTTGCTACAATGTCATTCAAGGGCTCGAGCAATTTTGTTCTTAATATAAAACCTATTAATAAAGATAGAAAAAGTGACAAAACTCAGTTCAATGATTTTGATCAATACAGAGAATCTAAATTCAGCATGTAAGTGAATATTATCATATCATTAAAGAATTCTATGGCTAAAGCCCATTAACCAAGGTAGAAAAATTGACAAAACTCAGTTTAAAGATTTTTTTTTTTTTAATACAGAGAATCTAAATTTAATATGTAAATTGAAATTAGCATATTGATATAATGTGTTGATATTAAAAAATATATATATATTATTTTAATATATTTTTAATTATAAAAATATTCTTGCATAAACACTTTACAAGTTTTCACTTTAGAACCTTCTATATCTTAATAAATAAATAATATCATTTTCACATTCCTTCACTACGGTAACTAAAAACCTCGGTAATTAAAAATAAAATAAAAAACAAATGTATAATCAAATCCATCCCCTGCTGCCGCCCCTGCTTCTGCACCAGCACCAGCCCCGGATCCATTAATTGACCCAGACACAGCTCCTACCCCTCCTGGACATCTCATTGAAGGTTGGTGTCTAATTAACCATGACACCATTCTGCACATTTTCCTTCAATATTTTCCTAGGCCAGCTTGTAGCAAAACTATTTGTAATTCAAAGCATTCTGTTTTTATCTTCTTTTTTATTTTCTCTTTGAACTAGACTATGTGATATGTTGGTGCATGGTTTTAATTTCTATACATGGTTTCTTTTGACCCTTGATGAGATGTTGAATTAGGAAGCTTGCTTCAGGCCATAGAGATTCCAGTTTGTTTAACTGATACATGTTTTATTCAGGTGATATATCTTTTCTTGTTAGCAATGTCTCTGGCAACAGCTGGTTCTCTATAGGCACCACCAATTTTACAACATGGATTTCTCAAGCAAAGGATGCTATTCGGGGTAAAAATGTCCCCGGGGACATCGAAATCCCAGCCCTTCCGTCAAAGTTGAAAGTTTTCACGTTGGAACAATTGAAGGAAGCAACCTTCGATTTTAGAAATGATATGGTCCTGGGAAAGGGAGGGTTTGGCAGTGTCTACAAGGGTTCACTAAAAGAAAAGGTGCCTTTTAAGAAAAGTAGGAAATTGCGCATTGCTGTCAAGAAATTGGGTTCAAATAGCAAGCAAGGACTTAGACAGTGGCAGGTGATTGTATTTTATTGTTGATCTTGCAATTTGGGAGTCTTCAGTTAGCCAAATATGCATGATTAGTATCAGAATGAGAGGTTTCGTTGGATGAGCCTCCTGTCTAGATTTAAAATTTATTTTCTGGTGACTGCTGAACTTGTGCATTTCATTCTAGAAATTTAGCTGTATTGTTTGCAATTATTAAAAAAGGATAATAATTTGTTGAGATGTGGCATGAATTCAAATCTTTATTGTAGAAGGACTTCAATTTTAACTCACACAGTACAATGAAAGACTTATGATTGTTTTGTCTAGAAAAAGATTAGGATTATGACTAAGATATATTCTCAATTTAGGCCTAGTTTTTTTTGTTTTTTTTTTTAAGGATGATCTGGTATGCTCTTGTGTGCTAAAAAGAGAGCTAGCATGAGAAACTCATGGTGTGCCATGAGGATTAGATGTATCTGGGATTCGGGTTCGATAGTTCTTCAGAACTTGTACTGGTTCCGATTATAGTAAAATTTCTCTTCAATTATGAATATAGGCATAGACGAACCATGTAAAATCTTTGTGATATATGGTTGTCACCTTCCTGTGATATTCTCTATATTTTTATGTTTAATCCTTCAGTGTGTACTTCCTTTATATGTCATTTGTACAGACAGAGGTTGGTTTCTTGGCAAAGCTTTCTCATCCCAACATTGTGAAGTTGCTTGGATACTGTCAGGAGGAAGAAAATAGAGAGTTGCTTATTGTCTATGAATTCATGGAGAAGGGTAGTTTAAATTACCATTTGTTTGGAAGTAAGGACTGCTAAACTTTGTTACATTCTAGAGATATTGAACAAATGTTTGCTAATTTCGTAGCCACAAACCTTCATTTTTTCACTGCTTGTTTTTCTGCATGTTCAGAACGATCTGATCAGCAACTTCCTTGGGAAACAAGACCGATGATTGCAACAGAAATGGCTTAAGCCCTGTATTATTTGCATTCTATGGATAGGCCAATAATTTTCAGAGATTTCAAGACCTCAAATATATTACTTGATGAGGTAAACGTCGGTATAATCTCTAGATTATCATTTTGAACTCATACTAAACAGGAATTTATCATACCGGAAAGCTTAAATTTACAATTTGAAAGCGAAATGGATCTGGAGAACAAGCATACACTACAAGAACAACATCTCTTGAATCGAAAACAGCATCTCTCTACAATCCGGTGCAATGTAGCCTAAGCTAAACCTTCAAGATTCCTATCTTTGCAAAACTTGAACGAAGATGCCTTCATTGAATCTCTTATTTTTCTCTCCTTTCAGATAATCAGCATTTCTCTACAATCTGGTTCATGTCCTTATAACTGACTGTATAACTATCCATCTGAGCATTTAAATTTTCCTCTCATCTAAACGTGGCTTGTGGTGAGATCATTTAGAATACACAACCAAGCAACGAAACTATGTCTAGGAATATGCAAAAGACCATAGATAAGCTGATACTGGTTAATGCTAACCCCCTGCCTCTTGATCACTTCCCACATGAATTCTAGCAGAATGTTTACCATCAAACTTGATTTGCTTAGAACAGAAACCTCTTGTGTACTTTGTGTTGGTGGATAACACCATAATTTTAAAGATTCCCGAAGTCCTTTCTTTTAACATCAAAGTTTGTGTGTGTAGTCTTACACTCCGAAGCTGTCAGATTTTGGCTTGGCAAAATGGGGACCCAATGATGGCACTCCATACGTAACAGGAAATGTTATGGGCACACATGGTTATGTTGGTCCGGAATATAAGACTGGAGGTGATTTCTTGTACCGTCTAAACTTAGACTTCTCAATGTTCAATGATGTTTTACTTGAAACTTCACAGCATCCGAGCTCAGTTAATTTTGAATTACTTAAGCCAGGTTATAAACTTGTAGATTTTTCCATGATATTGATGTTATGTGATTTGTTAGGGAAACTGTATGTAAAGAGCGATGTGTATAGTTTCGAAGTAGTTTTGATGGAGTTAGTAACTGGTTTACGGTCTATCGACAAAAAACGCCGGCCTAAGCAACAAGACCTTCGAGAATTGGCTTTACCATTTCTAACCGACAGAAAAAAGCTGAGACAAATCATGGACCCCAGATTGCAGGGGAAGTATGGTAGCAAACAAGCTTCGGAAATAGCTATGCTTGCTGTTAGATGTCTTTACTCACGTCCCATGAACCGGCCATCAATGAAAGAAGTTGCCGAGACACTAGAACGATTAAAGCTTCTGACTTGACATTAGAACGCACAAATTTGAAATACTTCCATTGATGTTTCTTTTGTTCTTCATGTTTCTTCTTCTAGGGAAGGAAGCAAAGGGTTGAGCTGATAAGGTATACAATGTTTATTTATTTATACTTCGGCTAAAGTGAGTCTTTCAATCGATCAACGAAGAAGGTTTGACCATTATAATTAGTACAAGTAATGTTTGATTATTATTTTGAGATAAAAAAAAATAGAGATAGAAGAAATATATATTCTCTTATTCTTTATATTTTAAAATTATAGAAATTCAATTTAAATTAACCAAACACCTTTGTTCTTTTTATATTTGTCATTTAAATGCTGAAACACTAGCCAAGCGCAATTCTAGTCACTGTGGATCGATATTTTTACATTTTCTTAGTTCTTTTGGGTAGTTTACAATCCTTCCGGCCATTTTCAAGCCTAGTAATTTCTGAAAGCTTTTCAGTGCTGACCGGTCTCCGTTTCCCAAAGACGTTTCACCTAAATTTTATCACCAATGACTGCAACTGCAGTTTCTTTCTCGTTTCTTCTTTTCCACCAACAAATCCTATTCCGCCGTCTAATCCATCAGTGACTAACACATGCATTGTTTAAGGGAGCCAGTTGATAAAATTGATAGTTCGGAGACTCGACCAAGAAACTATATATAATTACCTGAGGTTTGCTAAAAAATATAATTTCGCAGGAAAGTAAATCGAAAACTGGCTGTTAAAAAAGTATTAATAACTCAACGAAAAACGGAAAGAACCATTAAAATTTCTCTGCTTTAACTGAAATTTGGACAAGCAAAAAAACAAATTCAAGTTAAAAACAATATTCTCTCAATTAGTTTTCTCAAACATCAATTTGTTCTATTTCTTCTTAATGAAACTTAGTCCCGGCTAGGATGCATTGTTAAATTATAATGATGAGTTCATATCCTCCTGAACTTGCATAGTTTGTCAAATTCGATGTTGATTCATAAATCCAATGATCCAAGTTTTGATCATGCCCCTTGATAATACTTTGAAGAAAAATTTCCATCTGGGAATTTTCAACCTGACATCGATACACTTACACTGATCTTCCTGCTGCCAAATTGATATGTGCTGGTCAAGTAGTTAAATGTATCCACTGGAAATGATAGGCCTACTTGGCCCATTGTTTTATGGGCTTAGGGTGAGCCGTTTCAATGGTAATACATTTTTCTACTCAAACAACCCACTGATGGATATGACAAGAAATAACTGAAATTCAATCACTAGCTCTACAATGCCTTTTTTTGTCTACCAGTTGGTTTTTACACTGTTTTCTTCTTACATCACTGTTATTAAATCTATCCCTACCTAACGTCAATCTGGTGACCTGTCCAATTAAAAAACTGATTTTGATAAGGTTTTTTCATGTTGAATAGGGTTAAAATTTCATTCGATCATACCCGGGGTTAACGCTTAACCCATTGACCCAATTAAAATCCAAGTACATCCCGATTGACTTTAAAAAATAATTATAAAACAATGATATTTTGACTTTAAAAAAATCATGAAACTGCATCGTTTTGAATTGACTTGATAAATATGTGTTGACTAGTCCAACCCAAAACCTAGATGTTTGATTTTCCTCCACCCATGTGGTATTCATCTAATCCATATCATTTAAAACTTTTATTTTATGTTGTGGTAAGACAAATCAAAATGACTAAGAAGTTTGATAACTATATATTCACTACGATAGATATGATGTCAACTACTACTATCGTGTCAGATGAGCTCAGCAATATGATGTGTAAAGGAATGGAAATTGAAATATAACCAAATTTGGTTGTTGGGACCTTAGATTCGAGACAAATTGTTTTCATTGGAAATGACAGACAAGCCAGTCGCCACTTCATAAACGGGTCCTCAAAGAGTCAAAGTCAACCAAACTAGTTTACTCCGTCTGCCCTCTCTATGTCAATCATCAAAGTCATTGTTGTCTGTTGATTCAACAAAGATACAATTCTTTTGATGGGGATTTGATGGAGTCGGACTTCTGATAAGTCAAATCCAACCCCTGTTGATCCCCCTCCTCCCTCAGCTCCTAGCTCCGTAGGGCATCATGATGGTTAGTTTCCAACCATTAGTCTAACTCAATCCTGTTATTTATTGTTGTTTACTATGAATCAGGCAACGATATCAGCCTTGTCGACATGATCGCTAGTTTCCTCTAGTTTGTAATTAGAACAGGATGCAGATGAAGCACATCAATAAAGTTTCTGTGCATTCAATTAATCAAGAAATTCTTTCAACTCCGGCACTGTATAGTCCATTAGTTATTCCAGAGCCAAGAAATAATTATGTCTTTTTATTCTCATTCTTGTTTGGTTCTACTGTGTATTGCTGCGGTGTATTAACAATATACTAAAAGCAGGTATTTACATAAACATAAAGTAATGTCATTGAGGGTAGTCTAGTGGCAACTCAACCCTTGACATAAAAAGTTGTAAGGGAACTAAGGGATGAGATTGTCTTTTTACTTGGATGCATTTGACATTGAAAAGTTGGTTAGAAAGAAAATAGTAAGCACAAGTTTTGGTGGGGCTGTAGGTTATAGGGAGCGGGCACCTGGCGCTAACACTACCCACGCAAGGACAATTGGCGCTTCGACTGCCCGGCCCTTGCGCGGGGAAGATCGAGCGCCACGTGGCGCATGGGCGGCCGTACCCTTGCGCAAGGCAGACCTGAGCGCCACCTGACACTTGGGCGGATCCACTATGCCAGGCAGACCCCAGCGTCACCTGGCGCTTGGGCGGATCCATTACGCGGGGCAGACCCCAACGCCACCTCGCGCTTCGGTCTTGGCAAAAGGCCTGTTTGGCTATGGCAGCCTAGCGCCACCTAGCATTTGGGCACCCCCGAGCGCCACGTGGCGCTTGAACGGCTCTAATGCAAGGGGCGGACCCAAGCGCCATCTGACACGTGGGTCTTGGCAAAAAGTTCAATTGGCTATGGCAGCCCAACCGCCACGTGGCGCAAGGGTAGCCCTAGCTAGCGCTTTGGCAGCTCCAACGCGAGGGGCAGACCCAAGCGCCACCTGGCACTTGGATCTTGGCAAAAGGCATGATTGACTGTGACAGCCCCATCGCCACGTGACGCTCGGGTCCAAACATGTCCGCGCCCACCCACATGTGTTAATATAATAATGTGTGCTATAGATATTACTTTTTTTCTCTTACAATTCAAAGTGTTCACATTAAAAATATTATTATTTATGTTCTAAATATTATTATTTTTATTATAACTCGAAGTATTGATATAAAAAATATTATTACTTGTATTGTAATCAACCTTGAAATTCTTAATATAATTATTTATGTTATAAATATTATTATTTTTATTATAATTAATAGTATGAAATTAAAAATATTATCATTTGTGTTGTAAATATTTTTATTTTTATTATAATTAATATTATTAATAAAATAATTAATAAATTTTTTAAAAATATTATTATTAATATTTAAAAAAATATATTATTTGTGTTATAGTTATTTTTATTTTTATTATGATTAAAAGTATTAATATTAAAAATAGTGTTATTATTATTTTTATTATTATGATTAAGAGTATTAATATTAGAAATAGTATTATTTGTGTTATAATTATTTTATTTTTATTATGATTAAGAGTATTAATATTAAAAATAGTATTATTTTTTTTATTAGGATTAAAAGTATTAATATTAAAAATAGTATTATTTTTGTTATAAATATTATTATTTTTATTATAACTCAAAGCATTGATATAAAAAATATTATCATGTGTTGTAATCATCCTTGAAAATTTTTAATATAATCATCTATGTCATAAATATTATTATAATTAATATTATTAATAAAATAATTAATAAATTTAAAAAACAATTATTATAAAAAATACAAATCTTTTTTCTCCCTTCTAGAAAAGCAAAGAGAAAGAAATGAGCCACGTCGCTAACAGAGAAGAAGCAAGCATCAAGGAGCTCTAAGCCCACTTTAGTTGAATTCCCCAAGTTCTGCAAAATCCAAAGAGCACCTCCTAAACAACACAATTCTATACTCATTACCTGCAACCAACTGTGTGGGTGAAAAGGAATTTTTTTTATTATTATTATTAATTTCTACCATGGGCTTCCTATTCTTTTTATCATTTTTTTTTACCACAGTAGGATATCTCTAAAAAGTTGGATAGCCCTCACTTTCCTCCACCCATCTGGTATTCATCTATTTTATATCATTTAAAAATTTTACTTTATGCTGTGTAAGACTAAAATAAAAAATCCATTCAAACAATAAAAAAACTAATTTAAAATAAAATTAAATTAAAAAATAACAAACAATAGAACAAAGGCAATGGTAAACATGCTCTTAGTCCAGTCCAGAGCTGCTGGTGCTGGTGGGTTGGGCCTTTTCTGCCCAATTAAAGCTGACGAGTAGCCAAATTTGGTTGTTGGGACCTTAGTTAGATATTTTTATTCTCCTCCTTGTTTGGTTCTACTGTGGATTGCAGCGGTGTAATTCCTTAATGTGTAAGTTCAACTCATATTAATGTCCTTCTTGTCCGAGTTCAACTCTTTTCCCGCCTCCCTTTTTCCTCCCTTATAGAAAAGCGAAGAGAAAAACGAAGGGAAAGAAATGAGCCACGTCGCTAACAGAGAAGCAAGCGAGCATCAAGGAGCTCCCAGCCCACTTTAGTTGAATGCCAACTGTGTGGGTGAGTATGAGATTTATTATAATTAATATTTTTTAATATATACACATATGTTGATATTAACATAAAGCACGTGTGTGTCTATTATTTTATAGTTTAATAATTTGATATAAAAACACACACTTCAAATTTATATATTAGTTAATTTATTTTTTATTTATATTATCAAAATTATCTAGATTCATCGGCTCCGGTCATGTCAAAGACAGGGGTCTCGGATTTTTACTCCTCCTCTGAGAATGCTTGTGTAGCCTAGAAAAAAAAATTATTTATTTATTTATTTATTTCTACCATGTGCTTCCTATAATTTTGATTTTCTTTTTATCATTTTTTATCTCAACACGGTGGATATATATCTCTGAAGATCCTCCAGCACTTTTGGTGAGATCCCGGAAAATATCCTTCATTTTTTTTCACCTCAGTAATTGTTTCTATCGTCTGATGACTTTTATTGTAAAGTTGAGATTAATAATTAATAATATTCATTATTTATTTTTATCTTCCGGTGGGATCCTATAATTATTTTTCATTATGAAATTAAGCTTTTAAAACTGATCATCTGTTGTGATGATTTTCATTGTAAAATTATTTATGAATGTCAAAATTACTGATTAATAATATGTTAAACATTAAATTTAAAATGCATCACTATAAGGAAAGACAAACAAGGGAATAACAGGAATTAAATAAATAAACACAAGGAAATAAAAAAGAGAGAATAAAAGTGATGGATGAAAAAAAAATCAGCTGGACAAGAGTGAATTAAAAATAAAAAATAATGATTAATGACAAAAAAATTTGTTTTTCCCTTCTCTAAGGCCTGTGAGGAAAGAGGCGAATGGGAACTCCCTTTTCAGGTATTGGCATCGGATTAAACACTATCTTCTCTTCTGCAACAAATTTATCAAACTTGAACCTTTTCACCAGATTGTGCATGAAAATAAGCATTTCTACGCGAGCAAACTCCTGTCCAGGGCACATCATGGGTCCTCCACCAAATGGAACAAATGTGTAAGGAACTGGTCCGGTCCCCTCAAATCTGGAAGGATCGAATTTTTCGGGTTCTGGGAAGTAATCTGGATTTCTATGCGTCGTGTTTGGATTCCAATACACCTGCATGCATGCCCACAAAGAAAAATCGTGATGAATGATTGTGACTGTTGAAAGTCGGCTTCATCAGCATAATTGTCAGAGTAATAATGAGCCTCTAGAGGACTTTGACAGTCAAATTTTGATGTTGCTAGATCCTTGGACCAATCAATACCCAATAATTATAGTATAGAGCCTTACTGCATCGACTAACAACATTATCTTTTAAAAAACTAACGAACTCATTCTTTTTTTTTTTTTTTTTTTTTT
>Ga0307511_10007633_pt1 | contig 10868 bp, 8 predicted proteins | sample 13_EM_MG_FD_200266 | JGI IMG/M metagenome (GOLD analysis project Ga0307511, IMG submission 200266) | Populus trichocarpa ectomycorrhiza microbial communities from riparian zone in the Pacific Northwest, United States - 13_EM | ecosystem: Host-associated > Plants > Roots > Unclassified | place... | reverse complement strand
TATTAGCATTGGAATTTCTAAACTAAACAAATTGATTTTTATAAATCTTAAAGATTAAATCAATATTATAATAAAAATATTATGTCATAATTTTTTGAAAAAAGAAAAAGACAAGAAGGCCCCTGACAGAAAGGAAGTTCATTTGTTCATTACTTCATGGGAGGAGAAAGGACATGGGTGATGAAAAAAGAAGCTCGGTCGCAGGTGAAATTTTCGATTTGGGGTGGAGAAGAAACAGCGGAAACAACGTTTAAATTTTCAACTTGTATTAAAAAACAATTTTAGTCTGGCCCACGGTATACGGTATAGCTGATTTTTGTTAAGTCTTTTTTAAATTGATTTTTTTTTTTTTTAATATTTAGTTAATTAAAATTAGATTTTTTTAATTTATTTTAATGCGAGTTTTATGGAGTAATTTACAAAATAAATGTTATCTAACATGTAACCATTTAAGTATTTAAAAAATATTGCATCTAATTTTTCTACTTTATAATGTCTTTGCATTTTTTTTTAAGTAATAAAAAAAGATCCGACAACATCACGCAGGTGAAAAAAACTAGTCTTGACTTATAGACGAAGCAAACGACACATTACGTGATCTGTGTTGAAAGTTTTGTATGAAATGTACTTAAATTACAACCGTTTCAAAGCACTCAGAAGTTGCATCGCAAGCACAAAAGTTTTTTATAATAGAAAGGATATCGTGCATCTTTCAAGCTAAATTACATTTACTATATTACAATATATCTCCGACAAGCATCATAAATGTCTTATTATCCTTCACACAGTTTAATTAAACAACCAGGTTGTAAGAAACCCTTTGCTTTCGAAGAAGTAGCTGACTCATTCCGATTAAAGAACAAAAAAGACGAGGGAATCTCGCCACTTACATGGTATGCCAACCAGAAAGGGGGCTTCATAAACAAACAAAAACTGACTTTGGAAAGGTAGACCATGACCACTAGCTCTGGCAATGGCATGTTCATCTCAAATCAACATCACATATAAAAAAGTCGTGTTACGACCAATAAACTTGTAAATTAGAGCTCCTTGCAACTTTCCCTTCTCTTGGTAAAACCTTAGATGATGCAACAAAATATCGATAACTGGCATCCGTACAGTTGCTATCTCAGCCAAAGCGCCTTTTGAACAAATAATGCCGCTTGGCTGGGTCCTTGGGCTTACCCTTTATCTGGCCCTTCCCACCTTTCTGCCCAGTACTGGAGACAAGTGAAGAAAACGACAACATTTACAAGGAAGGTCACAGAACGCGCTTTATACTTGTACAAGAGAGCAAATACAGCAGAGCACACAGAACAATGAGGCAGTGTACCTGTATTCCATATAGACCATCCCGTTTGCACCTGACATGGCACTCATGGATCCCATATAGCGACGGGCTTTGTGAAGAGCTATGTCATCTGCATCCTCGTCTAGCTGTTCTAAACCAACAGCATCATCTCCAGCACTCAAAACCTGATGAGTCAAACAGTCAAAAATTGGATTCAAAAATCAAATGATCAATCAAACAGTCAAAACTAAAAGAGAAATACCTTCGCAAGAAGTCCCAATTGATCCTCAAGACTGTTATAGCTCAAATCAGCTCCTGAATCAGCTGGAGGCAAGCTTGTTATCACCTGTCAAAGGTATATCCGTCAGAAGCCAACTACACAAATACTGATATCTATATGTATGATAGCCAACACAGAACAAAACGTGCTGCATCATATCAGTTTTGAGTTTAATGCAAACCTAGGCTAAAAAAATAAAGCCTTATTTTAAAGAGAAAATTCAACCAGGGTAGATTCCAATTGCAACCACTGGCAAAGCAGAGTTACGCAACTACTACATAACATGTAAAAGTTGTCAGCAAGTTACACCCATAGAAAGGGAAGGAGCGTTTGAATCATGTCTAGATCCCTGTACAAGCACATTGGCATTCAATTGTGAGCATGTCAAACATTTGCTTCAAATATGTCATCTCAAATTGCAGCATACTACATGCCAGATATGAAACATCGATAACAAATACTTAACATGTATAACAGTGGTGCTGTGCACGTTCCCAATTCACTGTCGAAATGAAAAGGTTTCAACTAGATTTTCCTTTCGAGAAAGAATATCACATAAGAAGATTTACCTTGAAGCTATAACCTTGATCGATCAGAAACTGTTGTCTTTTGGTTGAATAGTACATCTCCTGCACACACAGAGAACTATTTAGGGTATCAAGCTTGACCAAAAACATGAATAATCTGGAGGGGCATGAGCCCTGTCAAGGAAGAACTTTCTGGTGGCTTCGGTGGCTTCTATGCTAATATACAGCAACAGTGTAAATACTTTTTCATAAAATTTATTTCCAATTTGGAGGACGCCTTGTACTCCAATTCTTACACTCTTTCTTTTCCTTACCAGGAAAAAAAAACATCTTAGGTAAGATATACTTCTCCAACTACTGTCAGCATCAATCATCTGTGGTTAGGAATATTCAGATTTCAGAAGTTTAGAAGAAAGAAAATCAGTGCTTACCTGTGTATCAGTAGATACAAGAGAATAGAAGAAAGCATTATACTCTTCTTTGCCTCCTGCCATTCTATCTTGAAGTTTACCCTGTCAATGGACATAAAACAAAATTCAAGACGTTATGGATAGGAGACTTAGGAAAGAAGCAGCGTCACGACAATTAAAACAACCTTGGGCTGGTTGGTTATAATCACTAAGAAACAAAACTCTGCGTGTGCATGGCTTCTTTCTGATAACAAAGGCCTAAATTCCATAAATCATTATTTCAAAACAACCCATACGTGAATGGACCATAAGATGCTAAAAATTAGCTAGATCTCACAGATCAAATCAGTTATTGCTCGAGTCATGGCCATAGAAACAGTTTTTCAATGAAGTAGAAGTTAAAACTAATGCAGGAGCTGCTTGTTTAGTTTTTCTTATTGTTTTGGCTTTCTCATTTAGTTTACCAATCCTTGGGTTCTTTGATTCTCTTTTCTCTACTAGTAATATAGCTTTTAATAGTGATTCCTTCTCCAATAAGGATTGGGAATAGGCCTAGAAGTAGTATAAATAAGGCTGCCTCGGCTCTTATACAGAGATGTTATACTTTTTATCAAGCAATTTACGCTTTAGAGGTTTCTCTACAGATGCTAAAACTCTATCTCTTGTTCCAGCTTCAACTTTCTCCTAGTTATTGCCATTATTTTACTGTTCTTTGCTGTTTTTTTAAATTTATCTTTCCCACCCTACGTCAAAAACTAATCATTCTTCAATCAGGTACATGATTACACTCCGTAAAACCAGTGTTTAAATCTACATGTGCAAAATCTTCCAAAAAGTTGTGAATCACCCAGCTGAATCCAAGAAAAGAAGAAGAAACTGCATAACCGACCTTTGCTCTCAGAATACGACCCAATCGTTGAGCTTCTTGTCGTCTTGAACCAGCATGTGATGATATCTGGATTATCACATTTGCCTCGGGAATATCTATCGAGTTATCACCAACCTGTAAATAAAATAGAATCAATCAGGATAAGCTGCTCAGTTCTTATTGACACTCAGTTCTCAGCAGTAAATAGTTTCCACAAGCAAGTCTCTAGCATCCACCCAAATGACAGTAAAATCAGTAATTACATATGGATAGAGGACAAGACCAAATAAGAACTCATTAATTCATATCTGCTTTAATGCAAAACCACTTTTATTTCTTCTTCTTTTTTCCCCACTGAATGACTGAGGGCAAATACTTAGAGAAAATTGTACAGACTAGACAAACCAACCTTACTTGACTGACTGTTTAGTGAAATGATGCAATAGTTAAAGATGGATACCTTAGACAAGAAGACGGTATTTACTTCACTACTAGTTTTGAACGCATGGAGAATTTTTGTCCTCTCAGCATGGCTGCATATTGCACAACATGTTCGCAGTTAATAATATGAAACATGAAGAGTTGAAGCTAGCTTCTACAGCAATTGTGCCAATAAATCACCTGGTTGCACCATAGATCATAGGCTTGTGAAGTTTCATTGCATACTCTGTGAGTGCAAAAAGATTATCAGCAAACACAATTATCTTATCACGACGCTGCTCTTCATGAAATCTTATAAGAAATTCGCATGCCCTGAATTTGTTAGGATTCATCACATAAAGTGCCTGAAATTGTAAGAGAGCCATTAAAACGTCAGCAGAAAAGAACGTTGGCCAAAGAGAAGCACGGTGTATAAGTAGCAATTGACTAGCAAACCTGCTTCTTCTTTGAATTTTCTTTCTTTAGATACTCAGCGAAAAACTCTTTCGTCATTGGGCACCATACTTCAGCACACTGCACATTTGCGATGAAACCCCCTTTGACTAGATCCAACCAGTTTGCTTCATATAGTTTAGGACCAATGAGGAAGTTCAGATCGGTAATCCTTTCATCCTCTCTCACAAGTGTTGCTGTTGTTGGATAAACCAGTTAGACTTGCTAGTCAATATAAGACAAAGGCTGAACGAGAGAGATGCAACTGAAAGAACATACCAGTAAGCCCAAGTTTGCAATGAGATTTAGTGATGCTGATAACTTTCCGAAACATATGAGCAGGAACGACATGGACCTAAACAAAGAAACATGTATTTCAGCCCAAATGTGTACAGAAGTTGACAACATACTCTCTGCACAATTACCTCATCCATTAGAAGAAGTCCCCACTCCCTATTTCTTATTTCTTCAATAATCTTTTCAGATTCTTCTGATCGTTTTCCACCAAAAGCAACCATGTTATATGTTGTCACCACAACCCCAGCATTTCCCTTGAATCGTTCTTTGCTGTCAGATGTAAAACGACAAATTTGATCCTGTGAAATGTCTGACCAGAGCGAGAATTGAAAGGCCCATTGATCAACAGAAACAGCATTTGTTGCTAAACAGAGGCAACTTTTCTTTATTCGACAAGCTGCAGAAACACCAACTAGAGACTTTCCGGCTCCACATGGAAGAACAATAATGCCAGATCTTGCTCTGCCTGAAATATCAACCACCATGATTCAATCATATGGTTCAGTCAATCCATGCTTAAGTGTTTTATATCCTATTAAGAGAATATAAATCGGAGAACAATAAACACGCCTTAAAGTTGGATTCAGCAAAGTACAATTTAATTGCAATCCTAAGATCATTTTACCATTTCCAAACATTTTACTGAGGCTTTTCTCTTGATATGGTCGTGGTTGTGCATGAGGCTTTAATTCCATATTCAGGTCAGGATTGACCTGCAGCATCAAAAGAGCATTAGCTACAGTTGAAAACTTGATGTGCATACTCAAAAAAGAACTGATTCTGTAAAGTTGTTGCAGAGCTTCCACAAACAGCATCCCCAATTATTCACATTTTCCAACAAGACCACTACTAATCTAGTCATGAATTCATTTTGATATCTACTGTATACTAATTCCATGCTAAACATTCAAGGCTTGTTGATGAAAAATCAAAGGAGGGGGGTAAAAGTTATTTACAGTGTCATTTCTGAAATCATACTCCTCCAACATTGGATAATTTAAAGCATTTGGCAAGCACCGCTGCTTAACATTTTCAACCTGTCAGAAGGAGAGACAACACAAGATTAACATAATTTGGCAAATTCACCTCAAACAATGAAACAGCATAACCATGCACACAGTGCACTACCTGTGAAGGGTCAACTTCAAATGAGTGAGTTTCTTTTTCTTCTGCTGCAGCAGCCAATTCTGCTTCATTCAATAATCCATCATGACTAGTTCCAATTTCCCCCGCAGCTTTGCTAATTGTAAATCCCTCAGTTCCATGTGAACTCTACAGGTTTGTAGAATTATAAATAATTTCAAGATTCAACTCATAGGGCACAACAATGAAAATGGGAGGAATGCTACTACAATCTAAGAAACCTGGAGAGAAACAATGAAAGCATACACATCCATGAAATAAGTAACTCTGAGCTATTCCAAAATCATGTGAGACTATTCAATTCAATGAAATTCGTGTGATAATAACCTTCAACTATTTCAACTCATCCTAAAATACTGAATTCAATCAAATTAAGAATACAGACCTCGGGCTGAATCCTTGCTTTAGCTATAACTTCATCCTTGAGCAACTTCTTTAATACCTATAAAGACCACAAAGAAAGAGAAACACACGAATATCAAATATACATAACACTAACCAGAGAAAGAGGGGGAAAGCCAGAAACAAAAAACCAACTTGCCTCGGTAAATGGGGATTCAATGAAGTACCGATTCTTCTTAAGCACGAGCTTTACTTTACCGTAATTAGCGGTAGAACCATGTATAAAATCAATCATCTCTTTCGGCAACTTGGTCTTCGACAACTTATTCAAAACTGAAATTATTGTTTCAGTCTCTAAACCCACCGACACCGCAGCATACAAGGAATGTGGAGTCAAATTATACTCGTGCATTGACTCGGGCCTATAATCAAACATCTCAAAATCTCAAATCACACATGAAATGAATATCAATTAGTACTCATGCGTTTTATGGGTCATAAGCTATACCTGCAAACAGGCTCGGCAATGGCAATGAGAAAATCATAAGCTTGCTTATACAAAGAAGAGAAAGTCTCAAGGAAAATTCGCCCATCTGCACAAGCCCATAATGGGCGATTCGCGTGATCGGGCTTCAATTCCAATTTGCTAAAATCCCTCTTTTTTCCTTCTGTCTCGCCTTCAAAATCAATAACACCAACGGATTTCAATTCACTAGCATAAACCCATTATCAACACTAAAAAAACAAAGAAAAAAATCAGGCTAGATTCTCAATACCATCGCGAAAGTCATCCCCAGCTTCTTCAGGGTAAAAAGCATCATCTTCAGCCACTGAGCTTCTATAATCATCCTGTAACCATCACAAAGCAAGAATTAAGTAATTGAAAAGGTCGGATATGTAAGAAATTGAAGATAGATTAAAGGGCGAAAAATAAAACTTTTTTTATTCACCTTTGTTGTGAATTTGAATTTCTTATTTGGTCGACCACTTTTATCACCTGAAACAGAAATTTAGTAGATTAAACCAAAGTCAACAAAGATCTGTCTCGCTGATTAAAACATTATTACAGAATCTTAAGTTATGTTAGATTTTTTCCGTTCATTACCGTGTCCCATGTTTTTGTTTTGTTAGCGTTAGGAAAGGGTTGTTTTCAGAACCTGGGAATAAACTGCCACGAGAACCTTATATATAAGAGAGGAGACCACCGCTTCCATGCGGTGGAGTCCGAGTTGCTGTTTGTTTATAGGGTAGCGGGTGGCCTATGGGCTTCGAGCTAGGTCGGTGTTGTGGGCTTGAGCTGTACGTGTTGAAAAACATGGTTTTCTGGATAATGCATACTCCCTGTCGACCCATCTACCTGTTTGTTTTTTATTTTATAAGTTTTTAAAAAAAATTATTTTTTTATTTAAATTAATTTTGTCAGTGTTTTATGTCGTTTTGACGTGATAATATCAAAAAAAAATTAAAAATAAAAAATATATATTATTTTAATGTATTTTTAGACAAAAAAATTTAAAAAAAAACAATTATTACCGTAATATCATACAAGCTCTAAATCAAGAGCTTGTATGATATTACGATAATAATTGTTTTTTAAAAAACAATTTACTTGAAAATACATTAAAATAATATATATTTTTTATTTTTACAATTTATTTTTATTTATTGGTTCATATATTTTATTAATTTATTTTTTTAATTATAAACAATATCATATGATAATCAAAAATCTATGACTTGAAATTCTCCTCCTAGTAGACTATTATTTTATAAATGAAGAGAGAGGTGCCATAATGAATATATAATAAATTCTTTGTTATTGTCATTGTCACTGTTACAAGGATCTCATAACATTAGTGAGCCTATTTTTAACAGGAAGATCGAGAGATGGAAACAGAAAGCATATTGCATGGATCATTGCTTGAAAAAATTGACTTGCAATTGAAAAGGTGCAATAATGATTTGGAAAACAAAAACCAAACAAATGAAATTGATGAAAGAAAAATGATAACAAGTTAACAAAAATAGGTGGTCATTTGTTTCATCAATAAAATAGTATCTTTGAAAAATCAGATAATGATTTGTATTTATTTATGAATTTCTTTTCATTATCTGAGAATAGGTGGTCATTTCTTTGAAAAATTACAAAATAACTGAATTCTCTAAATTATTAAAAAACATAAAATTGTTCAAGGTTAAAATAAATACAATCGTGAGAGTTAAAGAACATATTTTGGTAAAGAACTACTTTGGCTATTTCGTAGAATAAATTTGATAGTATTTCACTAAGTAATGTTTAAAGATAAGATCTATCTATCATGATGTAATGATCTATCAAATCATTATTTCTCCATGAATCTTCGAGTCTTCGTATACTAGTTAGAAAATTTATATTTGTTTTTAGGATTGTTAGAAATTTGTTTAAGAAACATGAACGCATTTGAGGCCAAATTAAAAGTGAAATACACTCACTTTCAATGTTAAAATTTTATTGAAAATTATTCTCTAATAAAAGCTCTTTAACATGGAATATTAACGTGATTAAAATAAATTATAGATAAATAAAAAATTGATCTCAAAGAATCTTTGGTTGTCATATTTTTGTAAATCCTAAAACTTTATTGATTTTAACAGTGTAAATATTTTTTTATCCTTTTATGTTAGAAAATTTAGTTTCGTTAGGAGGATGGCCGGGGTTTTTCCTTTTCTATGGGTTCATCATAAATGTTTATGTTTTTTTATTCTTCTATGACACAAACTGTGGGTGATTTGTAATTTTAAGGTTTTTTCTTCTCTTACTTATTTGATAATTTTAGTTCAATTATTAAAAATATAATGTTGATATGTTATGGTTTGAAAAAAAATCAATTTATGCATGTATTGCGTTTTGATGAAGCAAAATTACCAACAGTGAAATTTTGTGCTCTTTTTGTTTTCCTTATTCATTGTAGCTTAGAAAAAATTTTAAAATTAATTTTTTTTGTTATTTCCTTCTGTGTATACTAATGGGTTAGTGATTTGTTTTTTTTTTCAAACCAACAACACGGATTCTCTCTCTTTTCATCTTAACTTATTGGTCATATTTGATGTTTGTGATTGAGATTGTTTTTTGAAACTGTTTTTTTTTTTTTTACTTTTTCTAGCAAATATCATTTTTATTTATGCATTTTATTATTACAAAGAAAGATTTAATTGTTAAAATTGACGAATTTTTTTATTTATTCTTACAAGCAAGGATTTTCTGAGAAATAAGGGAATCTTCAGGATGTCCAGTTAGAGAGAGGGCAAAAAATACAAAAAGTTGTTCATCCATTTTCAAACTTGAAGAGGAGCTTAAAATTGATTCATGACTAAGGAAGTTCATATTTAATGATCTCAAGTTTACGATAAAAAAAATAAAACCAAGAGAGTTCTTTTGGTGAAAGTAGTTTTGGTTGTGTTTTAAAGGAATGGATTGAAAAAAACCGAACTGCTCTAGGAAAACCTGGTACTGGCCTTAATGTTGATGTTAAAACCCTAAATCCAATGATCTTCAAGGTCATAAAGAGTGGTTGTTATGGTAATTTCCTAATCTATTCACTTCACATATAAATAATCACTAGTATATTTTCTTTTGCTGTCTTTTTTCATTTTCAATAACTTTATTTTTCAACAATTTGAATTTCTTTATGGTCCTTTTAGCTCTCTTTGGATACAAGACATGAATTTTTTGTGTTTTTTTTATTGGTTTTGATTAATGGGATTTGTTTATGGTTTGAGTTTTTTTGGGGGTCTTAGATTTTTTTTCTTTCAATTTAGGTCGATAATAACTTCCACCAACACCATCGACGTCAACAACCAAGGTAGGATTTGTTATTGAGCTTTTACATTTTTTTTTGTTTTGTGTATATGTGTTTGGCTAATAGGTTTTGTTGATACAAGCATAAAATTTCTTTTTATGAGTTTTAAATAATAGGATTTTTTTAGGATTTTAGTTTGTTGTGGCCTTTAAATTCCTTTTTCTCTTCAAATTTAGGGTGGCAACACCTTCCATCTGCAGTGTCGATAACAACTTCCACCAATAGCATCGACAACAATAACCAAAATAGCAGCTGGGTGTATTCTTAAGTTTTTCTTTTTAAAATAATTAACCTTTTTATATTATTTAGTTCTATGTTTGGCTAACTAGTTTCATTAATATGGGGTATGAAAGTTTTTTATGGGATTTGATTAATGGAATTGGTATATGATTTTAGTTTACTGTTGGTTTTAGGTTCTTGTTTCTCTTAGGATTTAGGTTGAGAATAGCTTTTGCTGGCAACATCAACATTGATAACCAAAACAACAACCTAATGGATTTATTCTTAAACTTTGTTTTCTTGACTAACTATCATCTTTGTATGCTTTATTTATGTGTTTGGTTAATGGATTTCCTTGATTTTTTAGATTAGTTAATAGGTTTTATGATGTTCTTAACTATTAAAGGATTGTATGTTGGTTTTTTTTTTTTATCTTTATGACAAGTTCTTTTAAAAGTTTGACAAGGGGTTGTTAGAGAATTTGGCTAAAGTTAATGTTTAGAGTTGTGTGTTCTTGGGTCTAATATAAGGTTTGTATTTTTTTAGTTGGGCATTATTTGGAATTTAATCTTTGTTTAGTTTGGCATTTGTCTTTCTTTGGCATTGATGGATGGCCAACTAAGCTTAAAAAAATTGAAATTAGAGGTTCCATAAACCTAATTAGGATTAGAAAAATAGAAATTAAAGGTTTGTATTCTTGAGCTATTGTTTAATAACTGAATAGTTTTTTAATTATGTTTTATTTGTGTAAAAAAATCATTTAGATTGCTTATGTTTTC
>Ga0307511_10007632_pt1 | contig 10869 bp, 5 predicted proteins | sample 13_EM_MG_FD_200266 | JGI IMG/M metagenome (GOLD analysis project Ga0307511, IMG submission 200266) | Populus trichocarpa ectomycorrhiza microbial communities from riparian zone in the Pacific Northwest, United States - 13_EM | ecosystem: Host-associated > Plants > Roots > Unclassified | place... | reverse complement strand
ACCTTCAATTAAATCCCTCATTTTAGCACTTTTCAATTCAGTCCTTGGTCTAAAAAAAATCCTTCAAATTGGCCCGTAATCCCTTGAATCAGACCTATGAACTTGGGCTAAACCCTTCTCGTGGCAGGATTCCCTACTTTCATATTAGATATTCAAATGGGAATATCTTGAGCTTCTGATATCGAAATCAGGAGATTCAAAAACCAAAATTCATCTACACGTACAGGACTATAACTTTCATGAAGGATCCAAAGTTAGATAAAATCGTTTTGAAGAACAGAATTGCAGCCAAACTTGGCTGGAAACCTTCTCGCGACAGGAGTCTATGCTTTCACGCTAGATTTCAAACGAGAATATCTTGAGCTTCTGATATCGAAATCAAGCGATTCAAAAGCCCAAATTCATCTACACGTCCAAGACTAAAACTTTTAGGAAGGATTTGAAGTGAGAAAAAATCGTTTTAGAGAACAGAATCTAGCAGCAATATGCTTGGTCAAAAAGGGTTTCCTGATCTGATAATGCCAAACATCCAAATCTAACTGAGAGTCTGCCATAAGAACAGTGATCCCTAGGACCCAATAAAGGTGTAGGTCAATTCTTCAACATGTCATGAGTGACAGAATATAGCTAGGATAGTCAGATATTGTACGAAACCAAGTCAGAATCAGAGCCTAAGTTGGAACAAAAAATTTACGACAGAAACAAAATCAGTTTTTTTAGTGCAAATTCTGAGAGATTTATCCAACCTTAAAAACAAGATAAAGAAAGAACGAATTTAGCATTATGAAGACTCCTAGTCAGTCTAAGAAACCTGACGATTTTGGTAGCAAAGGGGAAGGATAAAGAGGGCAGAAAACAGCTCAAACAGGGTTCGGCAAACATTTCTTCCTTCTCTGCTTTTGTCAATCTTGCAGCAAACATGAGCTAAACTCCTGCACTCGATTCAAAAGGGGTACACACCATCTTCAGCACATGGGGTCCAAAATGAGTAACAACAATAATTATGACATAATTAAAGGAAAACATATCTATCACAAAGGAAGAAGACATGTTTGATGAGAATTCAGAATTTAAAGACAATAGACAAGATGCTACAAATCTTAATGCTCCACATATTACAAAATTAATTATATTACTATTTCTTTAACCTAAAGCTCTGATACCAAGTTTGTCATGACCCGATTTTCGGATCCATGACCGGCGTATATGCAAGGTCCCCATCCAGGTTTCCATACCTATATGAACCCAAACTTACATACAAAATAGATTTCTCTACAACATGCTAACATAACTAACTCCATAGTATAAATTGATTAACTTAATACAAGAGTTAATACAAATATCGTAATTGTGGAACATTCACTAGACAAAAAGGAAAAGTAGTAATTATAACCAAAAGAGCAGGTTTTAAAGGTCCAACAAAAATGACATGGTAACAAGCTATAAGTCTGAAAATGATAAATAACAAGAGGGTAAGTTCAATAACTTAGTGAGTAGATAACATTCAATATACGTTCATGAGGTAATACAATAATGAGGAATATATATAAAAATATGACTTTAAGTTCTTACAAGAAAGTTTCTCAAATAGACCATAACAACAATATCATAATGTAAGGCTTGTCAGAAAATCAAAATATAATGAGCACGATACTCTGTAATGTGGGATGATCAGTTGCCATAAGTTGATAACTCTCTCGACCAACTAGGGTTTACATAAGATATGCAAAAAGACAAACACTACCATATTAGCATGGGTATTATGACTGGTATACCATAAATTCATACATTATCAACACAAACATATTCATATCTCAAGGCTCAACTCATGGCATCAATCAAACGAGGAGCTATCAATTCAAAAGTACATAATGGCTCACATTAAAGATTCAGTTTCAATAAGTGATCATGCTTAATCATAAACAAGAGGTAGATAACAAGATAAGAATTACCAAGAAGCATGATCAATTATCATATTAACAATTTAAGTATTTATACTATTCCTCTAGCATATAGAAAATTATCCACTCAATTGACTCAAAAGTAGAACTAACACGGAAGTAGATACCGAAGGCAATTCTAGGGATGTCCTGCAAGTAGAATATCATAATTATCTAAATACAAAATGAGACAAAAAAAATTCAAAAGAACATATAGTCTATTTAATACACTTAACTTAGGGTCTAATCCATAACCTTATATGTTTATGAACTAAACTGGTCATTTTTCTCAAAAACCCAAAAACCAAATTGTTTCTCGAAATCTAATTCAAAAGAAAAAAAACAATATAAAACTTGACAATAATTCACCAGATAAACCTCAATTATTCATCAAACCAATTTGAAAAACTAAAATCTCAGCTAGGGACCAATGTGGATTTTTCTCAGATTTTTAGGGGTTAAATTGTAATTTTTCCAAATTAGAGGAACAAGCTGAAAATGTCATAAATTCATAACTATACTGCAATTTTACCCATAATTCATCCTTAATTTTATCCAAAATCTTGAATTATGCTCCACGGACCAAATCATAATTTTTCCAAAGTTCAAGGCTGAATTGTAATTTCTAAAATTAAGGGACCAAACTAAAGATTTCATCATCTTTGAACTCAAGACCGTACTATCCAGATTTCTAGCAAGTCTTTTTCACATTTTCTCAATATTCTTACACCCAACACATGAATTAAACCAATTAATCTTAAAATCATTATTACTGACAAACTCATGTAAAATACAATCAATTAAACCATTACTCATAACAATTATTCCATAACATTTCAATTAACTCATCAATTAAACTCATAACATATTCTTCAAAACCCTAATCTTCAACAAATTCAAAATCTTAACTAATAACAACCTTTATACATATTAAAGCATAAACCATACCTTAACAACTTATTTCTTCTAATTCTCTTCCCTTTTCTTTTCCTTTCTCTTCCTTATTCTCCTCTCTCTCTCTCTCTCTCTCTCTCTAATTCTATCTATATTTACCAAATCTTTGTTCATTAAAATATCCTTCATCTATTTATAAAACTTACTATTTCAATGTTGAAGAATGATATAAAAACAGTATATAATTAAAACATTTGTCAAAGTAAATTCAACAAAAAACAACAAATAAAAAGAAAAAAGATAACTTAGGTTATTTTCAAATTTAATGAAAAATTCTATTGAAAGAAATTAAATAAAAATAACAAAGCCCATTCTCCAATTGAATAAATACAAAAGGATGAAACTGAAAAAACATGAGTTTAAAAAAAGAAAAAAAACAAAAAGCAAACATTGGCGAACCTCCTAAACCTCAGTTAATCTCTAAAACTCGCAACCCATGAAATCCTAGACTTGGGCTCAATCAAGAGACTCAATTGCTAACCAATTTAATGTTGAATGATGAAAAAAATCAATTTAAAAAATTTATCAAACTAAAAAAAAAATCAAAAGAATAAGGGTTAAATTTGATAGGAAAAAAAATCTAAAGGGGATGAAATTATAACTAAAAGAATAAAACAAATAGTAACTAAAAGAATATGGACCAAATCTAAAGGAATAATAAATTAAAGGGTTGGGTTGAAATTTTGAAAGGACGAGTGTGAAAATCAAGGAGGAGAGAAAAAAGAAGGTAAAAAGGTCTAGTGCACCAAATCGGAGGTTCGTTTGGTCACTAGTTGGCCTCGCATACGCCTTCCATATGGCATGGGGCCTTCCCACTTGTTGATGTATGCGTTGCAAGCACTAGCATGTTTTTTTAATAATATTCAATACTTATTTAAATACAAAAATGCCCCTAAGTCAACTTCATATTAACCAAAAAACCGGAACAAAACAATAAAAAGCACCTAGAAGATAGTTTTATAGATTTTTCCTTTAAGGTAATTTTAGTACAGGTACCCAATTGATTTTAATGAGGCCAAACCCAAGAAACTTGAATTTACCTTGTTCCTAAATGAATTAGCCTTTATAAACTCAAATTGTGATATGACTGTTCTTTTGTTTTTTATTTTTTACTTTAAGAAGATAAATTGGATGAAAATAAATGACTTAGCTTTTTATTATTATTATAAAAAGACCCAATAACACAAATTAGACAATAGGAAAAAAACCCAAACTAGTGTGAAACAAGATACAAAGAAAAATAAGAACAAGATATATGCAAAAAAAAATTTAAACAATGAAAACAAAGAGAATATAATCTGATTTTTGGAGCCTAACTCAAATACCAACTTATGCAAACCCTGTGAATATAAAGATTTAGAAACCCACAACAAAGTAATGACAAACCCAGAAAGCAAAAAATCAAGTTTGGGATAAATAAACCATAACTCAAAGATAACCATGTACTTAAGAACCAATGGTATTGAAAATTGAACTTGGACCAATGGATTATAGAGAATCAGATAACCATGTACTTAAGAACCAATGGTATTGAAAATTGAACTTGGACCCATGGATTATAGAGAATCAGATAACCCTATACATACGAGATAAGTCTTTGCATTCTTGAGCAAGATTCTTTCTTCGTTCCCTCTTCTTTGGTGAAAACATGACATAAGTAGGAAAATGAGACAAAAGACAAGTAAGATATGATATAAAAACTAATGTGGACACCTCTCAAGATATGCTAAAATCATACTTGAATAGTTTGCAACTTGACCCAAGAAGAACCTACCTCGAAGAACCAAAGTTATACGCAATAATCACTCTCACCCCACGCCTATAAAGAAACACAAACAAGTAGTATAAAATCACAACAAAGTTGATAAATCTTTCGAAGAGTTTGCAAGTTCAATCAAGAACTTAGTAAGGAAACCACTCAATTACACAAAAGATAACAACACCAATTTCTTTTAATTAAAAATAGTCTTTTTTATATATATAAAAAGTCTTTACAAAAGAGTATTTATACTAGAAAGAAACCTAAGTGTAGTAGAATATCCCTAATGAATATGGATAAACCTAATAAATAATAATAATCTAATGAATCCAAATTTAAATAAAGGCCTAGTAAAATGATATAAGGGGTTGTTTTTGTAAATAAAATGATAGCCCAACTAATTTAAATAAGACTAAAGTTGTTTTTATAATTTATCAGAAGAATTAAAGTCCAACTTCAAGCACATGGTTCTCTCTCTTCTTAATAAAATAGAAGGGGTTCCATATATTATTGAAAAGCTATAGATGTATACTTTCCAATGTAACTAGAATCACATTAAAATCCCTTTTGTAGCTACAGTTATGACCAAACAGTAGTGAAAGGTCAAAATTGGTAAAATTGAATCTTTTTATAATATCTGAATACCCAACTACAAGCCCTTATTGAAAATGAATTTAATTAATCAAGGTTTGTACTTTATTATTTAATATTTTTTTGAAGTACACTTTAGCTCATTTATCTTGGAAAAGTCCATTGAAAGCCTCTTTGAATCTCTTAGCCTTAAGTCTTGTCACAAGACCAACTTGAATCACTAACGGATCTCTTGGTGTTTCTTGAATCACATCATTGCCTCTCTCCTCTCCTTGAAAGGATTCGTGCTCAAATCATCACTTAAATCAAATAAAAAGAGATAAGAAATATGAAATGTTGCACTAACACTATACTCACCTGATAGATCTATTTTATAGGCATTGTCATTAATCCTTTTTATAATCTGAAAAGGACCATCTCCTCGAGGCATTAATCTTGATCTCCTTTGTTCAAGAAACCTTTTTTTTCCTCATCTGCACCAAAACTCAATCTCTTAGTTCAAACCTTACTAATTTGCATCTTCTATTAGCCTTAAATGTATGTTACTCATTCTTTTTTCTCTATTTGTTGTCCTGTCTTTGCATGTAAGTCTTTCACCACCTGTGCTTTTGTTTTTATTACCATCAAGAATAATATTTTCATCAACATGTAAAGAAATGAAATCTAAAAGTCCTATTTTTGTTCACTATATGTTAAGAAGCAATCTACTAACACCTTACACACACTGATCAGTAATCAAATAAATATAAGTATGAAAAACTTAAATGAATAAGTTATTTGGTTACGAAGGGAAAACCTTTTGATGAACTCTTCAAAATATAAAAGAAAAAACTCTTTGGGGTAGCCAAACCTAGTATAGACAATGACACGACCAAAAGATTGATGTCTTCTCTCAAGTGCAGGAGTGTCGAAGTAATAAATAGCCCGGCTAGATCGGGGTCGAACCACAGGGAGGTTAACTATAATAATAATAATAATAATAATAATAATAATAATAATTTAAAGAGAATTTTGTGATGTGAGATTAATGTGAGGATTAAACAATGATAAAAACAAATGTCAAGGTTAAAGGATCACTAATGGTATTTCAAATAAGTATAATATAAACTCCTTTTATTACTCAACTGGAAACCACACACAAAGAGGTTCCAATTGGATTATAAATTATTAACATGATTATATTAATTATCTTATTTGAGTAATGTCAATACTTGTAAATGTGGTTAGGTATTCATGGTGATAACTTATGTTAACAACTAATCAAGTTCCTTTCATAGCACAAGTGTCGGTTATACCATACAGTTGGGCTATGAAAGTGCTAAGTATTTGTTATACCAAGGGTTGTCCAACACAAATCTAGATTAACCATTTAACAAGCAAGGTATTAAGAGTGAGTAAGATAATAAATACAAAACATGTTAGTATCAAACATTAAAGTCCATGTTGAGTTTATACTATACTTATTATTATACCATTAGTGTAACCTTTTCACATTGACATAATAAACTAAGCTGAACATTATGAATAAGAGAAACATAGATAAACAAGATAAAAACATAAGTATATAAGTATAGTAAAGGAAATGAAAAGCATAAACAAGAGATTAAGGAAAATATAACATGGAATAAAACTTGAACATTACAAAATACCAAGAAAAAGAGCAAGAGCAAGATCTTGGTATGAAAACAAAGATGCCTAAATGCATGGCAAATGTCTCCTTTTATAGGCCAAAATTCAGAACTATTGATTTGATAACTAATTGTTGAGTGGGAGGCCACATCTTGACTTGGTGACAATCTTTATCTTCTTGTCTGAACAAAACGTCATTGCTAACATCAGAATTTGAACATTTAGTCTCATGAAAGTTCTAGAAAATTGTCTCAGCTTTCTAACAAAATAAGAATCGGCGCATTTGGATTTCTAGAACTCAAGATATGCGTTGAACACTGAACAGTGTTTGGAATGCAGGACATATTCGACTTCTCTGTTGTTGCTACCATTTGAACTCGAAATTGGCACTTTTAAATCTTGGACTCCATGAAAGTTTTAGGCCTATGTCTTAGCTTTCCATACATATAAACCAGACCTAAATCTAAGTTCTACAGCTCCAGTTATGATCCAATAACTGAATGGTGTTCCAGTTTGGATTGAACCAGCATCTCTTTTCTAAGCTTAGCCCTCTCTTTGTCTTTTCACTTTCAATAATTAAACAAATCAATCAATCCTTTGAATTGTGAAACATGCCTGCATTTGAAATGGGCATTTACCATAAATTAAAGATATCTTATATTATCAGACTTATTATTATAAAACATGCTTAAGTTAGGAATTTAATGATACTTTAAGTGCAATATGATGATATAAAACTTTGATAAAAATGCATTTTTAAGTACTAATCAGACAACTTTCACTAGTTTAGAATATTACAAGCGGAGTATTTTGTAATCCAAAATCTTTATAACTATAATACCTTACTTGTAAAAGAAAACACTTCATTTTTGTCTTTACTGCAATAGCTTGCCAAAACAGGTGACAATCTTCAAACTGTTGTCATCCTAACTAGAACATGGAATTGCTAATAGTTAACACATGAACTCCCTTTAGGAGTTTGTAGGCTCTCCAACTCTTCAATGAAACACTGTATAACTCCTCAGCTGATTGGGCACTCTTGCTTTGCTGCAAGTGTTAGTCTTGCCTTATAATGCTTTAGATTATCCTTCCTCATATTCACATCTATGTGATAAGAGCAAGAACATTATCTTCAAGTTTTCTAGTCTATTACGTTCTTAACAGACTACTATTTATGTTTTACAAAAACACTTCTCTAATAGATATCTTCAAATAACTTGTATTTATCTTCTATCTAAACATCCTATATAATTTATCCAAAAAAATTAGATAATTATAGAAATAATCATGCCATATCTTAAAAGATAAACATGACTATTTCTTTATCTAATTTTAGATAAACTAACAATCAAAACAAATTCATCTTTAACAACGCAAATAATCCTTCACAAATTAAAGCTAGCCATTTTGACATTTACAATCTCCCCTTTTGGCTTATTTGTGACAAAAAATAAAAAAGAGGAATTATTATGCAAATAGTTCAAATAGTTTGATCATAAACATATACTTCATTAAAGTATATAATTATGCAATCAAAACATCGTAATAGTTCTTAACATATTTCATGCAATCAATTCATAATATATTCAAAGAATACTTCATGCAACATGTTGTATTCTAACAATTCATAATGTGTTCAAAATACATTAGTCATTTTCAGAAGCAATAAACCAAAAGAAATGTGTGCTATAAATGTTGTTCACAAATGATTGTAAACACATATTTTTTTTAATAATCTTCTCAAGAAATTTCATACCAAGATAAAATATCCTTATCATTTTTGCAAAAAGGCTAAATGCAAGATAGAAAGGATTAGCAATGTTTTTGTCTTAGAAATTTCTTTTATATTTAGCAGAGGATGTCAAGTAAAGATGAAGAGATTTATTTGGAAAGTTGTGAGATGAGTGCCTTTAAACAAGAAACAAAAAGAGAGAGGGGGGGGAGAGATAGATGATTACGTGTTTTGATGAACAATACCATTAAATCAGCTTCCAAAAAAAGTTGTTTTTCTCTTATTCCTGCTCATATCAAGCATCGTGATATGTTCCTATAGTCTCTCTTAAGATGACACATCAGCGCTATGAAAAGGGTAGACTCCATAGCCATTTACGATGTGGGGAATTGATGTTATCAGGCTTGTTAACCCAAAAGCAAGAAATGGGCATAGGTTCATCCTCGTGGCTATCGATTACTTCATAAAATGGGTAGAAGGCAATTCATATGCTCATGTCACACAAAATGTGGTGAAAAGGTTTATAGAAAAAGACTTGATCTGCTAATATAGTCCACCAAAAAACATAATGATCGATAATACATGGAACTTCAACGACAAGATGATAGTGGAGCTCTGTACCAAATAGAAAATCAAGCATTCCAATTCCTCATCGTATAGGCCAAAGATGAACAGCGTTGTAATAGTTGTCGACATGAATGTCAAAAAGATTATTCAGAAAATGGTAATCACTTACAAAGATTGGCATGAGATGTTGCTATTTGCCCATTATGCTACTGATTATGAACAACTTAGTGATGAGACGACCAAACTTCACTGATTGGTATTGGAGATGAGATCACAAATGGGTGGTATATTGCTCCCTCTTATTCACCCCACGGTCCAGATGAAGACCCGCCTCCTCCTTCTCCTCTAATCCCTCTATTTTAGATTAATTGTATTTGAACTTATAAATGCTTAAACTTGTAATAAATATTTGAATTTTATATTAATTTATTTTTAAAAAAAATACGTTTTTTAATTATTATTGATGGGGTTTCATCAGTATATTCGAGAGAGTTAGAAAAGAATTACTGTAAATATCACTGCCACAGTGTACTCACCTACAGAATAACAGACGGTCTGTTTGACGGTTACATGTCAAATTCACTGACAAACATATCTATTGATGAAAAAAATCACTGATGGCATGACATACGGTTTTTCTATTAATGATATGTTATATTCAGCTATGGAAGTACCGACAAAATGAAGCGGGTAAAGTTTTTTTGGCGTGCTTTGTTCGTCAGGTAATTTATCTGTAAAATTATTATCGACAGACCACAAATCACCGACAAGAGTTTTTTCAACGGATTATTTCAATATGAGATCATGTCGGCAAGTTTCTTGCCACAGGTGCCGATATATCTTCTAGGGTGGAGATTTTGCTGTAGTTTCTCGTCAGTGTCTAATCTCAAGGCCACTCTTCAGAATCAAGCAAATGTGCGAGAGACTCTAGGTCCAAAGTTGCATTGTCTTCAGGACAATGATTCAGTGCCCAGTCCTTGAACATGAGGTCATCAAATAAGCCCAAGGAATATTCAGAACCCCTGGACAAATTCCGGTTACAACCACTCTTCATTAGTGTGTCTCCGTCTATATCATTTGGTTGAATTTCATTCCACTTCCCGAAATTGAAGAAATCTGAGCCATCATGACATGCATGAACCTCTTCAGTTCCGCAATGAAAATTTGGACCATCTTGTTGATGATTTATCAAGGAAGCTTGAGAGGGGTCGTTCATGGCTGTTGAGGAGAGAATTTCAGGTGGTGGTAGTGGTGTCAGTGTCGGTGGTGGTGACTGTAATGAGAGCAAAACCTTGGTGCACCTAGTGGCCTTGGTGCGGATTACTTGGGTTGTCTGTGTTGACTTTGATGGTTGGGTGCTGGTCATGGGTTTAATTGCTCTAGATTTGCTTTGAGAGCTTTGTTTGGATTGTGAAGATGATTGGCCTTTAGCTTTTTTCCCCAGAGTAATGTTCCAATAATTCTTGATTTCATTGTCTGTTCGCCCAGGCAGCCTTCCAGCTATTAGGGACCATCTACTCATTCAAGAATGCAAGTAATAATTACTAGTACTGCTCATAAAAGCATAGGTAAACTGCGTAAAGCACAAACGAGAGAGAGGGGGAGAGAGAGAACCTGTTACCAAGAAGGTTATGGAGCCTGATAATGAGTTCTTCTTCATCATGGGAAATGTTGCCTCTCTTGATGTCTGGTCTAAG
>Ga0307511_10007631_pt1 | contig 10870 bp, 6 predicted proteins | sample 13_EM_MG_FD_200266 | JGI IMG/M metagenome (GOLD analysis project Ga0307511, IMG submission 200266) | Populus trichocarpa ectomycorrhiza microbial communities from riparian zone in the Pacific Northwest, United States - 13_EM | ecosystem: Host-associated > Plants > Roots > Unclassified | place... | reverse complement strand
AGAGGGCGTGGAGGTGGAGGCATACTTCTATTGGGGATGGACCGGTAGTGGGTGTGGCGGTGGAAGAGGGGTTTTCCATTAGACATTTCCTTGGCTCGGAAGGCAGGACGTTTATGTAGCCCGTTTTTCCGTGGGTGTACCAAACCTTTTAAGGGGAGGGAACGGGGGCGCCGCATAGCCTTAGGCTGATTAGGCGTATAGACTCCAAAAAAAAAAAAAAAAAAATCTTGTGTGACAGGCGGGTTATGCCCCAGAGTCTCATTTCGCAAGCGATGAATTAAAGTATTCAAGTTCCAGGGTTGTTTCTGAGTATTTCTCACCCACCATTTCAAATGCTGTGCTTGACCCAATCAAGGAAACATCAAACGTTCGGCATCTCATGATGGTCGCCGCGCCGGGGGTATTTCTCGGGTACCGGGATCTCGCGTCATCAGCATCATATCATTTTGGCAGCGGCCTTCACATTAGCTCATGCTTAATTGATAGCTTTGAAAAATGGTAGCCGTGATTTTCCTGAGGCCGCCTTGCATGGTATACTAGTTCAAGTACTTTAGGGCAGGGGGTGACAACACATCAACTGTAGGTAACCCCTTAAGCAAGCTGAGGCCGGAACTCGAACCTCTACCCCCCTCAAGCGTACGGAAGATAGAGCACACTCAAGGCTGGGCTCTGGTTACCTATCCGAATTCTCATTCCTGCAGAGCATTAGATGGACGGTTCCCTGGGGGGGGAGTACTTGAAGGCCAATCCATTGGTGGACGGCACCTGCGAGCTAGCAATGTGTCTCTTGTATACGTACCAACTAGTACTGCTGCAACCAACAGGACCACGGTAATGGACTGGAACTAAGCTGAAGGTATGACCCATGAAATGCTTCTCTACTGTAATTGGGTCTTTGATATTTACGCAGTCATGGAACACTCATACCTAAGTACAGGGGAGCCAATAAAGCTTTCTAGGCCGGGACTTCGACATGGCTATGAGCCACATATAAAAGGAACCTAACAGTCCTCCCCACCGGGGACTTTTATTATTCAATCGATGGAGACGAGCTGATAACTTCTCACATTAGCTTACCTTCCATCCAACACTGCCGTGGTCTTGTTTGACAAAGAGCTTGAAAATCAAGGACCGGAAGGAAGTACGACAATTCAAACCTGAGCGTGCATTGCCATTGCCCCATCAGTAGTACTACTCGGGCTGCTGTGTATTTGATACGTTGTTGATTGGTTTCACCCAAACAAGTTTCGGTGTTCTGCAGATTTCAAGGTATGCATTGATGATAGTTTTCATGGTCTAGAGGAGAATATTATGAGCTTCCTAGTTATTTGCTTCACCATTCTGGCTCAGAAAGTGTATATTACACGGAATATTTCCGCTAACAATTTCAGGCTGACAAGAGACACCTCGGGAAGAAGCAGTAGAAATATGCCACATTACACTACCGTTCCCATCAATTACTCCACCTCTTCCCCAAGGCCCTTGGGTGCTGGTCGAGTCTCATCCAGAGCATATCCCCGTGGCCACCACCGTGGGGATTCGGGCTACCGTAGCCACTATGAAGCCGAGAATGACGAATTCTCGGAACGGGTTGAACGGGAGCGGAGGCATGCCTATGGGTCAAGGCATCATCGAACTTCCGACTTATACGACCGTCAATCCCCAGATAACCCAGTGGACAATCAATACAGCTATGGGCACGGGTATTCTCCCGCAACGGTCCCCGATACTCACCCAGAAGGCATATCGGTGCCGGCACCATATCCCGCGCATGCCCTTGGAGCTGCATCTGCGCCCAAAATCACGGTAAGCGCGTACGATTACGAAGGGTATGAACATACATATCACCCCCAACAACCAGATAGTCATATACAGCAACAGCATCACAAGGGATATCCCGAACATGATTACTCCGAAGAAGATCCTCGTGGGCCAGTGCCTCAAGATTCATATAGTGGACGCCATGTTTACTCTCCTGAGTCTTCTCATGACCCCTACAACTCTAATCACTCCTATCCTCGCCAGTCATATTCCCACCACAAACACCCTCAAAGTCCTACGTCGAGCTCGTACCACCTTAGGAGGGATCCCTCCTCGGCGTCAAATCATTCGGAGAGGTATTCGGCATCTCCACCGTCACCAACGGATTCAGAAGCGTCGAGGGAGGTGAATAGTTATGGGAGGGTGCCACTATGGTATGAGGAAAGGGTGGCATTTACAAGATATACTTAGTGTGCGAATATAAGATAATGGGGTTTGGGCAATCGGATTTTTATAGGCAGGATGTGGATATCCATTGGGATATCATGGCTGTGCTGGAAGCATAAAGGATTAATATGGTACAAACAACAGAAGGTTGTATGGCTCGAGGTAATATCCGGGAGGGCATTGTTATACTAGGTTTGGGTTCTCCACTCTTATCTTGCAATCACGGTTGTGAAGGTTTTGTATTTGGCACGGAAGTTTTGCAATCAAACGATGAGGGGAATATAAGGGGTCAAACCGTTGTTTGTACATGGAAGAAGAGGTAGCTGCCTGGGGCAAGCATATCTTTTGTCTCTGCCTTAGTGGCAGTTCTGAGGCAAATACAGATACTTCATTTCGGGGGTAATTAGTTAGAGATTATTTGTACCAGAGGTGTGTAGAGGAGAAGGTTCTTCGTGTAGTTTTTATGCCGAACATATATACCTCTATAATATAATGAACCTCAAATCCAGATTTTGCCGGACCACGTGAGGTGTGTGATGCATGTATGTGTTGGTTTCATGCGTTTATGTATGTATTATATATCAGACCAAACCTGAGGCGCAGACCCACTGCGATCATACGGTTGGAGCTACAAGTAGTCCTGCCGGGTGATGAAACATTCATTATTTCTTGTATAGCTCCGTGCGGCTTTACAACCACAAAAGTAGCCTCTCCAACCAAATTTCCCAACTCGTCGACTAAGTATGAGCAAGCTATTGCCAAGCTATGATATCACAAGCAAAGATTACTATTATATGATGGTTCTGCCTTGGGAGTGAGACTAGATTGTTTATTTATTTAAAACCCCATGCATATACGCTATATATAGAAAACCGAGAATGGGGAAACGTCAAGGTGCCCGAGGGGAGAAAGATGTGTACCTAGGTACATACCAATTAGACTGAGTAAGTACGCGGTACGGGAGAGATACCGTATTCAATGTCTATGCACTGTGATCAATGGCAATTCTTCTTCGTTCCTAGAATAGAATCTACGGTACGCAAAATGAAAGCTTTTAGAATACCTTCAATTCAAACTTGCAGCTTATTCTATTGGAAGACTTAAGTACATTACAGGGTTATGGTAAATTGAATAAGACTTAGTTGGTCACTATGACGATGACTGCACACAGGAGAAATCTTAGCATACCGGGTCGCATAGGAATGCCACTGAGAATCGCCTTCAAGAATTGAATTGTAATTTGTTTGGTGTTGGAAAGCACCTAGTGTACTAGTCTGGTGTGGTTGCTAGTGTACCGTACCTACTGCACATGAGCCCCGAGTACAGTCTCGACCCCGAGCACCGGTAAGCTTTGTGGGTGGGCAACCAGACTACTGTACGGGTAGTGCTGCATGCAATTTTTCACACCCCCAATTGCTGGTTGCACTGCCTAAGTAAATACTTTTTCAAAAGTCATAACTAAAGTAGTTTTACCTTGTTCGTAACACATGATTATTAGGTAGCTAAGCTTCGATTAATTACTCCGGGCCTAAAGCTGCACGATAATTGGATGGAGCTGGCCGCGAGGGGAAGTAAGTCTGAGTATCAGCGCGAATCAGTTCTGTGGAAATCACGTGTGTACACGTTAACTTAGGTACGTGACATGGTTAAGTACGCAGGTGTGCCAAGGCAAACTCTCCGAGTCCCCAAGACCACCATCCCGCGGCGCAATTTTTATTTAAATCTCGGTACCGTTTTTCTACTGTCATTTGTGCTGACGCCCTCTGGAGGCTTGAACAGCAAATCCAGGGTCTCGTAGGACCCATAGGTGCACTACCAGAAGATCTACTCGCACAAAGGCAAGCCTATCTGCATCCGGACATTTGGAAAGCTGGGGCCGGGACCAGAGCTGACGATTGTCTCCCCAGCACGGTGTAACCAGACTACCCCAGCACCACAGCCCACGTTGATAGCTCTTCCAATAAGGGGTTCTCTGGGTTCTAGTTTTCAAGTGTCAGCGGAGTTGGGCAGGGGTTTCCTACCAACTCACCATTCTAGCAAGAGGTACTTTCTAGCTCAGCTAGATCAGGTTGCTAGTCAGTGAATAGGTAAATGTAATTCTGCGTTCCCTCCAGAGTATATGCAAATGACCCCCCTGGATCCGCATCAAGACCTCTTCCCAGTGGTGCTGACCCCAATATTGTGCCAGAACCCTCGTAGGGAGCGTCAAGGCATCTGCCACAGCAGCAAGCATAGCCATGGGGTCACCACAGCCTTTACAACCCCCCATATACAAGCTACCCCCGGAGCTCCTTCTTCATATATTCACCTTTCTGGCTCACCCACCATCCCTCATCACCGCTGCTCGCACCTGTCGGTCTTTCCACCAACAAATCTTCGATATCTCCGCGGACAAGTACATCTGGAAGGAGGCAGCAAGGGCAGTTTGTGGGTTCGGTGGCCAAATTGATAAGTCTGGAGACATTGAAGGGGATTATGCCAATTATCTAGAGTCAGTGAGGGGTGGGATTCCGGAATCCCTGGATGAGCTTTGGGCTATTGGGGTGGGACCTGTCGTGATTGACGTTAAGGTGCATGAGGGGGAAAAACCATCTCTCAAGGGAAAAGAAAGGGCGGTGGATGTAGATGATGCTGCAGCTAGCGCCGGTATGGTCACCGAATTGAAACCGATGTACAGGGAGCTGTGTAGGGCACAAATGAGATGGGAAAAATATTTCGGGGCTCGGAAGGGTGCAAAGGAAACGACCAAGGAAGTTGAGAAACTGGTAGATGATACCTTCCTTTCTTTTCAGGCGAAACTTATCACACCACCCTCAGTTGCTGAGGGTCCTTCGACAGCTACAGCGGCCATTTCATCAAAGGCTGAGGGAATGACTCAACAAACTTCTCGGAGGTCCGCGAGGATTGCAGTAAAGAAAAAGGAGGCAGAGCAGGCAGCAGCTAAAGAAGAAAAGCCCTCCGTGGCTCCAAAACGGCCTATAAAGCGGAAGTCCACGGGTAGCAATTATGGCGAATCTTTACCACAAAAGGCAGCGAGGAAGGCAAAGGCTCCTCGGTATGGCAGGGCGCACACCTCACTTCCACCACTCTCCACTCTCCCACAAAACCTAGCCCAAACCCACTACGCCAAGCGTATCTTCTCAATTGTCCACTCCGAAACAGAGGGTACTCGGTCTGAGCTGGGACCCCCTGTAGTCTCAGTGAAAATGCCCTCATGGGGTGAACAATTGGACAATTATCCACTTGGAAAGAAGTCTATCACCTTGTCCCTCCCTGGGTCAGGAGAGCAAAGGCAGGGTGAGACGAAGCGAGAGAAGCGGAATAGGGAATTAGCCCAAGGCGGAGTCAAGGATAACATGGCATTTTTCTTGTTCTCGGATGATCCGAGAATGCTATATGGTCAACGAGGGGCTATTAATGAAGATTCGAGGTACACCGTGAGAAGAGGAGTCGTAGGAGGATCTCTCGGAGCACCACCGCTAGGAGAATGCATTGTAGTTAACACGAAAGCTGGTATTGGCAAGAGGGCTGTGATAACACAGGAGAACAGTCAACAGGAGAAGGATGGAGAGGGTGATATAACAATGGTAAACGGACAGGAGAATGGGATTGGACCCCAACCCCAAGGAAGTGCATCTACAGTAACCAACGGCGTTTCAGCAATCGAAAGGGCACGGATTGCCATCCATGAGTTGAGCGACAAAATTAGGGATGTATCGACCGAGGAATTCTATGGGATATATCGCATGGAGCAGCTACCTGAGAATAACGAGCCATGGCTGCACCAAGGAAAGTCGTACTCAATTGCTGCAGCGGAATTTATTAGACCAGTTCCTTACACAACTTGTTTTCCGTCTTTTAAAAAGCTTGATGAAAACAGGACATTGAGGAAGTCAATTGTCGAGCACTTCCCATCCCTGAAAAGCATATTGGGAACGGATGAACAAAGTACCACAGGGTTACCTTCGGATGGAACAGCAGCCCCAATTCCTGGGCTCGGGCTTGACTATAGTCGATTGCAAAAGCTAGGGTTGTCTAATCCACAGCTGAACAGGTGGGCTAAGAATAATATCCATTCTGACGCTAACCTAAGGCTGGTACCTGAACTCAGAAAGAAAAAAGAGAAGGATGGGAAGACTATATCTGTAAATGAGGAGACATTGCCGTCTATGTTCGCCGGACGCCCGCCACCAGATCCAGCTGGGCTTGAGGTCGCAGAGGTAGAGAGGCTGACGGTGGATTATGATGATGAGAATAATGAGCTCGAGGTTAAGACAAAGGTCAATCTCCGTTGGCGCATGCCAAAACGTCAGGATCTCTTATCTTTGAAGCCGCCGTTCGAACCACCATCCTTTGCGGTGTCCCAACCTCCTGCGAGCTCGACCGCAGGCCCATCAACAGCAGCAGCCTTTACTTCCACTGGAACTGCATCCGCCTCGGCACCTGGTGCCACCACAACTTCCACTCCCGCTATGCATATCCATTCTTTCGCCCCTACCCCCCCACCACCTTGGGCCCATCACATTGCATACCATTATCAGAACCAACCTCATAGTGCTATCATGAACATAAACGCTATCTCTGCAGTTGGCGCCATCACCAGCACAGATATTGCACATCTTCTGTATACTGCGCCGGATACCGAGACTACCTGGGAATTTCGCTCTCGCGGCCCCTATCTTGTTTCATGTGACGACAATGACGGTGTAGCACCCAGTACTTTGACCTGTTTTCGCGCTCGCCCAGGTTATCAAGTTGGAGAGATGGGAGATATGCTATGGCAGCGACTTCTAGCTGTACCACTGCACTACAAGGACTCGCGACTTAGTGTTTCTGCAGAACTCCGCACAAAAGAGCAGCTTAATAACTTGATGCACGAGTTTTACTACATGGATAACGACGGAGTACGGTTGACCAGTAGCATGGCCGTATATGCTACCCGCCGACACATAATTTCTCCACAGCTCCTCGTTCAACACCGGAAAGAGCTTGCGCAGGATATAGCGGCTGATATTCAGGCACAGACGGAATCTGGGGTGGAGCGGACTGCAGCACAGCGGGAAGCAGCGATAAAGCGAAGGAGTGCATTGTCTCGAAGAAGTAGGGATAAATGGGGAACTGGGACGGCTACAGGTTATAAAGGCTGTTGCGAATTTTGGTTTTTCGCTCTCGAAAATGGACACACGGTGAAGATCGTGAGTTTGAAGGAGGAGGTTAGAGAGGTGAATGGGGCCTGGAGAGGATGGGTAAATTGGGATGTGAACGACGCCGGTGGTTTGGTGGCAAGTGTAGGTGGGGCTATGGATACGAGGTGGAAGGAGGTAGTGAGGAAAGTCACTAAGCTTGGTGAAGCTCCAACTATGGAGGGCGTAGGAAAGGGAGGGGACAAGGGGAAGAAAAAAGATAAAGGCAAAGGCAAGGGGAAAGGGAAGACTAGTGCGCCGAATGTCAGAACAAGGTCCCGTGCGAAGAAGGCGAACGAAAATGGAGACCTAGAGGGATTTGAAGGCGACGGATGGGCCACAGATTATGATGACGAAATGGCCAATGCCCCACAGTGTAATTGCCCAGCTTGCAGCTCTGATGTTTTTTTTGATGGGTACGAGGGCGCATACGGCTATTACGATTATGATGACGAATTCACTTCCGACGAGGAACCTTTGGACCCTAGACCTGCGACTAGAGATCCAAAGTACCACCATAGGTATCTCTTCTGCTGGGATTTCAAAGCTCACTCTACCGATTCCTCGGCACCCTCCAACCCCGGGCTTGAACTCCTCCCCCTGCCATCTCCAACTTGGTGGAATAACGACTACGATCATGGCATCTATGTCACGTTTTCACCCTGCAACAGGTATATCGCTGCATCATCTAACTTCCGCTTCGCTCTCTGGGATTTGGAAGGGCAGCTCGATGACCTGGGAGAACAGGATGAGGTCCTAAAATATCTAAGGTACAGGCGAGGCGGAAATTCCACCGACCCTAGCGGAACACAGATGAACCTCTGGCGCACTCGGAGACCACAGATGTGGAAAGTTCCCAAGATGGACCTCCATCGATGGACAAGAGGGGGGCTATTTGATACGTGGCACGATCGAGAACATTATTCAACTCAGGCAGAGGATCAAGATGACCATGCGTGTCAGCCGTTCAATGGGATTTGGGTACTTTGGAAGGATGTAGCTATTCCCCTGAAATGTCCTATCGCCAACACGGCCCCGCCGCCGCCTCCGGCCGTACTTGAAAAGGGTGTTTCGTTCATCAACAGCATTGATCTAAGGCGGTATGTTGATGGTGTGGATATGGGAGCCGATCTCGAGCACCGAATGGAAGATTACCGTAGTACGTTGCAAGAGATATATGAAGAACGGCAAGATGAGATCGAGGAGGCCGAAATGGCTGATGATGATGATGATGGTTGGCTCGATGATGATAATTTTGCAAATCAACATTTTGCAATGTATCACGCGCAGTTTGCAGCTATGTATCCGGAAATGACGGATGAGGATGATTGGGACGACGACGACGATGATGATGATATGTCGGATGAGGACGACGACGATTATGAAGATGAGTATGCATATAATGTGTTTGGGATGCTGCAGGAGGTGTTGGGTACTGCTGTATCTGCCGGTGCGGGTGCAGAGTTAGGAGGAGCTGGGGCTGTGAATTCTGGTGAGGACAATGGCAATGAGGAGGATCCATAGACTCTGCGACTCTGTAATGAACGGTCCTCCTACATCTTTGTTGCGTTTGCCATTCTTGTTTCTTTTGAGTCCCCCCTTAAGAGTACGGTCTTATATGTTTTACGTTGGCCTCCAGGAACTGGATGTTTGCTAATTTTGCTTTTATCTTGTTTTTTACATCTGCTACCAAAAGTGAGCATACTCACCCTATATACATATCAATTTTTTCCTGGACAAGGGGGGCGTTTTGATGTTGATATGCTGTTCATGTATGGCTATCTGGCTAGTTTTGTAAATGCATGCGTGGGTGGATATTTGCTGTGGTTTTAATGTTACGTAGAAAGAATATATCTTGAGATAATACTTCTATACTTTTATTCGGATGCCAACTTAGAGATCGCTCTTTGGGTGATACATCGGGGCTATTGTAATCGATGGGCCGGGAGGGCTTCCGTGTAAGGAATGGACTTGGAATTCAGCATCTGGAGAAAAAAATGCTGCATCTTAGTGTATTGTAAGGTTCATTAGCTGACCAGTATTGGGGTCATAGGCATGGGCATGCATACAAATGTGCTGGGAATAGCACAGTGCGATACGTGCCGATGTCAACGTAAAGAACGATACAAGCCAAAAGGGCGATACAAGGCAAGATAACCAACGTTGTGGGGAAATGGACTCGTAATATTGAATATTTCAGGTATTGCTAAATGTGTTAATTGGTACATGAAACCACGTTGGCTAAAATAATAAACCTTATATATCGCCATTACGTGGTATATCTGAACGCCGGCCTGTTATTTGCATCGACAAACTCTAGTCAGCAGGGGTTCAGTTCTCAGGGTAACGCAAATACCAGTCTCGTACGTTGGCAACTTGAGGAGCAGAAAGAAATACAAAGCAAAATTTAAAAAAAAAATAATAATAAAAAGGTGACTTACGCCTCATCCCCCAACTCCCTCACCCAGTCCTCCTCCTTCCCCTCCACCTTCCAATCCTCTCTCCCTTCCTTCCTCCTCTTATTCGTCCTCACATACGACCACCACAGCACCGCATACACGGCGCCCCCAAACGCCACTAGCCCTAGCGTCACTGCATGCCCCACAGTATACCTTGGTCCGTCTTTACTCGGGTAAATAAACGGCGTCATCACCCCCGCGACATTCCCAATACTCAATTGAAATCCACTCCCCGCCGTACGCTTCCCGTACCGGGGGGAGTTACTAGGTAACCAGGACAACGGCAGTCCAACAGCGATGTATAACCCTGCGGCGATGAGAAAAGTGGCGAGGTAGTGTGCGCCTGCGGGGGCCGAGGGGATGAGAAGGAGAGCGTATCCGGAGATGGAGACAATGCAGCCAAGGAGAGTGGGGAGGGCGCGGGATTGGTATGTGTCGGAGAAGTGGGCAGTCAGGAGGTAGGTTAGGGCGCCGAGGAGGTAGCAGGGGATGGTGAGAGCTTGGATTTGTGGAGTGGTCCAGGTAGTGCCGCTGGAGATTGATTTTATGATGGTGGGGAGAAAGGTTGAGAAGCCGTAGAGCATGGTGTCGACGCCGAATTGCGCTATAGCGCTATGCGGGGGGACGAGGTTAGTATGGATTGGGTTAGGGAGGGAGGGAAAGAGGAGGGGGGGAGGGGAGGGGAGGTACAAGGCCCAACAGCGCCAGTCGAGGAAGCATTTTCGCACGTCGCTCCCTATCAACCGCATCAATTCCTTAGTAAGTTGAAATAACACCCTTCACTGGCAGCGGAGGAACCCACAGTGAAACTCCATTGCCTTTTTCGTCTGCCCCATTTCCCGAAGCATCCTTTCCTTCATCAACACCTTTTCCGCAGGCGTCAAGTATCCTGCATCATCCGGGTCGTCCGCAAGGACGAAGTATGCCAGCACCCCGAGGATCACGGTGGGGATGCCTTCCAGAATGAGAATCCACCGCCACCTGTGGCATCGGCGGGGGATGTTAGTAAAATTGAAAAGC
>Ga0307511_10007630_pt1 | contig 10872 bp, 6 predicted proteins | sample 13_EM_MG_FD_200266 | JGI IMG/M metagenome (GOLD analysis project Ga0307511, IMG submission 200266) | Populus trichocarpa ectomycorrhiza microbial communities from riparian zone in the Pacific Northwest, United States - 13_EM | ecosystem: Host-associated > Plants > Roots > Unclassified | place... | reverse complement strand
ACAAGCTTGACAGACCGTTCGAACGGACGCCGGGACCCGTCCGGTCCATCAAGTTCTTGACGAATGGTGCGCTGTGATCGCTGTGATATTGTGAAATTAACCGCTGTCGCCGTGGCATTGAAAACCTTCGTCCTTTCTCTAATCTACGCGTTATCAGAGCGCAAACTGAGGCAGAACCGCATGCCGATCTGTTTGAGGCTCTGCGCTATAAATATTGCGAGGGATGCATGAACTATTGCGGTGCATGCAGCTTGCAGATCAGAACTCATTGGCTAGTTTACTGCAATTCATTTGATCATTGGAGGCTGCAAGCATGCACCACAATATCTAATCCAAGAAGCGAGCACATACAGTCCGGTTCAGAAAGTGTCTGCGACCAAACTAGGCTAGCCTGCATGCAGGCCAGGAACACATTTAGCAGGCCACTGACAGGTACCAAGGCCCTTGTCTGGTTCAACCTTCATCACCGTCCATATATAGAATAGCCTTCCCGGCCCGCAGCCAAGTTCCATGCGTCCCAGACACCTTCTGAACCAGACGGTATGTCCGAGGGTGCGAGGCTGTGAATCGCTTTCACTTAATCTCATAGCTGACTGCGGAGTTGCTACTATTAAAAATACCTACTATATGTAGGCGTGGTGCAATTGGTATGGTACTCATGAAAGAGTTACCAAATTGCACTGGATCATAGGCCATTGGTTTTCACATTGGCACGAATTCATATTCGTGTGGGTTAGTCCCTCCCCCGGATAGTTCTTGTAATCGCGTAACCCTTGCGAAAGTCTAGAACATAAAGCGACCACAGTAGCATGTTTTCCTTTGGCTCAAGCTCTTTGGGACAAGCAGGTCGGATGAGCGTAACATTAGGTGCTTAACGCCCATCATGTCGCTCCAACTAGGGATCCAACAAAGCCTTTCCCGATGCCGATGACACTAGATTTGGGGATACGTGGGGGTTGTGTAATGACCGAGGGAAGAGTTGCCGATAGGGTGTTTGCGAGTTCGGTCTCGAGACATATGGTTCAGTCCCTAAGGTCAGCATCTGCAAAAGACTTCCGCATCTATGGTAATTACTGGTGTTTTTAAAATTAGTGATATGATGTGAAAGTAACGCTGAATTATTATGCTGTTCTTCTCCTTAAAGTAGTCGGGTTGCCACACAAGACAATAGTATTGTAACTCGTGGCCTTAAACCTTCACTATGGATTTCGATGTACCAGACTACGATTTTACATCCATTGCTAGGATTTTGAGGATTTAGTAACATATATGCTTTTCTTAGATCAATATATAGACATGTACTTGGGTCTTTAGATATTATGTATGAAGGTTGAAATTATAGAATATCCCGTGGTCTATACATAACCCTAACCCAAGTTTTTCCTATCTATTTCCCAAATTCAATCAATGAGGCAACAAACTCTAGATTCCATAGTTGTTCTTCACCAAGCCATCAGCTTGTGCTGCCTATGACTATTTACCGAATTAAGTAATCCTAACTAATAGGCCCCCATCATTACAAAGATTTATGGACATGAGTGACCAACGATCCGCGATAGCGACAAAAGATTAACCAAATATCTGCGAAATTGTGTTAACATTCACTACCGGAGACTGCCCCCTCTACGGCAGGATCGCTAGTGAGGTCGTGATGCAAGTAGCCCTGGGCACGAGACGAGATGTCTCGAGACACCTGGGCAACAGTCTCAAGACATCTCAAGACCAACCATCAAAAGTCCCGAGATTTTCTCGAGACCTTGTGATATCAGTTCTTGGCACACATAATACCTGTGTTATTTCAGCTGACGTTAGCTGTCAAGGGTAAAAGTCTCGGGATGTCTCGTGCCCAGACCTAGCGCCGGTAGATGCAAGAAACACCTTGGGACCAGACGTGAGTGTTTATTCTTATATCACAATCATGTGCCTAACACATCCGTACATGTCACCCTAATATTCCCATCCAAAGAAACCACCATAATTCCCGCTTAATAAAACCCTCTCGCACTTAAACAGGAAATATTAGTCTTCTTTATACTCGGCAGGAATTGATTGAATCAAGCGACCGTCGTAGTGCAGTTTGAATTCCAGTCTTGCAGCTTGGCATTTTATGTCCACCGAATAGTTGATTCTACGGTAGGCTTTCCCAGCAGCCTGGAATGTTGGCACCTTCCGTAATTCCGAGTACGGAATTCCGTAATTCCGAGTACGGAATTCCGTAATGGAGGGTGCACAGCTCTTTAATACTGTGGTGATCACGTCTCGATGGTGGTACCTCCGCATTGCTATAGCATAGCACCCTTGTTCTTGTCCAGGTCCCTTGGTGCGAGTCAGTTATTACCAAGCTCTGATACTCGGGGCCCGCTAGAACCCGGCCATCTACAATTTCGGAACCCTAGATAATAGTTTTGAACGTAGTTTTAGCACTATCACTGATGATGGGTATTGTAGTGTAAAGAGCTGGCAAAGGATATTTACCCGGGTCAGCAGCCAGGTCATTTGCCCTCTAGCCCACCATGTCCCATCTGCCTCTGCATACCACTTGTCGGACTCTAGATGCTTATTGCTATCGTAGGGGTGTGACTGTTCCACGCCATAGCTTGTGCGGGCAATTCTTGAAAGAATTGAGGTGGCATTCTTCTGCTCCAGACCCCAGAGCGTCGCACCACGGCAAACGGCTGAAATTCTATATGATGGTTACGTAGCTATGTGAGCCCCCGAAATAGACAGGTGAAGACATAGAGTAGGTGAAATACCCTCCAGGTTCTTGAAGCACTCTTATCTTCTTACCACTGTTGGCCGCCGTGAGATAGTTGTATAGATACAAGCTTTCTCCAAAGCCGCCCACCAGCGCGATTGCCTATGTATGCACGAGTTAGGATCCCGTAGAATCGGCATGGGCTAGCGGAGTCAATGGCTGTCTACCCTTGCTTGAAGCCCCGCGCTCTGGACCCCCTCGAGTTGTTTCTGCACTAGGTTTTGGACCTTGCCACAGATTGAATCAAATATGGACCGTAATGTATTTCTGTACGTGAAAAGGTTTTGTGAGCAATACTTATGATCTATTTTATATTGGGTTAATTTTATACTCACGGGCTGATTGTGATGAAATCTTCCTCTATGTCATTTTCAGGATCTGCGCCTGTCCCGTGGTAGAACTCTATAGGTTGTGGGTCCGTCGTGTCTTGGGTAAATGTTCGCTTCAACCCGAATTCAAACTCTTCCTGCATCTTAGCCTTGGGCCTGGGCTTGATCTTGTCATATTGGCCCTGGCCAATAAGCGACCTAATATATCTTTCAAACTCAAGATTAATGAATACAGACCCACATAGACCACCTAGTGTTGGTTTGATGCTTCAGTACAATTCTACTGTTTGTGAACTCATCCAAGGATTTCACTCACCATCGCCAACTACACACTCTCGAACTTTCAAGGGATACAAACTATCGATCTTGTAGCTTATAAGGTCAACTGTACCACCACCAGCATCACAAACGACAAATCCATCGCCAACCTGCAATGAGAAAGATGATAATATTAGTATAGTTTAGTGTAAATGGACCTGCCACAAGTTTGAGGAAAAGGTAACGACCTTGATGTTATGCTCGTGCTCACTCTTCTGCTTCAATAATACCAGTGCAGCAGCTTCTGGTTCGGTTACCAATTGACTGGCAGTAGGTAATCCTGCCTGTTTGGCCGCTCGTAATGTCCTGTCTTTTGCGAATGCGGACCACACAGCTGGGACAGTAAGAACCACATTGAGGTTGTACATTTCTTGGAAATCTTCCCCAATTTTGCGTTTTAGGTGAGTGATTGTGTGGGCCCAAAGACACTTGAGATAGTCTGTTACCACATCCTCAGTGGTCTTATCTAGTTTCTCTAGCCATTTCAACATGTCCTGAACATTTGGCGTTTCGTTAAAAAATTTGTGAGACGGGTCGAGCATTATCTTGATCCAGCGGAAGATATTCACATCGTCTCGAGCAGCTTTGTAGCCCCAATTTTTGACATTACCGACATTGTCATAAGATATTGCCGTAGGTACTTTGTCCTCGTTACTTCCGCGGCATGCTGGCCAGTCATAAATAACGTAAATCTTGGGATCTTTCTGAATGCTCAAAGCCCACGAAACACCGGAATACTGCGATTAATAACAAATCAGTGTGTGAATGATCCTATTGATATTTTGGAGCTAAGAAAGCTAGCGCATACTGTTGTTCCAAAATCCACTCCTACGACGATATCGATCTTGGTGCTGGACATCTTAAATAAAGTTGATTAATTGAAGGGGTCAGAGATGTTTTGACCTAGCTTCACGCTCTTGGACTGTTCAACTGCGGACTGCTTGCGGTGCTTTTAACACCTCTCCAGGCAAGCCTGAGTGCGAGTAGTGCAACTCTCATGTGACATGGCAACTTGGTTATTATTTGGAATAAACCATCACCTGCCAAACAAAGAATAGGTCGTATCTTTGATTGCATGCAACAATCTGTGCAGTCACTAAATCGGGGCTACTTTTAGAACAACTGACTCATAGATTGTTATATAGTACATGCACCAAGGACATTGAATGTGTAACCTTGCATATTGTCAATTGGTCCAATTTCGGCCCGATTTGTGGTGGCAAAATGTTTGAAGATGAAACCTAGATATGCACAAGGTGCATGAGATGTATCTTTGTGAGTGGACCACCAACATGAACCAAGCGGTCATGGTTGTGACATCTAGATCAATGACATCACCTTTATTATGAAATTAAAAGTATAACGAGCAAGGAATATATGCGCGCATGTCGTACGCAACCACACCGGCCGCAAGCCCGCTCTGATGGTAATAAAGGATACATACATTTTATTGACCATCAACGCAATCCCAACCCACCAGCGTGGTCCCTTATCCACCCCGTGGCTAATCCTTTACCCACCAAAATTCCCACTTTCATCAGGTCTGAGCTGTTGCGCCATGGCATCTGGGACGTTGAGCCCATACACAGATGTGTCGAACCCACAGTCTATGTGTGGTTTTAGGGAAGCGAAACCCCCATCTTACGATGCTGGAGCCGGAGGTGCTCCTGAGCACCAATACGCAAGCGATTCTAAGGGCAATCCACCACCGATTGCTGGAGCCACTGGCAGCTTGAGCAATCGCCTAGAAGCTGCGGTATCGCCGATTCCAGCCAGCCCCAATTTCATGGGTACTGCGATTGCTCCAATTTTAGCCACATCCAAGCCAACCTTACCCTCAGATGCCGAGGATCCTGAACCCAATGCCATGATCTTGGTTATGGGAATGCGTGGGTCGGGAAAGAGTACGTTCATCAACAAGCTGTCTGGTAAGGATGTTGCTGCGGTTGGAGATGGCCCAACCCCATGTAAGCACTCCGACTACGTTTGTTTCCATACCACCTGACATCAAATGCAATTACAGGCACGCAGCTTTGTCAGGTTTTCACCGTGCGGTTTGGGAGAACGAAGGTCCTCCTCATTGATACTCCTGGATATGATAAAACTACTGCGTTGGAGAATATTGTCTCTTCTGGAATCTCCAAGATTCTGGCACAGCAGTACCAACGTGGAGTATCCTTGAGGGGCATAATATATCTTCATCGTATCACGGAGAGTCACATTATTGGAAACGCATCTTCAATTCTGAAAGTATTCCGAAGCATTTGTGGCCCCGGGGACACACTCTTGCAAAACGTGATACTAGCTACTACTCGGTGGCAGCTCAAACAGGTTACGGAGGAAAAGGGTGCTGCTCAGGAGGGTACTCTTCGGAACCTTTGGGGCCAAATGCTGGACCATAAATCTACTCTGTGGAGATATTATGGTGACCGAGCCTCGGGACTTACAATCCTCAGCCGAATATTAGCAAACGATGACGTTCCAAGGGAGACAAGAGCAGAATTGATTGAGAAAGGCATGGTTTTAGAGAGGAAGCTGTGTCTAAAATCGCAAATAGGAAAACTACAACGGGAATTAGCGGCATTGAGCTCAAATTGACTGCCAATTGTCTCAATCGTTTGGTATATACTCGTAAGATTTCATAGATATCAAGTGTTTTGTTGCGGCAGAGTAAATTTATTTCGAGTAACTAGTTTGTAAACACTCTTGGCACGAGTACTGTGTTTGACTTAATTTATCTTTTGTTGTTTTTTGTTTGCGATATCACAGCGGTGGCTCCCGTTCACAGAGACTTGGTATGCGACTAGGAATTTTGTGGTGCGTGCAGCCCGCAGGCCAGAACTCATTGGCTAGTTCACTAGACTTCAATTGATAATTGAGGGCTGCTAGCTGCATGCACGGTGAAACGTACGTATCCATGTCCGGAGTGACCCCTCCCCTGTCTTTCCACGGATTTTCATATGCTCTTGGTTTCATACTTCTGTTGCCAATTAGGCTGAACAGCGCCATCGGAATGCAACGAATTGCAGCCCCATGAGTAGATGGATATCATGACACCGTACCGCATACTCGTAATCCCGCAAGGATCGTAATCCTGCAACGATCGTCATCCCGCAAGGATCGTCAGCTCGCAAGGGTCGTCATCCCGTAGGTATTGATCCCCACAGGGTCTTAACTTGTGATGTGAAGTAGGATTCCCTGTACCCAACAAGTACAGAGTATCCCTATGCCCAAGCGAAGGTTATTAAATCATCCAACCCCTCTGGCTGAAACAGTCAACAACAAGCCGACGATCCTACCATTGCAATCCACTCTCGCTGATATGAATTCTCATGTCTCCAATCCTACCTCACGCAAAAAAGGTAGCCACAGGCTACGAAGAATTCAGGATGGAGCAGCACCTAATCCGCTGCCGCAACCAGCTCCTGTTACCGACGCCAAACCAATACCACCGCCAAAGCCAGCAGCGGGTAATGAGCTCCCGACCGAGGAACTAAATCAAGAGCAGTCCCATCTTGCAAGGCATACTAGCGCCACATGCCATGACCCACCTCACAATTACTCTTACTCGGATCAATCTGCTAACTCCACCGTATACAATACTTCTGATAGGTGGGAATTATATTCTACCAAATATACCAATTCCTTCATTTGCGACCATACTGATTGGAAATCTAGGGACTTAGTTGGTCCGAGCCAAAGGGAGGGTAGTGGCACACTCCTGTCACGATTCTGGCGCATGATCACCGCTGGTACCGATATCAATCAATTGAGGCAAAATTTCGAGAAACTTCATAACCAAGACCGGCGGGAGCTGGACGAAGCAATCCAGGAGCTAGGCCAAGTACGCCAAGAGCTAGGCCAAATACGCCAAGAGCTAGGCCAAGGACATCAAGAGCTAGTCCATGCACATCAGGAGCTAGGAGAAGCGCGCCATGAGATAGAGCAAATGCACAAAGTGAAAAGTCAGCTAGAGGCAGAAAACACCAAGCATCAAGAACTCGTTAGGAAATTCGCCTTGCAGATTGACAGCCTTAATCAGGAGCTCTTCCATGGCCAGCAAATGAGTGACAAGGATGTACGCTCGAAGTATCGAGCCCTGTTTACCCAGGTCAAACAGTGGAGTGTGTCATTTGCTAGCGATCACGGAGTTGACAAAGCCAAGTGGCTCGCTAATGATATTTTTCCAACTATCGCACCCAAAGATAGGTTGCTACAATTGCTTGACAAGAAGACTACTCGAAAACTATGTGTGCAAGCACTTGTCGGCCACATACTCGCAGAGTGTGTCTTTCGCCGTCTTGCGGAAAACACAGATGAACTACGCGGGTTTGATGCATGGAGCCAAGGTCATGCTGAGGATATTAGCAACATTGAGCGATCACTATATGACGGTCAGTAGTCACAATGTGTTTACCGATTCTATTTCAACGAGTCATGAATAATACTCATAACTATTGTGACTACAGCCGGTTCCGTGGTCAGTGCACGAGAGTTGAATGACTGGAGGGCATTCACTGTGGCTCTGGTTTCCCGCGCTGAGGCTCAAAGTGGAAATACTGTTGCTCAAGGGACAGTTTCCAACAATGCGGCTCACGAATATGCTACAAGTATACTAGACTTGATTACTCCCTTGGTCAAGAAAACAGAGAAGAATCGCGAGAGCGAGATCCTGAACAAGCTGGTGGCTATTTTTCAGATGGCTATCGATATGTGTTTGGTACTCCGGAAACAACGCGCTTGTTGGATAATTCGGTCTGAATATGGCCTGTTTGATGCTACGAGAATGGAGGACCCGGAAGATGATTATGATAGTGAAGGGGATGTTGACAGGCACCGAGATGTCGCTTTGTATATATTTCCAGGTCTGTACAAGCAAGGGAACGCGGATGGGGAGAATTACGAAATTGAGTGTTGTCTAGAAAAGGCAAGAGTGAAATGCATTCAACGAGCTGGAAATCAGATGTAATGAGGAAATCTCCGATTGCCGCCGGAGTTGGTATTTTGTCTTCCTGTTGTGTTTTTTGCGTCAGATCCTTGATCGTGTTGGCTATGGGATTTCGCGAGGTCAGTCAATGAAGCAAAAGTATAGTTAGGGTAGGGAATCGTGTCATGTTTTTTTTATAATTATTTGCAGTTAGTACTCGCATGCAACATAAGACGATAGCGAGGCCCAAACGGAACTCCCTCGGAAGAATGAGCAATATGTGGGTACCTGCTGCGCATGTCTAGGTTGGGGGCAACTGCCCCATAACTAGACCCACGCCAAATGTGCCAGTCGGTGGTCGCAACAACGGCAATGCCACTGGCTATAGGTGAATACGTTGTAGCGGCCAAGGTCACTAAACGATCCAGGCGGAGTGGAGTCTGGATATCAGTGTTCTGCGAACCCATCCGCGAATCAGCTAGATTCCCGCAGGTCAGACTGTCCCGGAATATTCCCACGATGGACTGGCCTCCCCGGGAATTGGCTCAATCTACATATTTTGGCCAGTTACGCTTAATTGGCATGCGTGAGAATCCAGATGATGATTATAAATGGATCCTTCACATACCAGACCATTATGGTCGTGAATTTTCAGTTATAGCTACAATGATAATTCCCCCCAAAATAATATTAACTGACTTCGTTATCTAGGTGCATTCTACTACAAGATACATACCATGTGAGATTGTGTTTAAACAAAAAATTGCGGAGCCTACCAATGGCGCAGTCGCAAAGAGTAGTTGCTACACTACTTAATGCGGAAAACGAACCTGTACCACTACCAATGCATGGCAACTACTACCAAAGGCCGAATTATTTATGTTCATGAATACATTCCATCTCCATCTTCATCCTCCGAGGAAGATGAACCTACACATTTCTCAATCCGATGGGTTGCCGCCGAGTCCGAGGAAGATACCTATCAATCGCTTCCAGATTATGAACAGCTGCTAAAACTTGTCCCACAAAACACAGCTAAAGCTCGGAAAAATGCAGTCAAAAATTATGAATAGCAGCACCAGTTTGAAATATTTACTATATGTAATGTTCTGACGATACGCCAATCACGACGATTTGGCAATCGGGCGCTATTTACAGTTCGTTGACCGAACCAACAATTGCGCACATTCTGTCGTTAGCGCAACCGATTCACCAATAAGTGCATGCAATCAAACTACAATTGCGGAATTGTTCATCCGGACCACCAATAAGTGTATGCAACCAGACACGAATGCAGCATAAATCTATAGCTGAATCGTTCAACCGAACCACCAAATACAACATAAAAGGAAAGAAACGAATATGTATGTGTAAAAGTAAACAATTGTGCCTACGCTACGTTACAGGCAGTAGATATTAAAGTTCTGCTGTCACAGTTTATATTAATAAGCTCATAGCCAGAGCAGCTATAGCAAGCCAGATATGCATAGTTCAGGCATCGGGACGCACAAGAGTGGTTCAGGAAGTGCCATGACATTAATTAGCCGGTGATAGAAACATTCCTAGAGTTTGGTACAACAAATTCACCAATAATGCGGATTAGCAGTTCGGTTGGGTAACCCATTCGGCAATCAGAGTGATTGGCAGTTCGGTTGGGCAACCGATTCACTAATTTTACATATTCAGCAATATATTCAATTCGGCAATTAATAATCGTGCAAGAATGCTTGTTTCTGGTTGTTTTCTTCTACCAGTATATCGATTCAATATCACTCTTCTTGCGCTATAATCAGTACACAGCCTCCCGAGAATACTGCCAATCCTCCGACTATAAACCATGCCTCAAATGTCTATCGCCAACCCCACGGAAACACCAGCGTAACAACCGATCCCCCAATCTATGTTCTGACCCATACGTCAATACGGCCCATTGATCAATGGGCCGCTAAAGATGGTTGGGCCGGCCCACCCATCAATAAGACGGCCACAATAATATTTTAATATAATTATCCCAACCAGACTAATAATTATCTATATTCGGAACTATTGAGAATTACGAGACTATGGAGCACAACAGATAAATGGAAAAATATAAGATATAAATACAGAAAATACTAGAAAATCTAGGCCTCCAGACATAGAAAAAAATAATGTAGAAATAAATGAAAATACGAAAAAATCAAGTCCTCCAGAGATATATAAACAAAACATATTAGATCAAGCCCTCTTCCGTAGGACTCGAGTATTCAATGTATTATCCAATTCGGGAGTGCTAGTAGGAGCAGACTGAGAAAATAAGGAAGAGGCAGAAGCTGACTGGGAAATGGAAGAAGAAAGGCATGAGGAGCGGCACTTACGAATTATAGGGGAATTAGAGCCTGGAATTATAGGAGAATTAGAGCCTGGAATTATAGGAGAATTAGAACCTGGAACCAATGGGGCCTCAGGGGCATGTACAGTAGGAAATTCAGATGTAGGAGAAGCAAGTGTAGAGGAACTAGCAGAAGGCAATGGTGTAGATACAGGAGACAAAGAAAGTGGAG
>Ga0307511_10007629_pt1 | contig 10873 bp, 8 predicted proteins | sample 13_EM_MG_FD_200266 | JGI IMG/M metagenome (GOLD analysis project Ga0307511, IMG submission 200266) | Populus trichocarpa ectomycorrhiza microbial communities from riparian zone in the Pacific Northwest, United States - 13_EM | ecosystem: Host-associated > Plants > Roots > Unclassified | place... | reverse complement strand
TTGATTGATTCATCTCTGTACATTAGCAGGCACAAATGGGCAACTAGGCGTATATGTTTGTATAAACTACAGAGTCTTTTAATATGTCCTCGCTACACAAGGCACCGAATAATAATAAGCTTCTTATGTGTAAATTACGCAATGTTACAAGTATTTTAGCTGGGCTGATAATGATATTTTTCATTTCGTTCACTTTCAGTCTCTCCAAATTGGTTATCTCAGCTTCTGCTGCTTCAAGCTTTTATCTTTTGCCCTTTTCCAATCCTGTTAATTTTGACGTCTGTTGCGTTTGAGTATGCGTTTTTCCTGACCAAAATAAAGCTAAAAATAAATGAAATCAAATTTGGAATGGAGGATGCTGTACGGCTAAGATTGACACGTATTGCAATTTTCCATAAAATTTGAGACCTCGTGAATGTTGGTCTGTATTTACTGATTTAGTCAACGATAACATGTGATCACATGATGTGCATAAGGTGCTCTATTATTGCCTCAGTCTTATCTCGCAAGGAACAACATCCACGTTCACTAAGGGCTGCAGCAGAAACAAGTATCTACCATTCTGCTCTTGACTCTAATTGATATCAATAGTTTAGAGATATGTTTTGTTTGTTTTTACTTTTTAAATTAATATGTTTTTGATGTTTTTAAATCATTTTGATGCATTGATATCAAAAATAATATTTTTTTTAAAAAAATTTAATATATATTTAGTGAAAAGTATTTTGAAAAACAACCACAATTCCATTTCTAAAAACAAAAATCTTCAGAAAGAGAAGCAGCATGCCTAGTGCTGGAAAATTGAGGGGAAAAAAAAACCAGGCTTTGAGAACAAGCATTTCAATTATGAATCAGGTTACACTTCGTTCCCTCTCTGGCATTTTTTTATGGCATGTACATGTAATCCTGACACTCAGTCTATCAGCAAAACTCTCATTGACATGTAAGCGTGTCTCCCTCCTAACTTGAGATGGCAGTGTGCTTCGAGCCGAAGCATCATTGCTGTCTTCTTCAATTAGCTTGATAGAACAGCCATCAGTGTCAGTTGCATCTTGGCATTCCTTCTAGAGTTTTGTCAATCAGACGTGTTGACCTAAAGCCATCGTTTTGTCAACTTTGTTGAGGGATGGACTGGAGGGGGCGTCTTGGCATTCCTTCTAGGGTCATCTGCATCCCTTCTAGGGTCATCTGCATCAACAAAACGGAACATTACATGAAATGAGGTCCTTCTCTTATTATAGATGATGTTTTTTCTATATACACTTGCAGTGAGGTTGAGCAAATAATGCTCGAGTAGGTTTTACACTTGCCAGGTTCAATAGGCTTTCCTCCAAGAGAAGATCTGCGTGATGTTGATGTTTGAACTCCTGTAAGAGATTGCCTTCTTAGTGTCCTGGCATTGGCTGTAAGTGGTGTCTTTAGATCAGTGTCATTGCATATGCCAATGATAGGTGAGAATTCTTCCTTTGAAATCTGCTGATTCCTGTAATTTGAGACAATATGTTACTGCAAAGAAATTTCACTTTCACATTTCAGTGGATAATGATTTCATATTTTGACTTGATGAGCTGGTGGTTGAATACAACAGTCAAGAATTACCTTCCTAAGTCTGGAATCAACCAATCTTATTAATTACTATAATAGAAATATGAATCAAATTTTACAAATGTCTGCACATACACACCTCTTATCGGAGCCGTTAATCAGTTTTCCAATCGTACGAAGGGATTTCCTTATTTGAGATCCTTTTCCATGAGTGCTACGAACAAGATTGGCTGCCTGAGAATCTGTAGAAACACCAAGTTCACTCTGCACCAGAATCTTAACCTCATTTCTGGAAATTACTTGCGGTTCTGGTGTTATTGGTAGCTGAAGAGTTGGAATTTGCGTCCTACTATTATCTGTTTTGACCGTTCTCTTCTGATACAAACTAGTAGGACTTCGAGTATTGAGGCGATAAACTTCAACGGTGGAACTGCCACTAGCAGAATGCCCTAATGATTTTGACACTGCCTCTGCATTTCTGGAAATTACTTGCGGCTCTGGTGTTATTGGTAGCTGAAGAGTTGGAATTTGCGTCCTACTATTATCTGTTTTGATCATTCTCTTCTGATACAAACTAGTAGGACTTCGAGAATTATTGAGGCGATAAACTTCCACCGAGGAACTGCCACTAGCAGAATGCCCAAATGGTTTTGACACTGCCTCTGCATCCTGAATAAAACCATGTTTCTGCAGTGTTACCGAGTCAAAACGTAGGGGCCTGCTTACATCATCTGCTCCGTTTGCCTGGAAATGCTCTTTCTTGTCATACTTTGGCCCTTCCAAGCTTAATCTTTTGGAACGAGTTGGTACAGAAGGGGTTTTTGATGCCTTTCTATCTTCAGTATTCGTGATTTTCTCAGACTTCCTGCTGCTGCCATTCTCAATACTCAGCCTCCGTGCACGTGGAGGAGTTCGCTCAGGCATCACTTTTGGTATCTCACATGGAGATCTTGGGTCCTTCAATTTATTAAACTGCACATTCTTCGCTTCCTTGCTGGCCAATGCTTTCTTGAGGTTCTCAACCTGAAAGTCGTCCGTGTTGAAACTGTTATGTAACCTGATATCCTTGAGTAGAATTTACATCCATTTGATTTGATAACAAAAGAGAATAGAAAAGGAACATGATCAACAATTGCTCTCAAAGCGTGCAATTTCAGTTCGTAAGGAAAAAATAACAAAAGTAAACTATAGTAGCCTCAATTCAAAGAAGAAGAAGAAGAAAATACAACAGCACCAATAAGTGAGGAAAGAAGCCAACAGTATGATGGAATGTTTTACATTTTGGATATACTTGTGAGAAGCAACCAACTGATGCAACAAGTATAGACCATAGTGTTTTTGTTGTCAACAAGATAAGAATCCAAAAAACATCACATAGGCGACTTACTAGCCCACCGTTTGCAGGACTTGTAACAGGGAAAATTGGACCAAAAACAGATTCTGAAATCCAGATAAATAAAATTCAGATTTACCTGATCCTTAAGTTGCATAATCTCACCGCTCTCTTTGTTTGCACGAACAGCACCGAGTTCAACAGTTGATACCCTCTGAGCAAACTTCAAAGTACTGATGGTTTCACCAAAAGAATCTCCTTCTGGACTTAAATGGGCAAACATTAACGTTTTAGCGTGTCCCCCTGAAGTAAAAAACGCCAAGAAAAAAGTAAGTACATGCTAGGAATCAATACCAAATCAGAGAAAACAGTATAGAGAAGCTGGAATTTTTGAGAAACAAGTTCATTTGTCTTATTTGCACATCACAACCTAAGGAATCTTGTAGTAGAAGTGTGAGTTTGCTGTTTCTGTAAGGGATATGAGAATTCTTTTGAGCCAAGGCTGTGATTACATCTCCTAGACAGGAGAGAGACTTATTAATGTACTGCGCCTCTTTGAGCCTATCTCCCATAACTTCTGATTTATCCACTCTTTCACTTCCTGCAAGGTCTACCAAATGGAGGCAACTGTGGAGGGTGCTTCCAGATACATCTTTACCATGTACATGAACTGTCAGGATACTGCAGCAACATGTTAAACCACCCTATCAATAAAATGAAACAGATACTTTCATAGTTTCAGATTTCATCCTAGTTTGTATAAATCTACCAGAAAACTGACCTATGGGAACGACTGCTCCGGTTGTTGAGTGCAGTGGAACTGACAACACGATTCGCTTCACCGAGTTTCATCAGATTAAGAACGTCTGCAGTGGACTTCACAGAATGCATTTTAGCATCCGGAAGGCTCAAGCCATTTTCACCGGTACAACTCCGAATCTCTAATTTGTGCATGGTTAAGAATACAAAACTTGTTACATATGCATGGTTACTATGAAACGGTAGAGTAACAACCTTGACTCACCTACTATGAATGCTTATTTTTCACTGTTTTTATGATTTTCAAATAATAATAATAATAATAATAGCTAAAAGGATATTTGGTAGCTGTTGAATCTTCTGCAAGAAGGTCTCGTACTTGTTCATTGTAAATTTCAACCATTTGAACTTGAATGCTGTAATTTACGATGTCCTTCCTTTCATTAGACATCTGGAAGAGATCACTCAAAGCTAGATAATTAATCCCCATATCCTTGGTTGACCGGCCTGATGGACCACTCTGTTACCACAAAATATATATATATCAGCTGGGAGAATATTGGTTATTGTGCAGATAGCTAACATGTAAAGAGAAGAATTCCATGTTTCTATTCAAAAGGGAATAGACTAAAGTCAACTAAGATTAGAAAAACTTACCATGGTATATGTTTTTCCAGATCCAGTTTGACCATAAGCGAAAATGCATACATTATAACCATCCATCACAGACCTGATCAGTGGTTGAGTGTCCATAAATACCTCATCTGGAAATCAAGAGGCAATATGCAAAATCATCAGATTCAATACATAAGCTGCACTGGAAAAAAGTTGCTATTAGATAATAGTACCTTGAGTGGCAGTAGGTCCAAACACCCGGTTAAACTGAAAAACTTTCTTTCCATCCTTTTGGGGCTTTAGTGGATCCGAAATCACTAGCGAACCGTCATCTCCAATATAATCAATAACATTGCTTGTTCTATCACCGAAAGCAGGCCTGATTCTGCAGTAAACTCGGATATTTCCTGTGGGAAATAATAATTGGAACAGATCAGGATATTGAACATCAGTCGCTCATAATAAAAATTAACATTTTAAAGATTGTAACAAGATTCGGGAAATAAGTGAAATTCATGTTTTATAACAGCAAGCTAACCTTTCAAATCCTGAACCATGTTGTACAAGTTCCTGTTCTCTTTCAATACCCTATGGTATCCAAGAGCTGCAGTAGACATCTCTTGTACTTGAATTCCTGATCCGTATCAATTACTTTAGCTTGCAATTCTTTTTGTACAAATGTGAATGATATTGATGTGTCTAGAGATTGGTATTTACAGGAAAAATGATATTGATGTGTCTAGAGATTGGTATTTACAGGAAAAATGATATTTGACATCTAATTTATGAGATTGTCAACAAGCTGAGCTCGTCAGAATATCTCATGGAGCTTCCAAGATATCACAAGTAATAATGGAGTCGAGTCTGAAGAACAGAAATCTAAGACAGATAGCATTAATCGTAGCAGTGAAGATATTTAATTACACACATTGAGAAAGGGATGGTGACACTGTCAAAGTTAATGCATGGTTATTCTCGTACAATAAGTTATTTATAAAAGTAATATACCGAGTTCTCTCAAATCTGTCTGCAGTTGTGACTGTAAGCCCTGGAACTCCCTTTTTGTCAACGTCAACAAGGCCTTTATATCCTGAAAAAAAAAAAAAAACAACCAAAAGAATTCAGAAAAAGTCTAATCCTCTAAAGTCTAAACAAAATTGTTAGCTTGATAAATGAGACTGAGGCCATTTTGTTTCTTCACATCTATCCTAATTAAACAAACTTTCTAGCCAAATTTTCTTAAGTGATTTTATGTCACTTGAGTAATAGCCTTTTACATGTCAAAACAAAACAATTACTGCTGCACTGCAACCTTTCAATCCACGTAGAGGAGAGGAGAATAACAAATAGGTACTAACCAGAAGTTCCTTTTCTTGCATTTGAATTAATTGTCTGTGGTTGCAGTTGCCCTTTCTTAAGCAAGCTTGGCAACACTGTAAAACATGAGTCACAGGCACATCAGAATATCTCGTCAGAGACTAATGGTTTGAATCATGAACGAAGAAAAGAGATGTAATTTCATCAAGGTAAGGTAATTGCAAATCCAATTAGAATGTTAACAACCAAGAAAAAATACGTAAAAAAAAAATATATTTTTAATCAACGTGCACTTATGATATGCTAACAGCAAATTAACTTTTTTCTTTTACTGTGAGAATCAACAGATTGAAGATGATCGCAAGACATGTATAGAGCAGCAACGATGACACTTAAAATCTTCAAATTGTATATTCCATGGCCAGAGGAGAAAGAGAAAAAATATTAAAGAAGTTGATGGAACTTTAACACAATTACAGCTTTCTACATGCTTATCTATCGACTACATTTGTAATAAACTATAAAAAACTAACCTTAGAATCTCCTGGTTCAGACGAATCCTCCTTAGGCTTTATTGATGAATGAGCAGGTAAGCTACCACCTTTAGCTGTTGATTTCAACTGTTTGGACCAGAAGATGTAGAACATGTTCATAATAACTTCATATATGAAAACACAGTTCAATAAAGAAAGATTCGACAGGAAACGTGTAAGCGCTACTATCTTGTAACCAAAAGATTTCCATTTAAACATGCGATTTGAAATGGTGGCGAGATGATGCTTATATATTTATAAATAGGTAAAAAAGTCAAATTATTTGGGAGGGTAAATCTAGGTATTTCTAAGGATTTGCACTTTTTGCTCTAGACTAAGCATTCTCATGTAACTCAGATGCTCCTGGCTAACTATTAAACAGTGAATATCCTCAAATCAGGGGTGCTTTTTTACTAGGAAATCTTTTTGCATGCAGGGAGCAACCGTAGAGGATTGTGTCGATTTAAATAAACTAACCTCTGGGAACTTGTTTTGAAGCTTATCCCCTAAACAGCTTAACAGGATATCACTGAACAACTTCATTGGATCCTGTAGCATTAGAAAAACATTGATAAGAACAATATGCTCTATATAACAGTAAATTGCATACGTCATATAGATTGATCATTACCATGTTGTTGCCAGTACGGAGGGACATGAGAAAGTTGCTATCCATGTTTTCCTTGGTATCAGCCATATGCTCAGCAAGTTTCTTGGCAATTAAATCTGCAAAATCCAATACATCACATCAAAGAGGGGAAGGATATACCAAGAAAAAGCAAAAACCATAGTACATGCTATGACTTACAGTTTCTGTTTAGCAGGTGTTTTGTATTCAAGTGATATGACACCATGAGATGTCTTGCTTCATTTATTACAACTACTAAAAAACTTTGAATGTATCCCAGAGTGCCTATCGACTTGTGCAGGGAAAGAGAGAGCTAATACCTTCAATTTTCTTCAATTCTGAACCTGTTGGTGGCTCTTTTTCACAGGCCGCAGACATGTCCAAACGCCTACATGAGTCTGATGAGATGGGTTGAGAATTGTTCCTGATAGCAGAATGAATAACCATAGGAGATCTAGCAGGCTTATAGAATCCATTAGGGTTCATCTGCTTGTACTCATGGTATGATTTAAGCGCTAAGATGCAATCAACCACATTAGTCCCCGACCCTGCCTCCAAAGAATCCTTTCAAGATTAAATCGAAAAACTCATTAGTCAATTGTTGGTGCTGACATTCATAAATAAATACATTTGCAAATGCTTATACAATCAGACACATAAATAAAGCCAAATTTACCCTTTCAAGATCAGAAGCTTCGAAGGCAGGCAGCCTCAACTCTTCAACAGCCACCAGAAAATTCTTTACATTCTCAAAATACTGATAGGCTGGTAATGGCTGGGATTCTCGGGTTAATGGTAGTAAAGGTGCGTGAATCTCCACCACCTTGATATAATTTTCAAAGCAAACAATTAAAACACTGAAATCACTTAAAATCTAGACCAGCTCTATGGTCAAAACAAAGAAAAAAAAGCTTTGTTAAAGAGACTATTTTCACATTTCATTGGGACTTTTAGCCAAATTTTCCTAATAATGATAAATGAATTAGAACTAGCAGTGAAAGTACCTTAGGCACTGCCCCTGGATGAACTTTATTTATAGCATTGCAAAGAACCAAGCCATTTCTCAAGCGAGAAATGAACTCTTTCTCTGATGGATTGTTTGATATGCCTATTGGACCCACGAGATTTTCAAGCCATGAAGCCGCTTGATATCTTCGCCATGCTGCAAATAAAAACAATAACATTAAAGATTATCACCATATTCTTCAAAAATTAACAATTGTATAAGATTTGATTTTTACTATAATAGAAAATAAAAATCATAAACACTATGTTTTCTCGGAAAGCAAACAAATGGGTAAAGTAGAAACAAGAAAGAGATAGTAAACAATAATCAAACCTGCTTCTTCAGCTTTTCTTGAAGCCAATATATCATATAATTCAGTTCCTGAAGAATCCTCCATTAACACCAACAAAAGACCCTTCTTGTTCCTTAAAGAAAACAATCAAAACAAACTACAGTAATTAGAAAACCAAAACCCCACATTTAAAAAACAAAAACCCATTTTACATTCATCTTCAAAACAACAAAAAAAATAACCACAGTAACCAATGAAACAGACATTGATGTTCAAGAAGAACCTACTTGTTTCACTTTTTTGGGTACCTTTCACTGCTTAGAAAGCCTAAAAGAATCCAAGAAGTGAAGAGAGAGAACGGGGGAGAAATTTAGAGAGAGAGAGGATCAGAGAATGCTATCAAAGTTTGGTTCTTTCTCTCTTGGAAATGAGAAACTAAGCAAAATTTTGCTTCTTTTTGTTTATAGTTTGGTGTGGAGTGAGGTTCGGATCGGAACCTAGGGCTTTGAAATCGTAACGTTAACTGGTGGTTCTTTTGAATTCAAATCTGCAGAGGGAACAACGTGCAAGCATTTCGACCGTCGAGTTTGTCAAGAAGGTAATCAAATCAAACGGTTCATCTTGACAGATCTATGGTTCACAGTCTATATTGTGGAGAGTGAAGTGCACGCTTGATTGGGTATATAGCGAGTAAACCACACGCCTTGTATGCGCGTGGTATGAAGTGGGATATTTAGCTGTTTTCACTTTTGTAGCAAAAGCTTAGGGATTTGCTACTTTATGCAAAGGTAAAATTGGAGATCTGGCGCTTGATGATGTGATTTGTTTCCTAATTTGCATTATCATTTGAATGATTTCTGTGTTTTATTTTTAGAAATTATTTCAAAATATAATTCGAAGCTTGGTGACCATGCCGTAAATTCAAAGGTTGTTGAGGATCATGGGAGATATGATGTTAACTTCTGTCAAATTTATTTTTTTCAAAATGGAGAAATTAAAGTTTTTTATTTTCCCTCATGAGTTGTTTTTTTACAACCTGGTGATTATGGAGTAATTGTATGGTGATGAGGAATAATTAGTTGCATGATATCATTTATTTTTTATAATTTATTTATAAATTAAAAGATAAAGAAGAGAAATAAATTCTATTTTTATCATTTGTTTTTGTATTTGTTTTTTTTTTTTCAAATTGGATCCCAATAAACAGCTAATATAATAATATAATAATATATTTTTTATACACTATAAATTTTTTCATAATTATGTTTCTTGGTCATGAGAATTTGGTTAATTTTAATAATTTATGAAGCTAGTAATGATTGGTTTCAAATTTGGAGGCATCTTTAAGGGGAAAAAATGACTCACGTTAATCGACACTCGACAGTAATTAAAAAAAAACTCTTACCGTTCTAAAAATTCTCTCTCTTTCTCTTCTTCTTCTTCTTGTTTTCCTTTTCTTTTTCAAGACCTAGCTCTTCCTCTTCTTCTATCTATTTTATTGAATTAGAGAGGCATTTTATACTATAAAATGTTTGGGGATAATAAAAACTAAGAAAATGATGTACACACAACGAATCTAGTACCTATCATATAATAAACTGTTTGGAAGTGTGGTTACGGTTGCTTTTTAAAATGTTTTTCGTGCCGAAATGCATCAAAATAATGTTTTTTTTATTTTTTAAAATTTATTTTTGAGATCAGCGCATCAAAACGATCCAAAACACATAAAAAATTAATTTTTAGCAAAAACAAAATTTGAATTTTAAAAAAACACGATAAAAAAAAGCTTTTATAGAGGTATTAAACGATTTGTTTTGTATGAAAAGAATTTTAGAAAAACCATTGCATAGATTTTATTTTTTTGGCAAGTAAAAGTCATTTTTCTTGGTTTTGTCATTAGGTATTTTTTTAATCTACTTTTTTTTTCTCAGTTAAAGAGACGTAATTTGTGGTATAAATGGGAGATTCACAATGAATTACTTTCTTACAATCTAGATATTTCCAAAAGGCTGGCATATTTTAATCACAGTTTTATCCATACAAAACATGATTCGATCAGTCAAATGAAGTTTTTGTGATGAAAGTTTTATACTAAACTAACCAAATTATCTACAATTAATGTTTTAAAATAATTCTCAACAAATAAATAATGTTTAAAAGACAACCCAAAAACTTCAAAATATTTTTTTTATAATAGAATTTTTTTTTTGCTTCTAAGACATTTTTAAAAAAAGTGTTTATGAGAAACAACACATTTTTTTTTTAAAAAAAAATCTATACAAAGTGACAATATCTCTTTCCTTAAAATTCTTATAATAGATGCAAAACATTTTTTCCGCCTCTAGGATTATCAGAAACATACTCCTAAAACGAATTTGCTTGATTTTAATCCATACTTTTAATGACTTTTATAACGTATTTTAAAGGCATCTTTTACCTCTAAATTATTACAAATAAATAAATAAATAAAAGGGCTCAACTTTTTCCAGTAGCAGGTGAGGAGGAGAAACTCCGAGGATTCAAGCAGTATATTAACCACTTTGTCCCTTCAATACATTAAATAATTGCCTTGATTTAGGGGGTAAAGTTGTTTTTTTCAAAGGATCAAAATATCATTTTTCAATTGATTGGGATAATTTAATAAATTTATATTTTTATATATACAATAAAATTACTTTGTCACCCTTAAAAGTTAAAAAAGTAGGCTTTTTGTCCAGGGCTTTTTGTGTATTTTTAACTTTATTTATAAAGTTAAAGGATGATAATACCCTTAAAAGCTTAAAAGTTTTGGTCTTGTAGAGAGGGGGTTTTATCTTTGTATATTTTTTTTTATAGTAAAATGACA
>Ga0307511_10007628_pt1 | contig 10874 bp, 9 predicted proteins | sample 13_EM_MG_FD_200266 | JGI IMG/M metagenome (GOLD analysis project Ga0307511, IMG submission 200266) | Populus trichocarpa ectomycorrhiza microbial communities from riparian zone in the Pacific Northwest, United States - 13_EM | ecosystem: Host-associated > Plants > Roots > Unclassified | place... | reverse complement strand
TCGGCCATCTCACCGTCGGCGACGGCTTCGTCGTCGTACGCGCCGGCACGGAGGACGGGGAACGGCAGTTCCACCTGCTCCCGCAGCCGCCCGCCGTCAGCGAGTACAGCAACGAGACCGTCTTCCTCACCTCGCCCGACGCGCCCCGCCGACTGCGCACCGACTGCGTGGCGGACCCGCGCGTCGACGGCGTCCTGCTGTCCACCGACGGCCTCGCGCAGGCCGCCCTGTCGCTCTCCGGAGGCGGCCCGCTCCAGCCCAACACCTCTTTCGTGGAGGCGGTGTTGGGCTCCCTCGACACCCCGGGACCGGTCACCGACAAAGCACACGAGAGCCTCGCCGCCCTCCTCAGGTCGGACCGGCTGACCAGCCTCAACGCCGACGACAAGACCCTGCTGCGGGCCGTGCGCGCGGTGGCACCGTGACCGGCCGCACCGTCCACCTGGACGGCAAACCCGTCACCCTCGCCGAACTCCCGCTCAAGGGCGGCGGCCAGGCGGCCGTCTTCCCCGTCGAGGGCGACGACACGATCGTCGTCAAGCTCTACCGCGACCGCCCCGGCCCGGACCTGGAACGCCGCCTCGCCCGCATGCTCACGATGTCCCCCCTGGCCGCCCGCCCCACCGACGCCAACCAGCCCCCCGAACTCGCCTGGCCCACCGCCACGGCCCGCAGCCCCGAGGGCGAGTTCCTCGGCTACGCCATGCGCCGCTTCGGCGAACCCCAACACGTCCAGCTGGTGGGCCTGTTCACCCGCGCCCAGCGCCTGCGCCTCTTCGGCGACCGCGCGGACTGGCGCTTCCTGCTGGGCGTCGCCTGGAACCTCGCCTTCATGACGGCCCGCATGCACTACGACCAGCTCGTCATCGGCGACTTCTCCAGCAGCAACGTCGTCGTCGACGCCAACGGCTTCGTCACGTTCCTCGACTGCGACTCCATCGCCTTCACCGACCCGGTCACCGCCGAGCCCTTCCCCTGCCTGATGCACACCACCGACTACTCCTCACCGGAACGCCAGTCGGGCGCCGCGGCCACCGAGGAGAGCGACAACTTCGCGCTGGCGGTGCTCATCTACCAACTCCTCACGGCCGGCAACCACCCCTTCGGCGGCGTCCCGCACGACAGCACCCCCGAGTCCACCGTCAAGGACAACATCGCCGCCAGCGTCTCCTACGTCGTCCGCCCCGAGGCGGTCGTCATCCCACGCGGCACCGTCGACCCCTCGGTCCTCCCGCCCGGCCTCCTCACCCTGGCCCACACGGCGTTCGGCGCGGGCGTCCACGCACCGTCCGCCCGTCCCACCCCGGAGGTCTGGCTGCGCGCCCTCGACCAGGAGCGTTCCCACGTCCAGGTCTGCCCGCAACGCCCCCTGCACTCCTACGGCTCCCACCTCCCGACCTGCCCGTGGTGCACGCGGGCGGCGGTGACCGGCCACGACGTGTTCAACCTGCCGGTACGGCCCACGATCCCGGCACAGCCGCCACCGCCGGGGGACGCGCAGGACAGCAACCGCTTCGGGCTGCTGAAGGTGCTCGGCGTACTGCTCCTGGTCGTCCTGATCCTGATCGTGCTGGGTCACCTGTCCTGAGAACGCCCGCGCTCCTCCAAGAACCGGGTGTGCGTCTCCTGCCGCCGCTCCTCGGCCTCACGAAGTCCCCGCGCCAGCCCCCGCGCCTCTTCCTGAAGCACCGTCAACTGCCGTTCCAGATGCCGCTCAGGGGGTTCGGCACCCGGCGCCAACCGCGTCCACCACCGCGTCCGGACGAACGTGTCGACCGCCTCCGGCACGTCCTGCCGGATCGCCCGCGACAGGATGTGCACGCCCTCCGGGTCCTGCGCGAGGTCATGCGTGACCTGCGGATCGAGGAGCCCCGCGAGGAGTTGGGTCAGCTCGGTGAGCCGGCCCGCGGCGGCCGGCGGGAGCTCGACGCCGGTGAGATAGCCGCCGAGCTTCTCGAAGTCGTCGCGCAGTTCCTCCAGTTGGGCCGACGGATCCGGGAAGTCGGGCAGCGGCGGCCGCTCCGGCGGGGCGATCAGCGCACCCGCGCCGTACAGACCGACGACCACGACCGGCCAGTACGGCCCCGCGACGCCCACGAACGTCAGCAGCAGCCCGACGAGTCCGCCCGCGCTGCCGGTGAGGTTCTTGCGGGACTCCAAGTAGCCCAGGAACTTACTGGTAGCCACGGATCTCCTCGAAGGCGCCGTCCAGCGAGCCCTGTTGGGCGTCGAAGAGCCGGCCGCCGGTCAGGTCGGCGATGTGCTGGAGCTCCGCCTTGTCCGAGTCGCCGAAGAGGATGGGGAAGACGGGGATCTCCCGCTGGGTGGTGGGGAGTTGCCGGTAGAAGCCGTCGAACTCCTTCGCCTTGGCGCCGGTCGTGTTCTCGCCGTCGGTCATCAGCACGATCGACGTGAACGTGTCGCCACCGGTGCCGAGATGCTCGTACGCCTTCTCCAGCGAGGTGTAGATCGCGGTGTTGCCGGCGGCGCTGAGCCCCTTGGTGTCCGCGCGGATGGCATCGAGCCCGGCCTGCGGATCGCTCGGGCTCACCACGTGCGTCCTGACGCTCTTCACGGCCGACCCGAACGGCATCAGCGTGACCTCCTCGCGCTGCCGGAAGTCGCCGGTCAGATCGGTGAGGGCCTTCTTCAGCCGGGACAGCCGGTCGCCTTCCATCGAGCCCGAGGTGTCGAGCACGTACACGGTCCGCGACGGCCGGCGCAGCTTGTTCTCGTACGAGTCGAGGAGCCCGTCGGCGACGGACTGGCTGCCGGGGAACGGGAGTTCACGCCGACGGCTGGTGTCCAGGCCGGACGCGGGCGGTACGGAGGGGACGACCGGACGGCGGTGCGTGCGGGTGGTGATCAGTTTCTGGAGGGCGTCCGTGCGCAGGTCGGCCGTCACGCGCCGGACGTTCTCCCGGGTCGTGGCGTCCGTCGAGGCGAGGGACGTCAACGGGTAGTCGGCGGTGACGACTCCGTCGCTCGGGCGGATCACCGTCAGGCCCGGGATGCCCTTGAGGACGGACTCGTAGTTGAGCAACGCGTCGACGTTTCCCCGGCGTTGGTAGGCGGCCGCCAGCCAGCCCGAGGAACCGGAGGTCAGCTTCTGCCCCTTGAAGAACTCCTTCAGCCGGGGAGTCGCCTTGGTGACGTCAGCGCCGGTGAGCGCCGACTGGGCGCCGGAGAGGGCGGAGGCCACCGAGATGAGGGTCGAGAAACCGGAGTTGGAGCGTGCCGGGTCCGTCATGCCGTAGGTCAACCTGCCGTCCTGGACGGCCTGTTCGATCTGCGACCAGGTGACGTTGTCGGGTGTCCAGCCCAGCTTCCGCACGGTGGCGGTCTTGACGCCGATCGCGACCGGGCTGGACATGATCGGGGTCTCGGACACGACCTTCTTCGCCGCGTCGGGCCGTAGCCGCAGATAGTCGTTCGACGACAGCCACAACGCGTCGTACTGACCGTCGGCCTTGCCCTTCGCCAGCAGGTCCACCGCGTCGAGGGTGCCCATGTAGGTGGGGCGGATGGTGATGCCGGTGTCCTTGCGGACCTGGTCGAACACCGGGGTCATGTCGCTGAGTTCACTGGAGGCGAGGACGCGGAGGGTGCCGGGACGGGGCGCGTTGTCGGTCGCGGGTTGCTTGGGCTGCGAGGTGCACGCGGTCAACAGGGCGGCTGTGCTCAGTGCGAGCGCGAGGAGGCGTCTCATCCGAGACCGCCTTCCAGCGCACTCTGGGACCGGCTGCGCTCCAAGTACGTGCTGGCGTTCTGGAGTTCGGCGGTCAGGGACTCCACGGTCGCCGCCATCACCTCGGTCGCCTGGACCTTGTACGTGTCGATCGCGTCGAGGGTGCGATAGATCTGCTGGAAGGCCGTACGGAGGGTCTCCGCGCCGACCGCCGGGTCCGCCGCGATGCGCTGGATCTCACCGCTCTGCGTGGAGAGCATCTCGGCGTTGCCCCGGATCAGGTCCTCGGTCGTGCCACGCAGGGCGTTGACCTGGTCGACGACCTTGCGCTGGTTGTCGAGCGCGGAGGCGAGCATGACCGAGATACGGAGGGCGGAGACCGTGGTCGTGGCAGCCCGGTCCACGCCCTTGATCAGCTCGTCGTTGTTGCGCCGTACGACATCCATCGCCAAGTAGCCCTGCGCGCACACCGCGAGCTGGGTCAGCAGGTCCTGGTGCTTCTGGCGGACCGGGAAGAGGACGTCCGCGCGCAGGGTGTCGGCCTGGCCCGGGTCGGTGGAGTCGACGCCGGTGATGTGCTGTTCGACGGCCGTGTCGAGGGCCTGGGTGAGGACGACGTACTCCTGCAACTTGCCCATGGTCTCCCAGAGGCGGACCCGCTCGGTCTGCAACGCGGCGTTGTCGCGCCGGAGTTCGTCCTGACCGCCACGCAGCGAACCCACGATCTTGTTCAATGTGCCCTGCGCGGAGGCGTACTTGGCGACGTGGTCGCGCAGCTTGTTGCCGCCGGGGAGCCGGGACAGGAACTTCCGTCCCTTGGAGGCGGGCAGGTCACGCGGGTCCAAGTCCTCGACCACACGCCGGAGTTCGACGAGCGAGCCCGCCACCTGCGACTGCGCGTCCCCGCCCTTCGACGGCAGGCTGCGCACGGTCCGCTCCAGCATGCGGTTGGACTGCGCGGTCGCGGTGCGCATCTCACCGGCGCCGAGCGCGGTGATCTCGCCGACCTTGCCCGCGAATTCGGGCGAGCGGGCGTCGAGAGAGGCGAGCCCCTCCACGTAGGCGACGGCCTTCTGAGCCATGTCCGTACGGACGCTCTCGTCCACGGGCACGAGCCCGCCGGCCTTCTCCCTCGGCACCGGTGCGACGGCCTCCGGTGGGGTGAGGGTGAAGACGTCGTCACCGCTCTGGGTGTGCTGACTGCTGTTCTGGCTGGTGTTGAAACTGCCGCTCATGTGGTTCCCCCGTTCAACCGCGAGCCCGGCGCGCCATGTCGTGCAGCACCTTCGAGGTGGGCACGGGCGCCTGCCGGACGCCGGTCAGCGTCTGGTTGAGATAGCTGGAGTGGGCGGCGGTGGCCGCGACGAACTCGGCGGTGTCCCCCTGCGGCCGGAACCCGTGCCGTACGGCGAGCTTGCGCAACGTCGGGTCGCTGCTGAGGAGTTGACCGAGTTCACGGCCCTCCGGAGTGAGCGGTACGACGGTGTGGTCGCTGTTGGCCGTGGTGTCCGGGTAGAGCACGACGAGGTCGCCGACCGGTTGCTTGTCGAGGAGCAGCGAGGCCACCTGCGACTCGTACACGAGGACCAGCGGATTGCCGGCGCCGCTGATGAAATCCCTGAACGGCGCGTCCGAGCTGGACTGTTGGGCACCCTGCACGCTGATCAGCTTGTGCATCAGGGGCGCGGTGCGGTCCACATCGGCGCTACTGGCCGCCACCCGCCCGCCGCCTGCGACATAGGAAGCGGCGGCGAGGTACAGCGCACCCGAGTTGGAGGTCTCGGGGTCGGTGGTCGCGATGTAGAGGGTGCCGGTCAACTCCCCGTGTTTCGAGGCCCCCTTGAGCTGCTGCCACGTCAGATCCCGCTTGGCGGCATCGAGATAGGCGCCCATCCTCAGCGTGCCGCGGTCCTGGCTCCTGTCCAGCGTGGCGAGCCCGTTGTCCGCGAGGACCTGGGCGGCGCTGCGGTGGGCCACGACGACGAGCGGCGAGTAGAAGGGCCGCGGCAAGGGCTGCTGGACCTTGTACTTGCCGGCGAGCGCGTCGGCCGGCGCCTGACTGGAGGGGAAGGCGAAGTCGTACCCCTTGAGGTCGAGCCCTTCCATGGCCCAGGACCCGGAGGTCTCCGTCTTCACGGTGAAGCCCTTGGCGGCGAGGGCCTTCACCACGTCGGGATCGGCGAAGAAGTCCGCCTTCTCCGAACCGATCACACCACGCACGGTCTTCGTTGCCGTGCCCTTGTCCCCGTTGTCCCGGCCCGCTACGACGGCTGCCACCACTCCGCCGATCAGCAACACCGCGAGGACGATTCCCGCGATACGTCTCACGAGAGGCAGCGTGCTCGCGGAACCCAACATTCCCCGAGGAAAGGGATGAACGGAGGGTGTCGGACCGGTCCCGGATCAACACGGGTCGACTGCAATGCCCCTTCTTTTAGGGGCGCGAGGCTGTATCGATGTGCGGCTCCGCCGCGTGGGCGCGACCAGCCACAACGGACGCGCACCCGTGGTTTTTAGGGGCGCGGGGCTGTGTCGATTTGCGGCTCCGCCGCGTGGGCGCGACCAGCCACAGCGGACGCGCACCCGCAAGCGCACAGAACCCCTACGGCGATTAGGCGACCACGGTCACCGCATGCGCATCCATCCGCTCGGCAGACAGAATCGCCGCCGCAGTATCCGCCCGCGACGCAGCGACAACCAGCGCCCGCCCAGCAAGCGCATGAGCCTTCAAGTGCAGCGCATCCAAACGGGACGTAGAAGCGGCCGCAGCCGAGGCCCGGCTCGGCGAGGCACCCCCACGCAACCGCGTCAACTGCCCGGCAAGCCGTTCGGCAGCCACGTCCAGCTCGTCGGAAGGCTCCAGCGCCCGCAACTCATCGGTCACCGCAAGCAGCGCAGCGAGATGCCCCGCAAGCTGAATGTCCAGTTCCTCCTCACGCGACCGATGAGGAAAGTCGGAGGAGGACGTGCGGGCCACCGTGCTGTGGACCGACTTGCTGCGGATCGGTTCGTACATGGCATGGTCTCCTGTGCTCAGACAGGAAACCATCCTAGCTTAGATCTCGTCTAAAGTTGTGCTGGCCGAAAAATTGGCTGGAAGGAGCCCCAGGAAAACCGCCCCGCGAGGTTTACGGCTGGCTGTACCCGTCCAGGAAGTTCCCGATCCGCGTCACCGCGTCCCGCAGATCCCCGACCGACGGCAGCGTCACGACCCGGAAGTGGTCGGGCTCGGCCCAGTTGAACCCGGTGCCATGGACGACCATGATCTTCTCCTGGCGCAGCAGGTCGAGCACCATCTGCCGGTCGTCCTTGACCTTGAACACCTGCGGATCGAGCCGAGGGAACAGATACAGCGCGCCCTTGGGCTTCACGCAGGTCACACCCGGGATCTGGGTCAGCAGGTCGTAGGCGACATCCCGCTGCTCCTTCAGCCGGCCACCCGGAAGCACCAGGTCGTTGATGGTCTGCCGCCCGCTGAGCGCGGCGACGACCCCGTGCTGCCCGGGCATGTTGGCGCAGAGCCGCATATTGGCCAGGATCGTCAGACCCTCGATGTAGGAGTCGGCGTGCGCGCGCGGCCCGGAGATCGACATCCACCCGACCCGGTATCCGGCCACCCGGTACGCCTTCGACATCCCGTTGAACGTGAGGGTGAGCAGGTCCGGGGCGACCTTCGAAGTCGGGGTGTGCGTGGCGCCGTCGTAGAGGATCTTGTCGTAGATCTCGTCGGAGCAGACGAGCAGATTGTGACGGCGGGCGATGTCGGTGAGGCCCTTGATCATCTCCTCGTCGTACACGGCGCCGGTCGGGTTGTTCGGGTTGATGATGACGATCGCCTTGGTGCGGTCGGAGACCTTCCGCTCCACGTCGGCGAGATCGGGCATCCAGTCGGACTGCTCGTCGCAGCGGTAGTGCACGGCGGTCCCGCCGGAGAGCGAGACGGCGGCGGTCCACAGCGGGTAGTCCGGCGACGGTACGAGGACCTCGTCGCCGTCGTCGAGCAGGCCCTGCATCGCCATGACGATCAGCTCGGAGACGCCGTTGCCGATGAAGACGTGCTCTACGTCCGTCTCGATGCCCAGGGTCTGGTTGTGCATGACGACCGCGCGGCGGGCGGCCAGCAGCCCCTTGGCGTCGCCGTACCCGTGCGCCGACGACACGTTCCGGAGGATGTCCTCCAGGATCTCGGGCGGGCACTCGAACCCGAATGCCGCCGGGTTCCCGGTGTTCAGCTTGAGGATGCGGTGCCCTGCCGCTTCCAGACGCATCGCCTCTTCGAGAACCGGGCCCCGGATCTCGTAACAGACATTGGAGAGCTTGGTCGACTGGATCACCTGCATGTCGGTGAGCTTACGGCGGGGTAACGCCTCTCGCGTCGTGTTTTCCACCACTTGGACAGCGGCCCCCGGGACGCGCTCGCGCTACGTGACCGGCAGCCCGTGGAGGTCGCCGCGGGAGTCCGTGACGTACAGCGCGCCGGGAGCGACCGCGGGACGTCCCTCCGGGTCTTCGCTGACCAGGATTCCATGGGAACGGAGCCTGCGGCCGTCCCGCAGCCGCCACGCCGTCAGCTGTCCGGCACGGTCGGCGGTGTGCAGGACGCCGTTCAGCACGGCGGGCCGGGTGAGGAGGCGGCCCTGTGTCCGTCGCTGCCACAGCGTCTCGCCCGTGGCCCAGTCGAGGACGACGAGCCGGTTGTCCATGTCTCCGAAGGCGAGCACACCGTCCGCCGCCAACGGGGTGGTAGTGGGTTGGGCCGGCAGCTCGCGTGTCCAGAGGGTCTTGTCGGCCGGATGATCGATGGTGATGATCCCTGTATGTCCGGACCGATCCGAGCGGACCAAGTGGACGCCTTGCTCGCTTGCAGCCCACCTGGGTTCTGCCTTGTAGGCGCATTTCATTCGGCCGAGAGTGGCGTCGAACAGCACGACGTGGTCGACTCCCGCCTTGTCCTTGGCGTTGAAGAGCAAGTTGCTCCCGAACCTTTCGGGCGCGCGAGTGACGGTCAGGCCGTTGAGGCGGTACGGCGGCCATGGCTCGTTGTCGGTCGCCAGGTCGATGGCGTACACGTGGCCGAGAGGTGTCTGCGCGTACAGGACGTCGTCGTGGACCCACAGCTGACCAGGACCGAGCGTCAGCGGGCGGCAGTGGCGAGGTCGCCCTGTCCGCAGGTCGGCCGACTGAAGGCGACCGTCCTTGCCCGTGTAGTACACGGTGTCCCTGTAAAAGGCGGGGGTGCCGGGATACTTCAGCTCGATCATGGTGTGGCGTCTGTGGGTGGCCGCGTCGACCACCCACAACCGGCGTTTCTCCCGCACAACGAGCACACCGTCGGACAGGACAGGCTGACACGCGGGCCCTATGGCGGCACGCGCTTGCCAGGGCAGGCCGGGAGTGCTGTCCGGGAGGGCCGGGCGCGGGGGTGACTTCCTGGGCTGCCTCCTCGGCCGAGGCTTCGGCTTCACCCTGGCCAGCGGGATGTCGTACTGCAACTCCCCGCCGAACCGCGGGTTCTGCTCGATCCCTTCCTCATGCAGCCGTCGGCAGACGTAGTCGTACAACTCCCGTACGGCGATGAGACCGTCGCCGTCGAGATCGGCGTCGCCGGTGCGCAGGCCGTCGATAAGGGGGCCGGTGAAACGGGAGGGGGCTGGTGCTGCCGGATCGATGTGATCGCCCTCGTAAGCTTGCTGGGTCCTGTTGCCCGCAGTGATCACTACGCGGCCGCGCCCCTTCAGTGCTTCCTGGAACCCGGCCAGGCCGTCACCACCCTTTGCGCCGGGAAGGAAGCGCCCGCTGAAGCAGCAGTCCAGGATCACGACGATGCTGCGGGCCCAGCAGTCCTCGATCAGTTCACGGACGAAGGATGCCTCTATCGACGTGGAAGAGGGCCACTCGGGGTCGGTGGTGCCGACGGCGAAGTGGAGGTTGCCGTTGCGGGGGTTGAGGATCCCGTGACACGAGAGATATAGCAGCCGGACGTCGTCGGTCACTGCTTGGCGGCCGAAGAACTCCTCCATCGCACGTTTCAGCGTGGTGAGATCGGCGTTCACCAGCTCCTGTACCTCGAAGCCGCCGATCTCCTTGTCGCGGAGCACCTCGGCCAGACCGGTGCAGTCCACCGCCGGGGAGCGGAGCGTGTCGAGGTCGGGATGGTCGTAGTGTCCCGTGCCAATCAGCAGGGCTCCGCGATGGCCTTCCGCGAACGCCAAAGTCATACGGCGGCCGGACCCTGTGGTTGCTCGGGGGTGCCGTCACCCTCACCGTCGTCACTCATGTCCTCGTCCTGCGCGAGGAACGCGTCGATCAGCCGCTCCCGCTCGGCGGCCGTGGCATGACCCAACTCGATGACGCGGCCGTCGAGTTCGACCCGTACCGCACGCACCGGCCGGTTCTTCAGCCAGGTGTCGGTGAGTTGGAGGGCCTGGCGCAGAACGAAGGAGGCGGCCGTGACCAGGACCGTCCCGGCAGCGATCAGCTGCCCACCCTTCGAGCCCTGTGCGGGGGTGGCGGCGCTGTCGGCCGACCGTAGGCCGGTCACGTCGAGGTCGGCGAGGAACTGGCGCAACTGTCCCGCCAGCCACAGCAGTTCGTCGTCGTCCGTGTCGGGAAGTCCCAACAACTCCAGCCGTACAGTCCTGCTCATCGCCTCCGCAATCTCCGCTCCGTGCGCGGAACACTCTAGCGTTGTGTCCTCCCGCGCCGGGTTCACGCCAACTCGCGTCCGGAAACCGCTCCTTGCCCCCTCGCCCCTCGACGATCACAATGCCCATGACAAAAAGACGGCGGCCGGAAGATCTCCGGTCGCCTCGTCATAAGAGGGGACCCCCACATGAACAAGCCTCTCCTTGCCGCGCTCTCCACCCTGGCCATAGCCGGGGCGGGCGTGGCTCCCGCGGTCGCCGCGCCCCAGGTGGCGCCGGAGGTGGCGCCGAAGGCCGCCGCGGTGACCGTCGACTTCGCCGGCATCGTCTCGCTCAGCAACTGCTCCGGCTCGGTCATCAGGTTCCCGAACTCGACCGACACCGCCCCGGCGCTGGTCATGACGAACGGGCACTGCCTGGAGACCGGTTTCCCGGAGCCCGGTGAGGTCATCACCGGCCAGTCCTCCAGCCGTACCTTCGGGCTGCTGAACTCGGCCGGCACCAAGGTCGCCACGCTCCGCGCCAACCAGGTCGTCTACTCG
>Ga0307511_10007627_pt1 | contig 10874 bp, 11 predicted proteins | sample 13_EM_MG_FD_200266 | JGI IMG/M metagenome (GOLD analysis project Ga0307511, IMG submission 200266) | Populus trichocarpa ectomycorrhiza microbial communities from riparian zone in the Pacific Northwest, United States - 13_EM | ecosystem: Host-associated > Plants > Roots > Unclassified | place... | reverse complement strand
TTTTTATATTTAAAAATTATTTTTGTCGATTTTTTTTTAATATTGAGTTGATTGATAATTTAGTTTTGTAATTTTTTTCTTTAAAACAGTGTTGATTGCTACAGTGTTTCTCCGCATGGTTTTTTTTTATGATTTTCTCTGAAATTATCTTTTTTATTTTATTTTTTAATATTGAGCTGGTTAAAAATTACAGTTACAATATGTAAGTAAAGCACTGTAACTTTCCTCGAAAATTACTGTTGATTGCTACAATGTTTTTTCCCACATGGTTTTTTTCTGTTTTTGTTATGTTTTTCCCTAACATTGTCTTTGTCAATTTTATTTTTTAAATATTAAGCTGGTTAAGAATTGCAATTACAAGTAAATACAAGTTTTTCCTCACAAAACACTATGGATTGATACAGTTTTTCCTCACATGGTTTTTTTTCAGTTTCTTTTGTGTTTTCTTCTTTTGTAATATTTTTTTTCAAAATTATCTTTGTCAATTTTATTTTTTCTAATATTGAGTTGGTTATAATTTAAGTTTGTAATAAAGCTTCATCATGTGGGGAAAACATTGTAGCTTTCCTTACAAAACATTGTGGATTGCTACAGTGTCTCTCCGCATGGTTTTTTTTTTCTTATAATTTTTTTCAAATTATCTTTTTCAATTTTATTTTTTTAATATTGAGTTGTTTGAGAATTATAATTACAAGTCATTACAAATAAGGCTAAATCATGTGAGGAAGCACTGTAGCTTTTATCACAAAACACTGTGAATTGCTACAGTGTTTTCAACATGATTTTTTTCCTCTTTTTTTGGTGTTTGTTTTTTTTTCTAAAATTGTCTCTGTCGATTGTTTTTTTAATATTGAACTGATTAAGAATTTAGCTTTGTAATTTTTTTTCTTTAAAACACTATGAATTGTTGCGGTGTTTTTCCATATGATTTTTTTATGATTTTTTTCCAAAATTATCTTTGTCGATTTTTTTTTAATATTGAGTTGGTTAAGAATTATAATTACAATAAAACTAAATCATATGAGGAAAGCGTTGTCGTTTTTCTCACAAAACACTATGGATTGCTACAATATTTCTCTAAATGGTTTTTTATTTTATTTTATTGGGGAAAGCACTATAGTTTTCCTTACAAAACGTTGTCAATTGCTACAATGTTTTTTCTCATGTGTTTTTTTCCTTCCAAAATTATCTTTGTTGGTTTTTTTTATATATTAAGTTGATAGAGAATTTAGCTTTGTAATTTTTTTTGCTTTTTATTAACAGAAAAGCTAAATCATGTGGCGAAAGCACTGTATCTTTCCTCACAAAACACTGTAGGTTGCTACAAATTATTTTGTTCAGTCTCTAAGTTTTTTTTATCACCAACACAACTTTTTTTCCGTCATGAAATATTTGCTCCATCATACCTTTAGTTTCTATTACTTATTTAGCGCTGGTTCATAATTATAACACTATCAAGTGCATTTGTTTTATAAGCCCGCGGCAGCGCGGGGGCATGTCATCTCGTGTATATATATAAAAGAATGAGTCCAAGCCAAATGCTTGCCCCATTAATGAAAGGCTCGCTTGTGGGCCTTTGTTTTATATATATATATAAGTTAATGGCACGAATCAGCTTGGAAAAAAAATAGATGGCGCGTCGTCTTAAATCTCCAGTTTTTTGCCACTGTGGTGGCTGTGAAATTAGAGTGACTTGTTTTATTCTTTCAAAAATTTATTTTCAACTCATTTTTAACCAAGAAAACCTAGAAAACACTATAGGAATCTTGTTAAATCAATCTATAACCTCTAAAAGCACAAAAAACCACTTTAAAATCCAAAATCAACCCGAAATAAAAAATCATCCCGAGCTCACATCCGTTTCTTTAAGCACTTTCAAGGTAAAAAAAAACACCTAATTTGAGCTACCCTTATCATATGAAACCATTTGAGATAAAAATCTATCATTTTGGTAGTTGAAATCGTCGCAACAATAACTCTCTCTCTAAACTGAAATCCAAGGATCCCCTCTCTCCTCCCATCTAGAAATGATTAAAAATGAAGTTTGTTATCGAAATTAATTTTTCTAGAATTAGAGGGACTGGTCACCTTATAGCTAAAAAAGATGGGGGACTCAAATGTACTTTTCAAATAAATTTGAAAGCCACCATCTATTTTACTCGTGTTTTTCACCTAAGTCCTCTGACTTTCAAATCAATCCCCTCTAAAAACAAATGCAATTGAATTCTAATTTAAGCTAAAAAGAGCTTAGTTATGCAAGGAAAAAGTTTGAAGATTAAATTGAAAATAAAATTACTACTCTAATCCACATTAATTTGTGAGAGAATAAATAATAATTTCAGCTATAATAAAAAACCCCACATGTTTTAGCTTTATGCTTAATACTTAATGAATTCAATAATATTTTTTATCTAGTTAGTTAAAATGATTTTTTTTAGCTATTTTAACTGAATTTAATTAAAATGTAGAGAGCATGGATGCACATTGAAATTGAAAAATGGAAGGGTGCAATTGTAAGACAGAAAAAGATTGTTTTGGGAAAATGTATTCCAGAAGGCAAGCAAATTGCGAACAAGGACAGCGATTGACACGGTCACGCACGCGGACTCCCAAGGGTAAGATGGGCATTTAAGAAAACCCCCGGCACTTTCCTTTCCCTTGCAGGGGATGATAAAGAAGAAAGAGTTGATAAAATCCAATCGAATTGAAGTGGATTATTTGATATCGGTAGAGAGAAAAAAAAATGGGAAACACAGATAAGCTTTTGAATCAGATCATGGACTTGAAATTCACATCGAAATCGCTGCAAAGGCAGTCAAGGAAGTGCGAGAAGGAAGAGAAATCGGAGAAATTGAAAGTGAAGAAGGCGATCGAGAAAGGAAACATGGACGGTGCTCGGATCTATGCTGAGAACGCCATTCGTAAGAGGACTGAACAGATGAATTACTTGAGGCTCTCCTCCAGGCTCGATGCCGTTGTCGCTAGGCTTGATACTCAGGCTAAGATGACCACCATTAACAAGTCCATGGGTTCTATTGTTAAGTCCCTCGAGTCTACTCTCGCTACTGGTAACTACTCTTATCTTTTATTTAATTAAGAGATCATAATTTGTTATCATAATAGGGTTTTACTGATCAAACATCTTCTTTTCATTATTTATTTATTAGGTTAATAAAAGGGTTGGTATTTGTAGCTGTTTTTTTTTTTTTTAATTGAAGATATCTGTGATCTGTGATGATGTTTTCTATCATTCGTCGATACAGGTAATTTGCAGAAGATGTCGGAGACAATGGATCAGTTTGAGAAGCAGTTTGTGAATATGGAGGTGCAGGCAGAGTTCATGGAGAGTTCTATGGCTGGGTCTACCTCCCTTTCCACACCTGAGGGTGAGGTCAACAGCTTGATGCAGCAGGTAGCTGATGACTATGGATTGGAGGTCTCTGTTGGGCTGCCACAGCCTGCTGCTCATGCAGTGGCAACCAGTTCGCAGGAGAAGGTGGGTGAGGATGATTTATCAAGGCGGCTTGCAGAGCTTAAGGCCAAAGGGTAAATTATGTGTTAGGATCTGATGATCTCATGCGAATGTTCTATATCGTTATACATCTATCTATAAGGTGTTTTTACTGTGCCTCATTCCAAAAACATATCGTCTAAACTTGGCTTAATTGGGATGATAGTATTTGTTGACTCTTTTGTGTGTTGAATATGAATGGCCTATGCACTTGTTGAGTTGCATAACTTATTGACCAGCAAATACTTTCTATACCTAGAGTATGAGAAATGGTTTCAGTCTTCAGATTACAAGTATGAGATGGTATGCTTTGTATGCATTTATGGCGAGATTGAATGTTGGAAGAACTTGGGTTTATATTCAGGTTTCATGAAGCAGGATCTCCGTTTTTTTCCCCATAGTATGTTCATTGTAGTTGTGAATTATGGTCTTTGGCATGAACTAGGGCTCCGTGGCAGCTTGTCAAAGCCAACCCATATATACTAATTCAAAGTTCAAACTACTGGGTGCCTTCTTCTTTTTTGGGTCATGGTGGAATACCCTGATATATTCGTTTGAACTGAGATATGAGATATCGTTGACTGTCTTCTTTTACTACCATGTTGAGTTTGGATCGAAAAAACTTGAATGATTTTCTACTGTAAACCTCGGCAGAACATAGTTCTTGTGTGCAGCTATGGGTAGGTGGAAATTTTATTTGCGGTTTCATGCTCGCAATCCGTCTTTGCCTGACTGTTCTCAATCGCTGGAGCAATGTCAACGTTACATTTCGTGGAATAATTCCAAAGGCAGCAACTTGATCTGAATACATGGATTCTAGGCCAAGTAGGCTTCCCAATTCTCACAAGGAACCAACCCATGTTGACCTAGGCAATACCTGGTGAATGATTGAAGAAATCTGTTGGGGCAAAGGTGCCAATTCCGAGGAATGAATGATCTTGATGACAGGATAAGTAGGGTATTAAGATTTCATGATGTGACCCAAATTTCGATATCCTTCAAGCTCACTACCTTGATTGAAATCTCTAACCTAGGATTCTCAACTTGGCCATTTTCAATAGTGAGTTTATAAATTCTGTACTGTTGTTGGAGGGGCGTGCAGCAGCTGAATTTCTAAAGTAGCACGAATTAAATTCTACCAGAGACTCAGAGAAGGAAAGGATATATGCAAAATCCAACATATATTCCTCTCGCGTTTGACTTGTTCTTACAAATCTTTGAAGAGTGTAATTAATTATACATTACTAAAACTCTTCATTCATTGTCGGCTGCAGCTGCTCCATGAAAATTGCCATCACATTCGCTCAGAGTGGATAGAATTTCCTCCCCAATTGTGCAAAACCAAGAAATGAAATGCATTGAAAAACTCACCTCTCAGAAAAGATTAAAAGTATGATTACATAACTGAGTAACTGTGTCTCTCCTCCCACACTCTCCCATGTGTCTCTGCGTCAGAAGCTGCCCCTTCCCTAATACCCGATTCCTCAGTCAGACATCTTTGGTTTTTTCTTTCTCTCTGTCTCTCTTCCTCTCTATTTTATCTTTAAATGAACCACCCACATTGTCCTTTTGATACAAGCTCGTCTCGTTTTCGCCTTGTTTTGAGCAATAAAGAGAAACCCTCTTCAGGTTATAGCGTTTTCAAGCCATAATTTAACAAAAAACTGAATCTTTTTACTGTTTCGTATCTCTCTCTGTATATTATCCTAAACATAGAGAGACCCATTTTCCCGTTTGAGTTAAATATAGAAACCCTTATTACTGTTTGAGCGATCTAACAAGAACTCATCTTCTTTTTTTTCTCTTTTCTTTTCTGATACATGGGAGCGTCTCTTGGGCCAATTCAGCAGTAAATCGCCTTTTGATTGATATAATCTTCACTTAATCACTTTAGGTACTGTATTAGTTGGTGCTTTTTGCAATTGTGTGTGGTTGTGATATGTGCACAGTAGCGACAGGGACATGAGTATAGCAACAGACGTGAGTTGTGGCAGAGGCAGGGACACGTTGAGACACATGGACGTGGATCATGCCCTGTCACCAAGTTGTTATATAATAAGTTAAGTCAAGTTTGTTTTAATTAGGTTGTTAGCAGATAATAAGGATTTCCTTTGGAATTGCTAATTACTCTCCTACTTTCCAGCATTATTGTTATTCATTCATGTATATAAAGTTTGGTGGCATTCAATAAAGGGTATCAGAAATTATCCAAAGCCCTTGTTCTCTTCTTCTACTTCTTCCAAAATTTATACTCATCAGGTTGGCCTGGAAATGAATAGCTATGGAGAGGAAGAAGCACAAACTACTTTTGAAATATGTGTGGTGGTTTCTAGGAGGAATGTCAAGGAGGAGGATGAGACTTGTGATTGTGTTGAGTTTCTTGTGAAAGAGTTGAGGAATGTGGGGTTTATCGTTGAGAGAGTTCATGGTTAAACATATGAGTTTATCAAGGTTTGCTTCCTTTTTTCTTTTTCTTTTTCTTTTTCTTTTTTGTGCTTGTCTCCTACATTTTTAATATCATTATACTAATTAATCAACTAACAAATGTGTGGTCTTGCAATTGAATGCTTTTTGTTTCTTGTTCTACATAATTATGTACTGCCCTAGGACTACTAGCAATTGCAAATCATTGGGATAAATATTGTTCTTTAACATATGTTAGGGGTTTGGGAGGTGGAGAAGGCTATATTGTATTGGAGAAGTTTTACTATTTGGGCTATTTTGTGATTTCAAGATGTGCTCATATCGATGCTGTATTGCACATCAATATGATTGAAAAGTTGAGCATGGCGACTCATTTAGAACTGCAAATGTGTTTCCCAGGCCCTTCATGAACTTGGCAATTGCATGTAGTTCTAATATTCCTGACATTTATGTTTGTCTTTTGGTTGAGTTAGCTTCACTCCTTGAGTCATGATGCTTTAGGCCTGTTTCTCTGTTACATGATTATAATTAGATAAAGCCAATGTGCCATTTAAAATATTGGATTCAAGATCTTTTCAGCATTTTGCTTAAACGAAACCTGTTTATATTGATGATCTACCTTACTTTAATTCATTTGACCGACCCGAGTAAATTGCAATTTTGATTATTCATAAGTTGGAATTCTAAGCTAACTAATTTTCATTCAGCTGGCAGCACCTCTGGAGACACTGGGGAGAGCCGTGGCACAGTTGCAAACGAAGGAGCCAACTTATATTGGTAATTATAGGATGCTCTTAAGTTGTTGATTTTTCCCCTTTTCTTTTTTTTCCTGATTCTATAATAAGAGGGCTTGTCTTACCATACTTTCTCCTTTTTTCTTTAATGGAAAGGCATATAAGCAGTGACGAATTGTAGTCTTATTTTTTACTTCATTTCCAGGAATGGATCTACAATTTGAATGGGAGGATGTTGAAGCATTCGTGAGACAGCCAGATGGCTCATTGTTCAGTTGGTTTGAGCGTTTCCAGTGCTACCAGCAATTATTACATGGGATTGTAAGATATTTTTGTATGCATAATTTGTTAGCTCTCTCTCTTACTGTAAATTTAATTTCAGATTTATTTTCTGGCTGCAAAAATGCACACAATCACAACTCGGGATGACATTTTTGTATGATGAGACATGTTTTTTGTGTTTTTCTTACTGTTATGTACCTTTTCTTTGCCCTTCAATCGCCATGCATCTCATTTAATTGAAAAACATTCTGTATATGTTATAAAGCACACTTCCATTATGTGATAATTTGAAGGAACCAATAACTTCATCCCATCGTCGTCTTTAATTTCACTAGGAAATATCCTTACTAACATGATAGCCCAAACCTCTGTTGTGCCCAGGTCTGCTCATGTGTATATGCATGTGCGTACAGATACATGCATTTTGAACTTAGCATATATGATATCTCTGGTTACTGAAACTCAAACTAAAATTTTCAGGTAAACAAGGGCAAGCTAGACTTAACTCTAGCATTAGATGGCGAAGTGTCAGTATGGGAAGTCGGGGAACCTTTACTAAAAGTGTTGGAATCTGAAGGCATTGTTAAACAAGTTTTTCCTCTACATGGTATGCCAAATTTCATTTGTTACTAAATTACCTGCTTTGTGATGCTATATAAACTCTGAAGCTGGACAAATGCTGGCTTCTAGATGAAATTAAGAGAGAAACTCCTGAAAAGTTGGGTGTTGAACTGGCACAACTACACAAACCAGCTTATTGATGACATGTATTCATATTTTGGATTGAAGGTGAGTGCATGCAGCTAAGCCAATGTGTGGGACATTGCAATTATGTCATTGAATTCTAACTAGGGAATTTCCTCTCGGTAGATTGCCATCTATTTTGCTTTCCTTCGGATATATACTCGATGGATGATCTTTCCAGCTGCATTTGGACTTATTGTGCACTTGGTTGATTTTGGGTAAGTCTGTCTAGTTGCTGCCTTTTGGTATGCTTTGTAATTCATGTAACATGTCTTTAAAATAGGTGCTGAAGCATCTGGTGACATAAATTACTTCGGATGCATAATGGTTTGCTTTTTCCAGATCACTGCAGTTACTAGTGCTACCTTTTTTCTTCATAAGCGTAATGCTATGGGCTGTGTTGTTTTTCTAGTTCTGGAAGCGTAAGAACTCAGCCCTTTTAGTGAGGTATGTCTTTAATGTAATGCGTCTATGGTCTTTTTTGTTGTAGTTTATACGTTCTCTTTGCTTCATAATAAGATTATTTTTTAGCTTTGCTAGCCTCTTTATCATTATGCTCTTTAACCTCGTCTTCCCCTTCGGATTTTTGTTTTGTAGATGACAAATAAAGTTTCCAGTTAATGCCAACCAAGGATATAATTTTGTACGCATGGAGTAGAGTTCCATACAGTCTCCTCTAGAACTCATGAAGAATTTGGGAAGTGACAAAATGAAAGAGAAAAAAGCGTACCAGAGATATGAATGGTTTGGGCATCTCATGCAATTCAAAAATAATGTTATCATCATTTTGAGTATTATCTGCCTCCAGTTGTCATTTAAGTTGGCATACACTCATTTTTATGAAATTGTCGAATCAGATATTATGAGGTAAGATTCCAAACTAGTCCAACCAATGATCACATGGTATGTTTTCACTATCTCAACCACATCCACGGAGCATCAAAGTCCACACGTCCCTTACACAGCTCGAACATAGGGTTGATTGTGGACAAGAGCGTGATTAGCTCTCTACCACCCTCAGCTCCGTCTTTTGGGCAAGGAGTCTAGACGTGCATGCGCCAATGGCTTCAAGCTTCTCTCTTATAATAGCGTCCATAGCAGCGACTATCTGCTTGAGGTTCATCGTGACCGGATGGCATGCCTTGTGCCACAACACGTCCTGGATGAGGGCGGTATCCGTGTTGAACCACTCAGTCACGTTTTTGCTCCTCCAGTAGGCCTTCTCTATGACCGCATACACCTTTCGCGACTAGGTCACGGTAGCAAACAGGTAGTGGTAATTAGTCATTATCAGCAAGTAACCCTGCATCGGTATCAAGCCGGTGGCACGCTTCACGATTACGCACATGATTGCATGCATCTCTTTGGTTAGGGCAAGGGTTGTGTCTAATATATTAGCAGACACTAATGTTCACTCTCTCATTCTCGAAGTAGGTTATATCCTAGCCTCAGTTCTTCTAGCGGTCAGAAGTGGTGTCGTTCTCTCGTCGATGATGAAGTCTTTGTCTTGAAGCTTCTAGAAGGTTGTGGAGACGGCTCTGGCAGTGCCCAGGCAAATGGCAGCCTTGCGGATCGAGGCCTCATTGTGGCCCGGATGAGGGTTCGTGGTCAGGTGGGCAAGGTGGGACTTGATGTAGGCGTCAACAGAGAGCACACCATCAATAGACAGTCTCTAGAAGGTTGTGGAGACGGCTTTGGCATTGCCCAAGCAAATGACAGCCTAGTGGATCTAGGCCTCATTGTGGCCCAGACACCAGTTGACGTTGTGCTCTCTGTTGACGACCACATCAAGTCTCACCTTGCCCACCTAACCAGGAACCCTCACCCGGGCCACAATGAGGCCTAGATTCTCAAGGCTGCCATTTGTCTGGGCACTGCTAGAGCCGTCTCCACAACCTTCTAGAAGCTTCAAGACAAAGACTCCATCGCTGATGAGAGAACGATACCAATTCTGACCGCTAGAAGAACCAAGGCTAGGACATAACCTACTCCGAGAATGAGAGAGTGAACTTAGTGCCTGCTAATGTATTGGACACAATCCTTGGCCTGACCAACGAGATGCATGCAACCATGTGCGTAATCGTGAAGCGTGCCACCAGCCTGATACCGATGCAGGGCTACTCACTGATAATGACCAATTACCACTACCTATTTGCTATTGTGACCCAGTCACGAAAGGTGTATGCGGTCACAGAGAAGGCCTACTAGAGGAGCACAGACGTGACTGAGTGGTTCAACACGGATACCGCCCTTATCCAGGACATGTTGTGGTACAAGGCATGCCATCCGGTCATGATGAACCTCAAGCAGATAGTCGTTGTTATGGATGCTATTATAAAAGAGAGAAGCTTGAAGTCACTAGCGTATGCACGTCCAGACTCCTTGCCCAAGAGATGGAGCTGAGAGTGGTAGGGAGCTACATCACGCTCTTGTCCACAATCAACCCTATGTTCAAGCTGTGTGAGGGACATGTGAACTTTAGTGCTCTTGTGGATGTGGTTGAGATAGTGAAAGCATACCATATGATCATTGGTTGGATTAGTTTGGAATGATTGTGAGGTGTCTCCTAGTTGAACTAAATGATCAGATTCAATGTCCCAAAGTTGATCTTCTCTCATGTTCTCCCTCTGAATATCAAATTTGGAAAAGTAGGGTTGATGCTCGAAAAAAGTCGCATCTATTAAAGTATGGACTTTTTTTGTGATGGGAGAATAACACTTGTAACCCTTTTGGTTTGGAGAGTACCCGAGAAAGATATATTTGATGGATTTAGGATCCAGTTTGCCACGATTGTACTGGTGTATATGGACAAAAACTGAGCATCCAAATATCTTAGGGTCTAATGAAAAGATTATTTTAGTATATGGAAAGAATTTAAAGAGGTAGTGACAAGGAGTTTGGAATTTGAGGATACTAGAAGGCATTCTATTTATGAGATAAGCAACAGTAAGGACAACTTCTCTCCAAAAAAGTTTTGGAACATTAGTGGAGAACATGAGGAATCAAGTTACTCCTAACAGGTGTCTATTTTTATTTTTTTTTGTGCAACTCCGTTTTGTTATGGAGTGTCAGCACAGGAACTTATGTTAATAATGTCTTTGACTCAAATAATAAGTACCAAGGACAGAGTTGAAATACTCTTTGGCATTATTGGTTTTTAAGAGTTGGATCTGGTTTGG
>Ga0307511_10007626_pt1 | contig 10874 bp, 13 predicted proteins | sample 13_EM_MG_FD_200266 | JGI IMG/M metagenome (GOLD analysis project Ga0307511, IMG submission 200266) | Populus trichocarpa ectomycorrhiza microbial communities from riparian zone in the Pacific Northwest, United States - 13_EM | ecosystem: Host-associated > Plants > Roots > Unclassified | place... | reverse complement strand
CAGACCATCTGGTCTAACTATAGGGATATCTGAGCCAACAGGGGTATCTTAATAGGTGGGGGAGAATCTGAAAACATAGGAGTGGGGGGTGCATCCTCTAGTGGCATCCACGGAATTATTGATTGTTTCTTGTTCCAGGGGAATTGCAGAGAGCCAACTACCACTGTGTTCCAATAGCTTGGCTCTCAAAATAGTTAGAATTGCCTTATTGACAATTTTGACTGCCCATCAGATTCAGGGTGGTAGAGGGTGGAAAATGACTAGGAGATGGAGTTGAGCTTGCAGAACCCTGACCACACCGTGGAATGGAAGAGCGTGTCATTGTTGGTGACAATGTCCAGCGGGTATCTAAAGTGTGGGTACATATGAGACATGAATAAGCTGACTAGGGTATCTGCAGTATAGCCATCTGGTAGGGGTAGAACAAGGGTATACTTGGTCAGCCTGCATACTATAGTCCAGACATGGCTATAGTGGACTTGGGTAGCATGGTCTATGATGGTAGAGAGGGCAAGAAAATCCATGGTGAGGTGGGTAAATGGCTTGCTAGGGATGGGTAGGGGGTGGAGGAGCCCATAAGGCATTTGAGTGGAGTTTTTTGCCTGCTGACATACAGCGCATTTCTTGCCGTATTCACGCATGTCCCTAGCCATCTTAGGCCAGTAGAAGTTGTTCATAAGCCCATGGCATATCTTGGTAAAACCTGCATGACCAAGGGAGGTGTGGAATTTATCTAGGAGGGTATTTTTGATGATAGAGTTGCAGTCAGGGGTGTTAGGCACACAAATTCGGACCTGCTCATTGAAGGTGTAGCAGAGAATTCCGTGCAGCTTAGAGTACCCATTAATGGGCCAGTTGATTTTTTTGACAAATTCAGGATCCTTCTGGTAGCCACTTTTGAGCATGTAGTTCCAGTTAGCATATGCAGGGAGGAGCTGGGGAATTTCGTTGGTGGGGAGGCCTTGGGACTGTGCAAGATCTACGAGATTATTGTAACTGTTCTTGCCAACCCATTGCCAATGCAAATTGTCCTGATTGGCTATTAAGCCAATAGCTGCAGGAATATTGGTTGTATTAGGCTTAGTGGCAGAATTGAAGTGTAGGAATCCTTCCATGGTGAATGGACCATTCAACTAGTAGTAAGACATCATAATTGAGTGTATGGGGAAATTGGTGTCTGGTGTGGGACAGGGGAGCGTATCAGATCCATATGAGCTAGTTGAAGATGCAGAGATTTTCCTGGAGGCAAGGGAGGTGACAAGGTATGTGGGAGAGGTGGGGCTATCATCAATCTCGCTTCCAGAGCCCTGCCCTGAGTCAGATTCAACGGAAATTGCTCTGCCCTTGCCTTTGTTCAATGGGGAATATAGGGAGGAGGTAAGGCTAGGGACAGATTTGGGTAATAGGTCATATGGGAAGGTAGGGCAAGGGTCTCTTGGAGGAGAGGAATCTTGGCGTTCCTGGGATTCGTTTGCACCCTTTTCCTGCTCAAAGTATTCTTTATCTTGCTTATTGATTGCACAACATAAAGTGTAATGTCCTCTCCTGTTGCAGTATGTACACCAGTTGTATTTTGGTGCTCTGTTGCTATTCAGGTGAGAGGAGTAGTGGGTGTAGCATGTGCTGTCCCCACAAGATAGGTAGTGTATGAGGACGTGCCGAGCTCTGAATGTGGCTGCCAAGATAGAGTCCTGGTTGTTGGGATTGTGGTTTGGTAATCTGAGGGGTCCCGGCCTAAAGGAGGGGTCATTATCCATCCAAGAGAACAAAGCCTCTGCTGCACTGTTGTCAGGTGGCATTTACATGATTGCTGGGGGGGCAGAGTTTTCCTTGTTGGCTCTATCCCTGTGGTATTGGTCATGGATGGAGCCAGTGGGGGAGTTATCTCTTGGGGCAGGGATTGGAACTTCTTTGCCTGGCTTCTGGTCATGGCTGCAGAAGTGATAGAACTGGGGTGAGATGTTATAGGGGGAAATCGATGGGGGGAATTGTTTGGCGTGGTTTTTGGAAGGCTAGGAATAACTTTGGAGCTGCTAGGGAAGTCTTAAGAAGCGCTGAAAGTAGGTAGAGGCTGTGGGGTGTCAATGAAGTAGGGAATAAAGTCTGATAGAGATGGGACAAGAGATGGGTTTATAAACACTCTTGACAGAGCGTCTACTATCACGTTTTTGTTTCCTCCTATGTGTTGAATCTTATACTGGAATTGATTGATAATCTGTTGCCATCTACAGTGTTTCCCATATATGTCATACTGAGTGAGAAATGAGACCAGCGGTTTGTGGTCTGTAAGGATGATGAAACTGCATCCTGTAAGTTCGCTTCAGAAGTTCTCCAATGCGTCCACAATAGCCAACAATTCCTTGTCAAATGTGGAATAATTTTCTTGGGCTGCGTTTAACTTCCTAGAATGGAAGTCTGCTGAGATGATAGTCTGAAGAGTGGGTCCTTGACCAATCCATGCCCCAGTGCCAATTAAACTCGTGTCTGCAACCAAATAGATTTAATCTGCAGAGTAATAATTAATAGGTCTGACCGCAGGATCAGCAGATAGGTCTGCCTTAGTGTGATTAAAGCCTTTAGTGTAGGTAGGGGTCCAGTCCCAAGTGGCTGTGGCACCAGCCATCTCGGTTAGGAGTGCTGCCATATCTGCTAGATGAGGTATTAGATGACTCAACTAATTTACTATACCCATGTATTTGTGTAACATTTTCCTATTTTTGGGTTGGGGCCAATCTAGGATTTTTTGAACAGATTTCTGGATGGGGGAAATTCCCCTTTGAGTAATGACATGGCCTAAGCACTGCAGCACTATGGGCATGAACTGGGGCTTCTCCTTGTTGGCATAGAACTTATTTTCCCTAAGCCTCTGAAGCACAGTTCTAACATGATGCAAGTGCTCCTTGTATGTTTTGCTGAAAATGAATATGTCATTAATGTAAATGTATTCACTGATTCCCAACTCTTGTTTCAACAGGTTGTTCTGGATGTTCTGGAAGGTGGCAGAGGCATGGCAGTCACCTTGCTGCATGACTCTAGTCCTGTAGGTGCCATATGGGGTAGAAAATGCACTATACTTTTCATGGGGGGGGTGAACCCTGATGGTGTGGTAGCCATCTTCTACTCTTAGCTTTTCTAACATATCAGCCTGGAATTTTCCTTTAGGCTTAATATTCTTAGGCTTCTAAACTGCATTTGGATTTTTGAGTATGATGTGATCATTCATACCTGGCCTTAGGGGAGGTAATTCCAGATTTTTCGTGGTTGGAAACACATTAGGAAACTCATCAAAGGGGTTGGTGTGGGACTGTATTGTTGTGGCAGCTGATTTGATGATCTGGTGTATGGGTGGCGCTGGGAAATAAAATATGTTGGTTTTAGTAGTGGTAGGGAGATTAAGTGTAGGGCTAGAGTTCTTTCTTGGAGTTTTCTGGCTTGATGTGATTTTCCCGGGCGCGAGTGTAATTCTATTCTAACCAGGGGGTTGAATAGTAATAGTCATTGTACCCATGTTAATAACTGCCTTAGCATGTCTTAGTGCAGGGGATCCTAATATCACATTCCAATCCTGGAGTGCAGTCACATAGAAAATTCATTCTTCTGACCACCTTAACCAGTCACATTTAACCTTAGTGTAGTGGCTGATTGATCCCTTAGATCCTTTCATGGTCATCTGCAGTGTGATAGGATTTTTAAGAGGGTACAATTGTAAATTATACAGGGTGCAGAATTTGCTGCTGATCAAGTCAGCTCCTGCAGTTTGTTGATCCACAAGGGTCTTAGCAGGCTGGTCATTAATTTTCGTGGTGACTAGGAGGTGTTATTTGGCTGCATTAAGTGGGAGTTGGCTTGACTTTCCTTTTGTGTGAGGTGTAAGTGGGTCCTCCAGAATGAATTGAGCTGCAGAATTAATCTTACTGGAGTGTGTTACTTCTGTAATTTCGTGTGAAATAGTGCCTGCAGCACTTCTGATCTGATTTTTCTTGTGCGGGCAATTCACAGCATTGTGACCAGTGTTCCTGCAGTAGAAACATCCAACTTTTTTGGCTAGTTCTTCTTTTATGCTGGAGTAAGTTTCTTGAACTTAGAACTCGTATTGAAGGGTCTAGTATAGGGCTTAGGTTTATTCCAACTCATGTTGGTAGGGGCTGGGTTGCTGCTAGTCTGAGGTCTGTGATTTTGCTGACGCAATCTTTAACCATTATTGGACTTATGGTCTTTTTTGATGGATGTATGTTTGTGAATGACTGAGTCATACTTACTGCAGAACTCAATTAGGTCCTTCCATTCCATTTCGTCGTTAATGTTAGCTGTTACTTCTTGTAAGAGTGCAGGGTCCATAGCTTCCAACAGTTGGTTCTAACACTGCCAATCATTAATTGTGGGTAAGAGAATCTGCAGTTGTTTAATTTTGTTGGCCACTTGTTGGATGGGCTTGGTTCTGCTGTTCCGGGTCTGTCTAATAGCTTGAAACTCGGTCCATAACTTGTCATCACTGATGTAGGGTACACAGAATTTTCTGAGTACTTTGAGAAATTCTGGTAAAGTGCTATCTTTGGTTTCAGGATTTTAACTGTAGAATGCATGCAGGATTTTTGCTTCTCCTTCTAGGTGCAAACCTAGCCAGATCATGGCTTGTCTGGCTTCTGAATCGAGCTCTCCTACCTCTAGAATATCCATAGCATCATTAATCCTGCCATCAAAAATAGCTACTTCCTCCCATTTACTACTTCCACTATTTTTTTCAAGTTTTGGAGCTTTGAGCTTGCTGCTTCCAAACACAGAGCTAGTAGTTGATCCCACGCTCTGAGATCTTCTACCTCTGCTACTTGCTTACCCCCAACCATTGTTGGAGACACCATCAGAGAAGCTAGAACTGCTTCCATCTGAATCACCAGGATCTGATTCTGGGGGGGCTGACATCCTAACTTGTTTTGGGGTTTTTGGTGTGGATGGAGGGCAGGCTGCTTCTGGGGGCGGCGGAGGTTGCTTTGGAGGTTGCTGGGATGGTGGTATCCATGTAGTGTCTAGTGGTGAGGGAGGTCTAGGTACTGGTCTTGGTTCTACCTATTGAAATGCAGGTCTATTGAGAGGCTTAGCTTGGTGTAATGGGCGATGCCAATAGTAGCACCGCATGCTGTTTAACAGAGTCTATACGATCACCAGAGTGATAGTGTATGTCTGTTATTGGTTCTAGTAAGTCGAGGACTCAGAGGGTATTTGAGAGCAGGCAGATTTCCCAAGCGGGATGAGAATTAAAAGGTGTAATCTCTCTGTATTGAAGGTATCTAAGGCTTGTCTAAACTCTGTCTGAACTGATCAGATCTAAGAATCCTCCTCCAGAAGGGCCGAACGCCTCAGTACTTATACTAGCCGCCAAGCCTTCTGGAGTCTGAAAAACCTGTATTCTGGCACTTCCTGAAAACCGGCTTTCTGGCAGTTCCAGAAAACACTCCTCCATGACTATAAATATAGGCCTGGGAGGTCAGGCCTCTGGTACTCAGAAATACAGGTGTGAATGCGTAATGCATCATGATAAAGGAAAGGTAGATAATGACCGTGTACACTCAAGGCAGTAGTACGTGAGGTACTATGTCCAAGCTATCTGGTATACATGATAGGTGCTAGGAAATGCGTACAAAGACAATTATAAGAAACAGTCTGCCGTAACACTTCCCCACTTAAAAGGATTTCCTACCCTTGTTGTCTTGCCTAAGCCTGAGGTAGTCTGAAATAACAAGTGCAAGCACGACAGTTATGAGAGTAGTAATCTTCGCAATAAACAGTAGGAGACTAACGTAACTTCCAAATCATCCATAGTAAACATTCATGACATAAGGAACAATGAAAACATCCAAAAGATGCCTTGTTTGCCATACCTTCTTCCATTTGTCAATCCAGAACAATAATTCAAACAATGAGAAGGAACCCGAGATTGGCAGGTTAATTCAACCAGTGCGAATCGGTACTTAAGGAAAACATTAAAGATAATTTCTGCAAGGTTGGTCGTGGCAGAGGTATGGTCTTGATCGTCAGGACTGAGGGCGAGAACTCTGTCCTGTTCAGTTTGAACAATTGACTTCATGGTTTCTCACGTATGACGATTCTTGTGTTTCTTAGAGGATCTTCGTTGCTTGAAGGTGTTGGAATAGTTTCCGATTGTCCAAAAGTCTTGAATGATTTAAAGACTGATGTTTTCGAGGTTGATCCACGCATCGTCAGCACTTCCGTACGCTTTCTAACCTACCAAGTATTGATTTTTGCCAGTATGAGGAGTGGTATGAAATTCGAGTACTCGTTCGACTTTCCATCTTCCTTCCGTTACTTCACTAGGTTGTTCCTCGTGTCGACCTGGGAAATTCGTTGAATCGTTTTCGACGTAGGGCTTGATGTTCGTGATGTGGAAAGTATTGTGGATAAGAGAAAGTTGACTGTCCGTTAACAGGTCGAGTGTATAGTTGTTCCACTTCCTGTTGACGTATTGAATGCGGAACAGTCCGACCCATCTAGGCTTCAGCTTCCTAAATGTGTTCAAGAGGTTGAGATCCTTCGTGGAGAGTAGAACCTTTTGGCAGGCTGAAAGAAATGGTGGAACGGACCGCTTCTTGTTGGCTTGTTTTGCTTGTTTGACTTTGGAGGAGTATAGGTTGTGACAGGTGTCAAGATGACATTCCTCTACAAGGATGTAAGGAGTGATTGGGTAGGAGAAGGAAGAAGGACCTAGCTTTGCCTCAAAGCCTACGAGTGAAAAGGATGAACTGTGTTGTCTTGCGGTGTTGTCTCCAGAGTTCAGCTTAAGCTGAATCTCAGAGAGTTTGTGCAGCCATTCGTTTCCTTCGACCTTGCAAGCTCGTGCGGCTTGCAGGATTGCCTTGTTGGCGATTTCTAACTGACCGTCCGTCTGAGGGTAGTATGTGGTAGACAGTTCCAACTTGATTCCCTTTCTTGCTGCCCAATCCTTGAAATTGTCTGACATAACGATAGTGTCTCAACCAAAAACAATATAATAGGGATGACCAATAACAGAAGCAAAGTGTGTATCAAAGGTGTCAGTACACTTCTCTGCGATAAGGTTTTCAGAAACTGGAATGAGAAACATAAATATGGATTGTCTACAGACTATCGTCCAAAGTCTCGAAAAGCATATTATGTGATCGTCTTCCAAAAGAATGTTTGGGTATAACGTAGAGCAATAAGTGAAAACAGGAGACATGTTAAAAAAATCCATAGTGATATCCATCGAGGCTCTTGCAGGAACATGTAACATAGTTTCTTGTCCTAGTGGTGGCTTGTTGCTATGTATCGTCTGTTGACAGGTATCGCAACTCGCCATGTATTGCTTAACAAGGGCTGAAAATGGCTGGCAAATAAATTTATCAGGCAACCATTTCAACGTTTTCTCAACTGCGCCATGTGCCGTAGCATCATGAGCTTCCTTGATTGCATCTTCGAGGTAGTTCTTACTGTTCATATCAAACGTACTTAGCAAAACCAGCCTCCATTCTCCTTTCTCATTCTTCTTGTACAAGAACCCTTTATCCTTTCTCACTTCTTTCTTTCCTTCTAGAGTGTTGTAGAGCTAGCTCCACATGGGGCATATACTGATGTAGGTGATGTAGGCGTCCCTCATGCTATCATCTTTGTCTATGTGAGTAATGAGATAGAAGTCAGGGTCACCTTTGGGACCGTCTTCGAGATTAAGGTATATTTTTATCATATTGGTCGCTGGTACGAATCTATACCTGAGGTCTGAGTCTGCCTTGCGTTTTACCTTGCATGTTGATGTATAGTGTCCCTCGCCTTTGCAGAAGTTGCAATGACGAGTGGCAGTGGGTGCAGGAGGAATTGAGGTCTTCTCCTGAGTTTGAGGATCGTGAACAAGGTTGTTCTCCTCACTAGTGGTATGGTGTTGTTGGTATATAAACCCGACTCCTAGCAAATATCTCATAGGGTTAGTGGGGGATAGGAGTGTGTTATGACCTTGATTTGATCCGCTAGCTTCTCCAGAAGCTATTTAGCGTTGTGATCTGGTGGTAACTGCAGCAGAGAGGAAGGAGGGTCTTTCCTCGTCTGGCATAATCTTAATATTGTAGTTCCATGGGTTATGTTGTGCGGGTTGTTGACCCCATGGTTCGTGGTGAGCAATAGGAGCGGTCCTAATTGCCCCTTCTTCCGCAGACCACATGTGAGTGCCGTTGGGAGCTTCTTTAAGATTAAGCTCTGGAATGTCAATATTAGGAGTCTCAAAGGAGGGCGTGTTGGGAGGAGGGATAGTAGCAGCTTTCAATTTCCATGAGTCTCGCTGACTCGACTGGAATTCCTTCAATTTCTGATAAACTGCCTCTGCTACAGTGCAGTCTAAATATCCATGTCCGTAGCTTCCGCAAACTGAGCATCTAGTGGTGGGAAAGTAACGATTCCCATTCTGGTGCGAGCGAGTATGCAAGAGGCAGTAGTAGTTGTGACAGTCCGTATTATGTTGCTTTCGATGCTGCTTGTAGTGTTCTCATGCATCATTGACGACGTCCGTAATGATTGCGAGAATATTGTCGTCTTTGGTAACTGAGGAGGTATCATCTGCGTGAGCACTGATGTGATGATAACCATTTAATTTATCATGTTCAACAACGTGGGAGTGAAGATCGAACTTATTCCTATCAAAGATTTCTACAGGGATGGTAGAGAGTTTGTCCTCATCTGATTGCATTTCTTCTTTCTTGATATCGTCATAATCTTTGTAGTCTCTATCGTTCTCGTCCTCGAGACAGGCACAAGAGGGGTGGTGGCTGAGGCTTTCGTCGCGGCCTACGCACTTGTTGTAGTCACAGTCCGTGTGCTTGAAATTGATGCAGCCTCGGGAAACTATTCCGATTTCTTCTTGTATGGGAGAGATAGAAAGGTTGTTGGTAGTGCTTGAAGTGTCCTGAAGCTTGCTGTTGTCTTCTGTAGGATCGATGTTGTGGGGAATGAAGTCTTGTTCCTAGATGTGATTGAGGGAGTATTTATGCTTCCTTAAAAGAGCGTCTGCCAAAAGGTTTTGTTTTCCAGCTGTATGTTCGATGACCAAGTCCAATTCTCATATATAAGCTTGCCAAGCGGCTAGATTCTGAGATGTTTGTCGTGGCCGGAGGAATGAGAGTAGTGGTTGGTGATCTGGGAGAACCATGAACTTGTGGTCTCGGAATTGAACCTCAAAAAACTTCAAGGACTCAACAATAGTGAGCAACTCCATTTGGTAGGTGGGGTACTTCAACTGTGCGGGGCTGAATTTCCGAGAATGAAATAGACAGGGTCCAATTTATCCTAGTTCTCCTTGTCCAATTCATGATCCTAGTCCAATATCACTAGCATCACACACCAGGCATTTTGGCGCTTCCGAGAACTGGTCCCAGGGTTTGAGAATTTGTAGAGAATTCATAATGTCCTTGATTTTCTCGAGTGCCCTGTTATGGGTGTCCGGCCATCTCCAGGGTGCGTTTTCGCCTTGCCCTTCTGACAGGGTACTTGACCAGAAGGCCAATTCCGGACAAAACCTACTTAGGAAAATGCTAATGCCGAGTATTCCTCGCATATCCCGGCGCTTGCTGGGAACTTTGAAATTCAATACTTTCTTGCGCTTCTTAGGATCCATGTGTAACCCATCCGGAGTTAATATATGCCCTAATATATCTAGACGTTTGGTGAAGAACTGGCATTTGCTAGCACGCAACCAAACCTTCTCGTCTAGGAGTCGTTGTAGAACCTTCTGTAAGGGAGCCACGTATTTGTCGTAGGTATCAGAAAAGATAATTATATCGTCAATGTAGATGACAAGGTCCTTGAAGACCATGTCCTTTAAGATTTCATGCATAGCTCGTACCATGGTGGCAGGAGCGTTGCGGTCGCCTTGTTGCATAATGGGACTGCAGAACTATCCCATACGTATGAGGAAGGTGAAGTGTTGTTCCGAGTCTTCTTCAATTCTGATATTGTGGTACCCATCTGCTGGGTCAATCTTGCTACAATACTTTTGAGTAGCCACTTCTAGCCCTATGAGTTCCTTGATGCTTGGTAGGGGTGTGTGGTTGGGATCGACTGCTTCGTTCCGAACCCTGGCATCCAGGATACGCCGGGTTTTGGTTTGATCGTCTCGTTTGGCTTGCACCAGTAGAACTACCATATTGGTATCATCTTCTGCACGATAAATCCGGCGTGAGGCTTCTTCTTCGGTGAGCTGTCTCGTGAGCTCAGCATAAAATTTGGAGGGTAAGGGTTGCCATCTTGGTATCCATGAGGAGACCGGTTTCGGGCAGATTCGGTGGTTGATAGTTCTGAGGGGTGGCAATTCATTGGGTATGGATGCCGGAAATACCTGAGCGAATTCAATGAAGGGGTTGAATTCCCGACTTTCTCTAAGACTCATAGCTGAGATCATGAATTCGAAGATTGGTAGAAGATAGTCTGCTACTTCGTCTTCTATGGTGAGTGCAGCAGATGTGAGTTACCCCGTAGCAAGTCCTGCTTTCCTCCATTCCTTGAGTGCAAAAACTGCCATTGCTTCGGGTTGGATAGTAACAGGCTTTGGTCCTGTTGGGATGAAGGCGTTCAGGGCTGTAAGCACTAGCTTGCCTAGGATCATATCCCAGCCTGCAAGATGCACTACATAGAGCATTCTTGTTTCTGTATATCCTCCCTAGTCCATTTGGACATTGCATGCTTTTTCTATCACACCCTTTGATACCTTGATTGTGGTGTTGAGTGACTTCTTGTTGATACTGTAGGTGGGTAGGCCATATAAGTGCACGAATTGTGCATTGATGAGATCTCCACGAGGGGTCTGTAAATCTAAAAGGTCTAATGCAGGGTGGTCGTTAACCTTGACCCGAACCCTGCTGTAG
>Ga0307511_10007623_pt1 | contig 10874 bp, 11 predicted proteins | sample 13_EM_MG_FD_200266 | JGI IMG/M metagenome (GOLD analysis project Ga0307511, IMG submission 200266) | Populus trichocarpa ectomycorrhiza microbial communities from riparian zone in the Pacific Northwest, United States - 13_EM | ecosystem: Host-associated > Plants > Roots > Unclassified | place... | reverse complement strand
CTTGCATGTAAGCAGCTGTAACCGGCGGCGAGGACCGAACTGCGACTAGTAGTGTGACGAGGTAGTATAATGGGGAGGAGGACGATCGCCGGGTAAAATAGATGGAAAACGGTATGAACAGCATAAGGACTTGGATGTCCTTTCCCGAGATGCCGAATGGAATCGCTTGCCTGGGTTGCACGCGCCTCATCCGGAGGTGAGTTGAAGACAATGAACGTGACAACGAACTATGTTGATACGGTGATGTGCAGGAGGGGAGGGAGTGCAGTTGTTGGGACCGTCCGAAGACCCAAGTTGCAATGTGGGCGCGGAAACCGGTGGGGACGCGAGGAGGGCTCGCGGTACAGATTTGGTGGTATGGCCATCATTGGATGTTGTGCAGGCTAAACGGGTAAATTAGGAGGATGTCAAGGATAGACGTAAAGCTCCGAGTGAAACCTACTTCTGGCCATGCGCCCGCATGCAAACCCAAACCTGCACCGAGACGCCGTGGACAACTTCGCAGATTAATGAGAACGTGCCCCCCTTTGAAGCGACACCCGGGTGGGCGTGCAACTGAAAACAGAAAGCGCGGACATGTGAGAACCGCTAAATCAAACGATCGGAAGCAGGTGACGGTGACGCGACAGGGAATTGAATATCTGATGTTTTGCCGTCAGTTCGTGAATAACATGTGGGGCGAAGCAACTTACCCCCAGATCACACGCAAATGCAATGGCGAAACAACCACGGGAAGCTCACCCCAACCCAGGCCACCAGCCGAGGCATGCGGAAGCCCTAGCCGAAGCCTGAAACCGAGAGTTCTGGAGACATGAACGCTATCATGCGGCCCATGGGGGGCACCAGGATGGGTGACGTTGGACACGAGGATGTTTGTCTGTTGAAAATCAAATAAAAGACGGGCCGCGAAACGGAGGAACACCAACTCCTTTCGAAGTCCCTGTGCATGACCTTGTCGCAATGGAGGTAAGTCGGGCCTTGAGCCACCCCATGCAACCGTTGTCAGATCGTAGCGGAAGCGACGGGGGAAGCGGACTCACGCACCGGCCCCCAGTTGGCATCATTCTGTTCAATGAATTCCATGTTCCCATACATCGTTTAATCCGATAGCGATAGCGAGGAACTGGTTTTCTCTTTGCTCCTCCTGACGAGTCTCACGACGTTCGGACGGGACAACGTGTTCCGGAGAACGACTCCCTGAAGCCTGGGGGAAATGGTTGAGACCGCATCAGGATGGCCAATGTTGACGCTCACGCAACCGTTATGGCTCGACCGCGGCGCGGCGCCCTGCGTACCACCCGTACCAGATGTCGCAAAAACACGACTCGGTAGTAGTCCGTGGCGTTCAAGACTTCTCGACGTGAGGAAGGGAACCTGTTTCTCGGAGGGTTCAAGGCCGTGGCCTGCGATGCCATGATGAGAACATGTGAGGTGGTGAAAGGGATAAGTGCGGACTGCGACTCACCTGGTCCAGATTCAAAACCCAAACACGGAACTGCATCTTTGGAGTGGAGAAAATCCATGCCATCCCTTTCAGCTACGGTTTTCCTGGAGGCTTGAGACTCGTTGGTGGGTGTTAGGCTGTTCTTGTGACGTCATGGCGTGACAAAACAAACCGTAGCGATCGACGCTTATCTCCGCTTCCCCTTACTTCCCTAACATCTGCCCTCGCTCTCGACTCCCCGAAACGCCATGACCAGAAATTACGAACAGCTGTGGAAGGGTATTACCGACAAAACAGACAAAACAGAAGCTGCCGAGGGCTTGGCTAAGATTGTGGCCGATAACGCAGGTCGTGATTTTATCTTGGGTTCAGAATACGAGGAGGCCGAATTGTGTGTCGAGATTCTGGACCACGTAAGTCACAATACGCATTCGCCTCCCCTTCCGCCGTCTCAGATGGTCTCACCAGGGCATCACAAAACTCAACCTCGAACCCGCCGAGAAAAATACTTTCCTTGTTACGTTGAGGAGACTTGCCCAGTACCACAAGCTGCTGCCCCGTCGCATGAGAATGACAGAAGAGATTGTGGTTTCGCGCGATGCACTCACACTGAGTGGACCCGGAGAGATCCGAATGTATAAAGGACAACGTGTCACGACGATGACCTTCAGGGTGCCGGGAGTGGGGGAATTTCGAGGTCCAAGAGGGCCCACGGGTCTCCGGAGGGATAGCAGCTTGGAGGATATCCAGGATATAACAAAGGTGAACATCAACGGTATCTTCACGCCTACCCGCAGCGCGGTCTCAGCGGTTCTCCTCCAGCGATTTTACAGGGAACTCGTCCTCTGGAGCATGCTGTCCCACGCGAACGTCTTGAAACTCTTTGCGGTGGAGGAGGACGTGAAAAAAACTCGTTTTACCACCGTGTCGGAGTGGATGGACTGGACAATCATGGACTACATCGAAGGTTATTACGTCAACAGGTTGGAGCTAGTGCGTGACTTCGCCTTCCCCGCCGCTCCCTTCACCAACGATTCGATAACAGTTGCACGGGGCGGTCCAGGGTCTGGAGTATCTTCATGGTATTGGTCTCGCACACGGGAATCTGAAAGGGGTAGGCGTCTCTTCATTTTGCGACCGATCCTTCCTTACATTCGACAGGCTAACATCCTCGTGTCTGTCGACGAACCTCCCCGCGCTTGTATTTCGGGCTTCGGTTTTGTTACTACGATCCTTGACCCTGGCCAAGAGCCGTTGTGCAGTGCAAGATCAGCGGGTGGCACGGTGCGGTTCATGTCACCAGAGCTCATAGCGCCTGCAAACTATGGTAAGGAAGATGCAAAGGCCACTCAGGAAGCGGACGTCTATGCATTTGGGCTGGTCATCTTCCAGGTATGTTGGCGGGATCGCAGGTATCAGCCATTTTGATATATACCTTCTCCAGGTCCTCACAGGTGGAATCCCATTCGCTAATATGGCGACCTTGGCGTTGGTATACTATGTACCCCTTGGGGAACGCCCGGCCAAACCGGAGAATGCCTCGGCCATCGGGTTTTCAGACTCACTGTGGGATTTCACCGAACGCTGTTGGAGTGGCGATATAGAAGCGCGACCAAAGGTTGGAGAGGTTGTAACGCACCTTGGGGAAGCAGCGGCCAAATGGGATGGACTCATGCCACCTATCTTCCTGACCTGGAGTCCCGCTTCCTCCGATGATGAACTCGGTGAGTTTGAGATTCAATTACCCATTGATATTACCCATTGAGCAGTGGTGCAGATAAATTCTTTTTACCGGTCACGATCTGAGGGCAGCTGTTCCATGTATACTGGTTTTCCTTGTCACGCCTTCCCCTGTCTTGTTCCCCCGTTTTGCATCACCACTAAGTACTAATCATTTGGGTCGAGTCAGCATGTAAAGTTTTACGGGGCACCACGCCGACCTCTTCTCCTCCCCCAATGCAGCACTTATTCTAACCAATCCTCGCGTCGGCTCCCATGAGATGAGATATGAATCCGACGACTGACGGAGAGCAAAACGGCGGAACTTACCCGAATCAAGGACGTCGAATTGCAGCCCAAGACTCGCTCTAAGCGGCGGCAAGCCCGAGACCGTATCATCCACGGAGAACAAATGCGCAAAAAACTGACAAAGCGCCTACAAGCATACAAGCCGTAGAGCCGACAAACGGCAGTGGTCACAACCGAGGGACCCCACCGGTCTCCGCTTGGTTTCATCTTTTATGATCTACCCTCGCTGCGACATTTGGATACCTGGGTCCCAATCAACCTTTCGCTGGTCCTTTTCCGAAATTCGTCCATCCTTTGGTCCGCCTCTTGCACCTTCGACACGCGTATGAATTCGGACGAGACGATGGCAGCTGAATATGAACATTTACCTTTCTTGTCCATGCGCAAACTGCGTTGGGGCATGGCCCCAACAAATCGTCTGGATTCGGTACAATAGCAGGGTCAAACTTCCCCAAACAACGGGTGCCAAGAAGACCGAAGAAGTTGCTCTAAATTGCGATCGCTCGCCAGACCTTGCCCTACCAAGATCTGCCGGTGCATCGCCCGGCTTTTCACTGGGTGAACGGAGGAAAACAGGTCCCGGCTGTTACAAACCGGGCGCTACGTGGTTGACCGCGCTTATCCCCCTTCCTCACGCCGTGGCTCCCGGCCCCTGCCCTCGCTCGTCCAACTCCCAGAGACCTCATGGCCAACGATTACGCACAGCTATGGAAGGCTGTTACCGACGAAGCCGACGGAGCAGAGGCCGTTCGGATCCTGGCCAAGATTTTGGCTGATAAGGAGGGTGAGGTTTTTATCTCGCGTTTGGAGCGCGACCAGGCCAATTTGTTCATCCAGCTATGGGACGATGTAAGTCGCGAGCTGCGTTTGTCACCATTTCGCCGTCTCACCTGGTACTGTCAGGCCGCCACGAAGCGTGTACCTCAGCACGCCATGAACGATACTTTCCTCGTCGCGATTAGGAGGCTCGCCGAGCACCACGTGTTACTGCCGGATCGCTTAAAAATGCCAGACGGGTTTGTGGTTTCACCCGACATAGCACTCTCCGGTGGGGAGGGATCCATCAGGCGCCAAGAGCTCCTGGGGAAAACCGTCGCGGTGAAGATCGCGAAGATTCCAGAAATATCGGACACCGTGGCGCAGGGAAAAAAGGTGACCGTCTGGAGGAACAAAAAGTTGAAGCAGATCCAGATGACAAAGAAGGTGAGCATCAACACCACTACCCTATCGACTCTGGACGCGGCCTCAGCAATCCTCTTCCAGCGATTTTACAGGGAAGCCATTCTCTGGAGTACACTATCCCACCCGAACGTCCTGAAACTTCTTGCTGCCTGGGAGAAAGTGGAGGAAAAACAGCTCGTCAGTGTCGGAGTGGATGACAAACGAGACCATCATGAACTACATTCAACATCATCACGTCAACAGACTAGATCTAGTGCGTGACCTCGCTTTCCACGCCGCTTCCGTCGCTAAAATGCGAGAACAGTTGCACGGGGCAGCCCAGGGTCTGGAGTATCTCCACGGTTGTGGTTTCGCACACGGAGACCTGAAAGGAGTAGGCGTCTCCTTATTTTGCGATCGATCCCTTTTGACGTTTAACAGGATAACATCCTCATATCTAACGACGCGCCTCTCCGTGCTTGTCTTGCGGACTTCGGTTTTATTACCACGGTCCCCGACGATGGCCAGGAGTCGCGCAGTGTGGTGACAAAGGGTGGCACATCACGATTCAAGTCCCCAGAACTCGCGGTTGTGGGGGTGATAAAATGCACGCCAGAGGCGGACGTTTACGCATTTGGGATGGTTATCCTACAGGTATGCGAGGAGGATTGTGGGTATCGCCGATTCATGCACATACCTTCCCCAGGTCCTTACTGGCGAAGCCCCATTCCCGGGAGTTGATGGGAGAGACGTGGTAGTAGAAGTGCGCAATGGGACACGCCCAGACAAACCAGAAAATGCCTCATTCATCGGGTTTTCTGATTCACTGTGGGTTTTTACCGAACGCTGCTGGAGTGGTGAGGTAGGATCACGGCCAAAGGTTAGCAGGGTTGTGGAGTGCCTCGGGAGAGAGGCGGCCGAATGGGGTAGGCCGATGCCACCTATCAAGTCCTGACCGCCTTCCTCACCAACATACCCCTCGTCACGACGACACACGTCTGCCGGTCATGTCAAGATCGTGAACAACTCCGGTCTTGATGACGATAGCCTCCCGAAGCTCCCCAGTCTCACTGGAGCTCATTCGCATGGATCTTTGTGATTTATTCAAACTTCCCTTCCCTCACGCGGTTTATCTTCATGGTAGGGGCCAGTGTCTCTGTTCAGGCCTTCAGGATCTAACGTCTTTTTTTGGCCGCATTGTTTCCCTGCACACACGCAGACCATGCAACAAACCAGGCGTAAATCCTCGCTGTAGTGGATGAGGGACCGGATCGTATACTGGGTCCAGGCTACAACCCACCCACGAGTATCTCTCAGTCACAGAAAGCCGATTTGCATCCAGACCCATAGTATGAACGAGAATGCATCAAGATAACGAACCAAGGAGTGGAAACAATCCGGGGGACCATGCAGATTCGCCTCGGAAGCCAGGGCGGTTGACGGTTGTGCCCGCGGTCCAAGGATTTGAACCCAACAAGTTGACGAAAACGAACTGAACACGATAGCACACGTTAGAAATAAATTCGAGACAATCATTGCAGCATCGTGGTTTTATGGTAGTATGACAATGCGGTCATTCGACCTCATCGTCGCCACGTCCAACGCCTTATGGACCTCCTCAAGGTCGCATATCGACACCGTCCCGACCTTGCTCGGGGCCTCAATCGTCCCATTGTTGTACTTCCACGACAGGCAGTCGAGCATCTCCTTCACCTCGACCCCCTTCATCATGCTCGACTTGAGGCCCATCATGGCCGAGGGCTTCATGTAAATGTTGAGCCGACCGTCGGGACGGAGGACTGCCATGACAACGACGCGACCCTGGTCTCGCATAGTCTTGAGAGCGTCGTTGAGAACGTCTTCGTGCCCCACTCAGTTGATCAACACGTCAATCCTTCCAGCGTCTCCGGAGGATTTCAAGGCGGTCGATATGGCGGCTGCATCAGGCAAGGTGATGTGCTTGAGACCGGAAGGTGGATTGGGAGGGAACAGTGTGATAAGTGCCCTAAATGTTCATCACGCCTTTGTCCTTGAGCGCTGAGCGGTTGAATAACCCCGGAGCCGATTCCACCTGACACCTGCCAAACCGTCAACGCCTAGAATGCGCGGGAAATGTCATATCTTACCGGTACAGTGATCCATGCGCAAGCGAGCCGTTTGGAGAGAACCCGGGTGTATCACGTGCAGTCCTCCCTTCGGATCTCACGAGTAACATCCGTCGACGTCCTCGAATCCCGAAAACAGTGGGTACTGGCGATGGTATCTCGTGACTTGGAAGGATTGACGAAGTGGCGTCTATTGATCTTTCCAGGACCGTGATTTGTTCGTGGTCTCCATGGGCGCCCTCCCAATTTTCGCTTCCCTGACCGACTCTTTGGTCGAGATAGCTCCGCAATAGAGACAGAACTGAAGAGCGTCACAAGTGCGCGAGATGTTCAACTCTCCCTGGTACGGAAGAAGCCCTCCGTTCTTTTTTCCTTTTTGACGCGTCAACTAGGATGGAGGCACGAACTACTTCACCGGCCGTCCTTACTCGGACCGATTCAGAAGGATCCTATCCAAGAGAAAGGAACTCGCGGTCTACGATAAAATGTCGGCTTTTTACGAGATGGTTGACGTTTGTTGGTCTGGATGACGAGGTCCTGCTCAACTCTGTCCCAAGTACGATCGGAACCAGGCCTGCCTCTCGTCGGTGAAACTGGATCAGGGAAAACCACGTAGTTGGTGTCGCTCTTTCCTCACAGGACCTTAGAGAGACTGATTACCAATTATCGCTACGCGTCAGGGTACCCCAGTTCGTGTGCTACAGCGACCAGCCACACCTCAAGGGAAAGATTGTCGCTTGTACACAACTCACCGCCACGTCCGTAGCGAAGCGCGTTGCTGATGAGATGGACCGTAAGTCATATTGCTCCTCTCACTGGATTGTATCGCTGACACGGCGTCCTTCGAACCTTCGCCTACAGTCCCACTTGGAAAAGAGGTCGGATACTCGATCCGATTCAAGGATGCCACGACGCCAAATTGCACCTTCCTCAAATATATGACGGACGGTATGCTCCTCCGCGAGGCCATGGCGGATCTGACCTTGTCCCGTTGCTCTACGATAATCCTCGACGAAATCTACGAGCGTACTCTCGCGACAGATATCCTGATGACGCTCCTGAAACAACTCATCAAACAACGAACAGACCTTCGGTTGATTATCATGTCCGCCACGCTCGACGCTCGAAAGTTCCAAACTCATTTCAGCTTGGAGGAGGGAGGGTTGGTGCCGTTGCTGAAGGCGCCCGGGAGGACACACCCTGTGGACGTGTTTTACACCGAAGAAGGACAAGAGGGTTACGTTGAAGCCGCGATAAGAGCCGTATTGACAATTCACCGGTTCGAGGGACCGGGCGATGTCCTCGTTTTCTTGACGGGAGAGGAAGAGATCAAGACACGTGCAAAAAAAACCAACAAGAAGTCGAATTCCTCCACTCCCGCGGAGAAGCCGCGTCATCCATCTGTTCCATAACCTGCTTACCTCTGTATTCATCCCTCCCACCACAGCAACAACAAAGGATCTTCGATTCCGCGCCGGCGCCAGGTCATACGGGGGTCCTCCAGGTCGAAAGGTCATCGTGGCAACGAACATCGCGGAGAGTTCTCTGACCATAGACGGGATAGTGTACGTCGTCGACCCAGGGTTCTCGAAACAGAAAGTCTACAATCCACGAATCCGAGTTGAATCTCTCATCGTCACACCGATCTCCGGCTTCTGCCAGACAACGAGCCGGACGAGCGGGCAGGACTAGACCAGGGAAATGCTTCAGATTATACCCCAAACACGTGTTCACAAATGAGTTGGAGTCTCAGACTCCACCCGAGATGTTGAGGAGCAACCTGGGGAATACGGTGTTCGAATTCGCGAAGTTGGGAATCAAGGTCGGTGCCGGCTGACCACTTACCTTGCTAATCGGGTTTGCTAACGCTCGCCCTAGGATCTCGTCAAGTTCGATTATGTCGATTCACCTGCGGCAGAGACGTTGATGAGGGCTTTGGAGCTGTTGTATCACCTCGGAGCGTTGGATACCGAATTCAACCTTACATCCTTGGGGATGGTTATGGCACAATTTCCGTTGGACCCACAGGTGAGTGGATCCATTTTAATCCTATCCGCTCATCCGGGACCCCAGAGGTTTAACGCGGGTGTGCCTCATCACAGTTCGCGAAGCTTCTGATCGAGAGTCCGAAGTTGGGTGTGGCAGTGAGATTTTGGCGATCGTCGCGACGCTCTCTGGTATGGACCCGCAGGGCCGAATGTTAGTGTGCTGATGACAATGGACCCCATAGTGCCAAATGTTTGGATGCGACCGATCCACAGACAGAAGGAAATCGATAGGGCGAAGTGGTTACTGAACCTTCCCATCGGCGATCACCTCACGCTGCTCAATGCGTATAACCAGTATCAGCAAAGTACCCCCTCACTATATCTTCGATGCCTTCTAAGCGCTTAACCCCTCTTCCCCCCAGATATCCGGGACAACAAATGGACACGGGACAACCTCTCGAAACGTAATATCGTCCAAGCCGATAACGTCTGACTGCAACTCCGACGAATCATGGAACGCAACAACATACTCCTCCTGTCCAACTCCTCAAATCCTATCTCCGAATGGCAACTCCACGAGAACATAAGGAAAGCGTTGCTCACCGGGTTCTTCGTGCAAGTCGCGCATTGGGATCCTGAGAAGAAAGCGTACTTGACCGTAAAGGACCCGCAGGTGGTGCAGTTGCATCCAAGTTGGGATTTGGAGGGGAAACCGGATTGGGTCATGTTTAACGAGTTTGTGTTGACGACCACGCCGTATATTAGGACAGTATCGACTGTTGAACCCGAGTGGTGAGTTACATTCCTCTCTCTGTTTAGGTGGCTCTCGTGGAAGATTTTATACGTTGACCATGATGATATAGGTTGTTGAGAGAGGCTCTGACGTTTTACGACATCAGTTCTTGGCCGGCGGATCCCATGAAAGTGGACCTCGAACGCGCCTCGAAGAGACTCAATCGTAACACGAAGAGAGCTTCTGCTGCTTGAACCGATCCATAGTTTTCGATAATATATTGTCGCACAAGATACAGTTTAACTCGGAAGTGCGCACCCCATGTACACTAAATACTAAAGAGGTTGTAGAACAGATCGCTGGTGCATCCCATGGGGTATCAGCGTGCGAACCCATGCTGCCGAAAAACCTCTCAGTCACCACATGCAACCGAATTACATAGTAGCAAAATGAATGATGATCGATGTCACCCGCTTAAGTCGCTCCAGACGTATCTCCTTTTGCCCCTATGGGACTCGTATATGAGACACCCGGATGGATCAGTGGGATATGAAGGGTCTGCAGTGCACCTTTGGGCCGCGTCCCGTTGTTTGGCTCCCGGCTCCCCCTTTGTTGAGAGCTTGGTTCTGGTCAGCAGATGGTTCTTCTTGGCCGCGTTCTCACCTCTTGCAACTTGCTCCTTGGGGTCAGATATCTCCTCCTAAACTGCAATATCGTATAGACTGAAGGGGAGCATTGCTGTAGAAGGGGCCTTGCCATCTGGGTCGCGGGTAACTAATATAACGTACCACGTAGGTTTTGTCAGTCATCGGATGATGGTTCAAACAGCGAGCGTAAGCAAGTCCGCTCACATGAGACAGCTGTTGAAGACGAGGTGTGAGAAACAATGGAACTACGGTTACCGGCGTTCAACCAAGGGACTGAGAATCCCCACATGTAGAATCAATTGTTTTACCCTCACCCGTTGTCGAGTTTGAAGGTTTAGAGTGTACTTTGATAAGCTTTCTCTATACCAATGGTTTGCTTGGTGTTCACACTAGGTGTACACTAGCAGGCTGGTTGGATGTCTTGTTGTGTGAACTGGACAACCAACTCCACAGGTTGTAGCAGGTTTTCGTACTTCTCGGCCCTTGACCTGTTGAGTTCGCTGAGGGATAGTGTAGTACTTCCTTCAGTAGTGTTTGAGGGTGTAGTAATCCTCGGGAACAACACTGGTTGTGTCTTGTTGTGTGGGTTTACCTTCACCTGACTTGAGGAATGGAGGAGAGTGTGGGGAATGGAGATGATCGATGTTCCTGATCTACACTTGATGATCAAGAATGGAAGTGATGCACAGGTATGTGGCTGTGCTGATGGACTGATGGGATGTGTGCCTGAAAGGCTGTGTTGCACTTATACTGGTTGGGGATGTGCAC
>Ga0307511_10007622_pt1 | contig 10876 bp, 14 predicted proteins | sample 13_EM_MG_FD_200266 | JGI IMG/M metagenome (GOLD analysis project Ga0307511, IMG submission 200266) | Populus trichocarpa ectomycorrhiza microbial communities from riparian zone in the Pacific Northwest, United States - 13_EM | ecosystem: Host-associated > Plants > Roots > Unclassified | place... | reverse complement strand
CCTTCCGCCCCTCCAACCCCAACTCCAACTCCAACTCCGGCGGCAATCCTCACAGGTTGTGATAGAAGCTTTGTATTTCTCAATGGATCCATCCAGTTTTCTTTTTATTACATAGACCCATTTGGTGTCTACGATTTTTGTTCCTTCTGGGATGTCTTCTTTTGATATTTTTGTAAATACTCCGTATTTGTGCAGCTGTTCTCTTTCTTTCCTCCGGGCTTGCGCCCATTCAGCTGCATTTGGAGATTGGCGAGTCTGGTGGTCATTTGGGTGATCGTGATCTTCACCTATTACAGCTGATATTTTGGTAGTTGTTCTGCGTTGCCTCTTAGATCTCCGTTCGCCCACTTCCTGAGTCCATTCGGCCGGGCTTTTATGATATCGCTGGGCCTGCGGAGTTCAAAGGAGGACTCTATCGCGTCGTATGGGGGGTCATCCCCTTCCTTCCTCCAGTCGGGCAGAGAAGCCTAGGGACGGGAGGCATATGGTATAACTAGAGTAATATACAGAACATTACATGAAGTAGAGAGGAAGCCAGCAACAATGAGGAAAACAGCGGTCTTTTATAGACACTGCTTCTTCACAAAAATGTAATATCTGCAATACCCACATCCATGATAACGTTCCCGAGAACCACATCTCGTAGGCGTGTCTTGGGGTGATTCGGGTATTGCCGCGACTAACATGATATAAAGTTCCAATAATAAACATCAACAAAAGATTACATCATCTCCTAGCTGAAAGCTAAACCTCTGCCCGAGAGCTGGAATAACCAGATCTCCACCGGTAAACTTTTGCTTTAGAACTTGGATAACAAGATCTCTACCCGTAAAATTGCCCCAGCAAACATGATAACCCATCCATCTTTTGGAAGGTAAACAGCAGCCCTTTCTTTTGGTAAATCAGTACTCGTATTCATACTATGGTATTTGGCGACGACACACATCCTGGGCAAGCATCGCTGAGTGGAAGGAGACCCAGGGGATATGTCTCCAAGATATATTGCGCGAGCTGATAATTGTCATCTCGTTGTGCGCAAGATTCCGATGAAGAACTATGCCCGCTGATAACTTGGGGATGCAACTCCATGTTTTCATCGCAGCAAACCATCTCGATACCTTGCCGACCTCTGCTGTTGGATAGGGGACTCAAGATGGAACTCAGCACCTCGTGTGACCTGTAGCGCATACAATCCTTGATTACCAAGAGGCACCACCTACTCCCCCAGTAGGTGGGATCCGTACGCGTTGTGGATATAGTTCGCTGGCTCTCAAGATGACTTGCACCCAGACATTCCCACCGAACAATAGGTGCTTCCTGAGGTCGGGACTCATCGTGGTTGACCAAACATTCAGATGCCTGAGGGACGATACCCCCATGTGTCCCAAGGGGACCCATCTGCCATCCTCCTCATAGTTGGTGAGAGCGATGAGGACCTGCTTCTGCTGGGTAGCTTAGCTGGGTATGTTGTCTGGGTGTGCGTCTCTCCAGAGAAATCTTTCAGGTGTGTTTGACCCGACGCCAAAAGAACGGGGACAAGCGTGCCCTGAAAGCATGCCCTTCGCGTAGTCGTCCTACTCTCGAGAAAGGCAGCAGGAGGTTCGGCAGGCTCGGGGTTCCCGTTGTAGAATTAGAGCCGCAGCGGGAGTAGAGAGAGTGGCGGCAGTAAGGTACGAGCGACCTTGGCTTCCAATCGATTGGATTTCATTTACTCCCTTCAGCTGTTGGACAAATCGGACACTATTCATCTTGAATGTAAACTCACTGGCCAGCAATGATTGCTATTGGCAATAATTGCAACGTAGGCTTCAGTGGAATTTAATGCAAGATGTGTAGCTCTATGTCCAGTCAGGCTGGAATTGGAAAGTGGGAAGGTTTCGGTGCGTGAAATCGATGGAAGTTCTGACCGCAGAGTCAGTTAGTAACTGTTTGTAGGGACAGAGTGAACAAACACTTACCAAGATTTGGTAAACGGTGTGGGAGGTAACACCGGGCTCACAGCCTATTCGAGGCAGGAGAAGTAGTTTCAGCCGGGCACATAACCTGGTAAACGTATGTGAAGTGGGACCTCGTAGATGTCGGAGTGGCCGAGGTTATGGAGAAAAGAAAGGAGAGAGGAGAGAGGGCCTCTATATATACACCATTGGTAGAGCCAGCACACAGAGGCATGGTGAGTGGGATGTAGGGCCAACCCCGAGGGGGCCCCACACTGTGCGAGCGTTGGGAGTCAGCCTAGCGAGAGGCCCCAGACTAGAGTGTGCCTGGTGCAGCCACATACGCAAACGTAACGCAAACGAGCTGTGCGGGCACGGCGTCGCCCTTCTCTACGAGAGCTTGTGCCAACCAGACTACGTCGCCCTGTTGCCTGTGCTTTCAACATGTGAGGATTGGATTATAATGGATGTTGGAAACGGGGAAGCTAGCTGAGGGTAGTCTGTTTGCGGTGTTCGTGTACGTTAGTTCTGGTAGTCTGGTTGGCACGACCGCTCCTGTGAGTTCTGGTTGCACTGAAAGGTTTGGAGTGGAACCAGACTACATATTTAGGTTGGTAACGCTCCACTTTCCACAAGACGAAAGTCACACGAGGAGCCCTCGGGATAAAGCTCGGCCTCATCAGGATAGAGAATATAGAGCTTATACGTGTCACAGACATCACAGCTACCGCATGACCTTCTACGCACCCCCGCCACCCCCGCTCCTCGTAGTATGCGTCGCGGTAAATTGAACGAACTCAACCTAATTGTTCGCTCCGCAAAACAGCGTGAGGGGCTTGGTATAAGACTACCGACCGGGGTGCCAATGTGCCCCCCACACGTCAGCAGAGCGTAGTTATGTAACCAAAACAGCCAACTTGTCCCGGCAGTGAACCCCATGATCTGATAAAAAATCCAGCACTCCATGTTTTCATACCCATCACAAGAATACCTACGCCGCCCAGGCACCATACGAGCTCAGGTACACAAACCATAAATGGAATACCTACACTACCGAGCTTGAACAAGAAAAGCAAGAAAGTGATTCAGCCGGTTATAGCCGAACTCGTTCGCCGGACGTGTGTCATCGTTGAAGATCTAATTTGGTTGATAATTGGGGATGAAATCTTGGCAATCTGATCAATGAACTGGAGGCGAGAATCCGATATATCCTCCGAATCCCGCCCTTGATATGCGCTTTAGTAGATATTGATGGATTTCTTCCTCCTTCTCACTTTAAATTGGAGTCATGGCCATGACAGAGCTACAAGATTGTTAACGGTGGGTCTATGGGCTAGGAGCGCTCGGGGTCTACGACAAGAGGAACATTGTATTTGCGTGAGAGATGGCGGGGTCTTTTATAACCATCCGACCTCCCAGTGAGCCTGTCTTCCATGATTCCTCGATAATCCCAATTACTCAATCCCGTATAGCCCATCTGTTCTACCTTGTGCAGTCTACATAGTTGGCCCATATTGTATAACCGCCGTGACAAAGATGCCCAAACGCATTGAGAAAAAGCTGATCGAGGCCAACGCAAGCGTTACCATGTTCACTGCACGAGATTGATTCCCTAGGTTCATTCAGATCATCCACCTCTTCCTCCTCTTGATACACCCCTGCCTCCCCCTTGTGCTGTATCTACTCTCCTCTCTCTATGTATTACTTTGCATACATGTCTAGTATTCATTATTCCATTTCGCAACCTTTCCTACCCCCATCTATCTTGCTTCCATACTTGAATATTTTCCCATGATACAAAAATCTCATGATACAAGAAATTCATCTCCCCTCCTGGGTACTACCATTTCCCCGCCTCCGCTGTACTCCCACTCTACCAAGGTCCCCGGTATCGTGCGACAGAACCTGCAGATCAGCATCGACTCTTTCAGGTTCTGCCATGTCCCAGTAGCAGAGCAGATTTTGCTCGGCATGTGGCACATATATTGTGCGGGGAGGCCTGATGGATGTGGCTTCCAGGGGCCGGCCCTTCCCCCAGCACGCATCCGAGGCGAAGTAGGCACTGGCAAGGCCCGCAACTGACTCTTCATCAATCCTTCATACTCCTTTGTGAATGTCTCTGACGCACTAAACTCAACGGTATCCCATCTGCACGTAGGGCAACTAATATTAGGAATGCAGATCTGCCCACAATCAGTGCAGTACCGGGAAAGAGGATGCCCTTCTTGTAGCTCCCTGAGACTGTGGTTGGTTCGATTCGGCGGAATATTGGATGGCAAAAGGTTAGCGAAGAATACTGACCGAAACTCGATGTTTGTATTAGGGTCAAATATAAATTGGGTGAAGGGTGCGTGTTGTTGTAATAGGTCCCACTGCCATGCACAAAATTTGACCAGATAATCCAGGAGGGGTTGTTTGAAGTGTTTTGGGGGTGAGTTCATGGATACACCGCGGCCACCGCGTTTGGGTATAGTGGCTACAGCGTGCTCATCACGTAGCCAGACGGGCGTATCACTTAGTTCCGGCAGATCGTTTGCCTGTTTAGATCCCACACATGGAAAGTTTTCACAGCAGTACGAGATAAGGTCCATGAGGTCTTTTACAAATGCCTCATCGAAAATCTGCGATCCAAGCCAAACGGTGTTCAGTTCGCTAGTGCGGTGATCACCTTCGCGATTCTTGACCCCTGGTGCTGTGGCTTCCAGAATGATATCCATCTCCCGTTGAATATTTTTCCAGGCGAGACTTTTAAGGGTTTGGACATTGAATCGATCAGCGAATACATATAGCTTGGCGTGGGCAAGCAACTCGGGGTCTTTTTCCAAACTGAGAATAACATCCTCAGGAAGCTTTTTCATGGCTCTGGCTAATGTTCAGAAAATTTCATCCTTGACTGAAAGGTAACAAAATTCGGCTTACCTATCCACGAGTATCGAAATCTTATGCGGGAAGTCACCCTGCCTATTTTCCAGAGATGCATACTGCGACCCAATTGTCCTGTAGGTGCGTGAATACGCCCACTCCAGGAATTTTTCCACCGTGCCAGCATCGACTTCACGCAGCACCAATACCCCCTCGACTCCTTCACGCATACCATTGTTGACATGATTGTCGAATTCCGGGGAAAGTGCGGTGAGTAGAGGCTTGTGGATTTTGTATTCTACGGCAGCTTGGTGGTTTTCGGAACCATTCGCCAGGTCATCTATGGGAGCGTTTGTTCCTATCACGATTCTGAAGAGCTCGCACTGGAATATTCTAAGGAAAGAGACGTCAGTTAGAAACTAATTCTCGCAAATAGACTATCGAACTGGCGACATTCTGAACACATCAGACTTACCCTGCAGCACTGGGTTCCTTCGAGCCGCTTGTTGTTCTGCACATATTCGCAACTGGGAACTGGTAGGTATATGGGTGGTCGATTAATATGGTGCCAACAAGTGTTAGTTGGTAGGAGATTTCTATGGTGACAGAATGATAATAGGAATGATGAGTTATTAGTGGGGTAGATCGAAGTTTGCCTCGACATGACGGCGGTCCTCATCGGAAGGTTTATCCTCACGGGTGACACACTAATGACTAATCCTCCACACATGCTAGCATCGTTACCTATCTTGTCACTGCGAGAAGGTTCTGTTTTACCGCAATCATGTGAGCGCTGTGTATATCTCGGTAATGTACCCAGAACACAGACCCTGTTTTGCTTCAAATATCTGTTACTTGGCGGCCAATCTCCCGCACAATCGCAAAATAAGCAAAGATTATAGGAAATACTCTTGCCGGGTGCAAAATCCCAATGCTCCATAACTAGTTGTTCGATAGGGGAGGTGGTAGGAAATACCCCCGCAGCCATGACATCTGCGAATAAGTTGGGGCTCGCGACATATGCGCAGCTTGATGTATGTAGAGCTTCATCCCCCCAAATATTCCATCACCCAACGCTAAGCTCGTGTATTCTGCCTATCATACAGAAGAGAAGAAGGAACACGGCCCCGAGTAGTCCGGAGGTGTTCCTCTAATGAGTAGCAATCTGGTTGCGTTGACCCGGAACGTCCCTAAGAGTCCCTGCAGAGAACTTGGCAGAATAAGAGTTTTATAAGGGTACGGGATATTGAAATATTGGGATAGGAGGAGAGTTTGTTTGTCCCAATCGCTATAGCTATGAAAAACTATGGTAGGATTGCTCAATCTAATAAAAGAGAACTTGCGATACAGGTAGTCTGGTTGGATACAGGTGGAAATCAGTCGCTTATATCGCTTATATGCCTTGCTATTGTTATCCATGCTTGTCCATATTGGGATACCAGGAACCAGACTAATACCAGGTAGGATACCCGGTAGGATACCTGTTGCCTATCTCTACCACACTCAGGTAGTGTTATCCCATCCCGTGGGCGCGAGGTCGGGGATTTTCTTCAAAGCCAAAACCCTATATTGTCTGGTATATCCGTCCCCCTGAAATTACGGGCGATGAGCCATGTTCAGGTTAGTAGATATAACCTTTAACTGCTCATGGATAACAACGTGAAGCCTCATTGCTTTATCTTCTGAAAATAATCACTTTATGGACCACTAGGGATATGTCCCTGACCCATTTCCCCTCTAGGAGAGCGGCTTGTGCCAACCAGACTACCATTTCCCCTAGTTTAAAGTGGGATCCCCCAATATGACTAGATAATATCCGACGCATTTACAAAGTATTTACCATAGTATTCGATAATCTAAACAGTGAAATGGTAGGGCTATTGACTTGCAGGTCTTCAGGAAATAAACACCAAATGTAAGGTGATATGTGGTGGTTTTAAGCTTTGAATTGCTTGACAAGATACATCGTATATGCGAGGTAGAAAATGAAGAATAGGAATTTGTAACGTGATAGAAGAGGTAAAGTTACAGTAGATGAAGCAGAAGGAAACTAAGATGGGAATGTTAAGATAGTAGAAATGCAAACTGAATACCCACCCTTCCAAAATGACCTGTTGCGACTCCCACCCTACTAGGCTACATATCATACTAACAAGCCCATAACCTCCTAAACTAAGGACCTTTATCTGTGTCAAATTGCTACTGAGAGTGCTGCAGGGAAGGGCGCTAGGGATGCCATAGAGGAGGGGCTGGAACTGGGTATGACTCTATAGTGGTTGGGGATGCCTCCGGGGAGAGTGGTTGAGGGTTAATTAGGGGGAGAGTTAAGAGTGATGCACTTGTGCCATGTCCAGAAGCGTAGAGCAGAACCCGCAGAGTAGAGGTCGTAGAGCAGGTTTTCGAGTGTAGGTTGTAGAGCAGAGTCTGTACAGTGTAGGTTTTACAGCAGAGGTTATAGGGTAGAGTGGAGGTTGTAGAGCGGGGTTCTAGAGTGAAAAAATGTAGCTTGGCGTGATTATGGGGACTTCCCGTATTAGGAAATTGAAACTACAACTCTGTTTCATGCGCACCCCCAATCCCTTCTACCAAGGCAGAGCGATCGTGAACAAATTGAATAAAGTTAATAGACAACCTTCTCCACCGCATTGAGCAGCGTCCTCCGATACTCACTGATATATAGCGAGATTATTCGAACTATTATTCTGAATCTAATAATCCCAGAATATTACGTATATTGCCTCGGATTTTGAAGAAACTAGTCCTTGGAGGCATAGCGGTAAGAACCATGGAAAATCAGAGGCATGGACCTCCGTTCAAAACATTTAGGAGTAACATACCCCCTGAGAATCAAGAGCTCCAACTGAGTCTGCGCAATTTGAGAGATCTTTTCTGGGGAGCAGAATCCCCGATTTATGTTTGACAATCTAGGGCAGGCGGTGAAAGTCCCTGATTGCTCGTAGCAGATTCCTCGACAGTGGGAATGCCATTGGTTTCAGCTTACCCGGCCACTACTATGACTCAAATTCTGAGGTTACTGGAACCAAATACAGCTATAATAGACTTACTTTTTTTATGGGGGCGGGCACTCATTATACTCATATGCTCCCCCAGTAGGGGGGTCATGGTAAGCCACCCGGAATTCCGGTGGATATATCCTATGGCAGGAAGACCAGTTTAGGGTACCAGGAGGGACTTGGATTTCTCTCAATGAAGAGCGGAGATTCTTGTTGGAATAGTGCAAAGCCTGTGTGGGAGCCTCACGCCTTGTAATTTTTGGAAGAGCTGCCAGAGGAAGGTAGTATGGGTGATTGTTCCACAGCTGTTCCTCTAAATTTAGGTAGGGCCCCGCCTTTATGGCGGGATATTGCACTCTAGATTCTGTGTTGTTCCTCTGCCTATGTAGTCCGCCTAGTATGGCTGAGGCGTATAGATACCGCATACTAAAAAAGAAATCCCCTATCTCCACACGAAATCCGTTGCTACAGTAGAGAGATCTTCACTCTATGCGGTATTCCCCTTCTAATTTGAGTACTTAATGCAGGGTGGTGGCTGTGGCTGCAAACAATGCGAAAATCCAACGATCCAGATATTCATCTTCATGCAATCGGCTCTGGGATCCCCGACGTGACCCCTGGTCACTATACTGCTAGACCATACGAGGCTATAGATGGACAAATTAAAGTAAAAAATTACTTTAATTAGTCCAAGCCGAAGTGCAACTGCCTCCCTGTGGTTTTACTGGGCGAGACATTGCTTTTCACCTAAGGTATTATACGGTGCGAACCAGAAGGCCCTCGTTGAGAATACCGGTAGCTAGGGTAAGGATCAGACGCACACATTTTCGAGCCGTGTTATAATATGCCAATAAAGGTATAAGGTAGCTCGTGCCCCGGGTCCCAATCACACCACTCAATAACAACAATCCCACGATATAGTTTATGTGCTTTCTTCTTCTTGCAGTTGCTGCTTCAACGAATTAATTTGTAAAGTCGGAGTGTGCCCCCTGGGCCAAGCGGTTTAAACTTGTGGGGGGAAACCCCACGACTCTCTATACTTAGGGACGGCGTTCTGGCCAGAAGATAATGCATTAAGATCCGCTTGGTCGCTAGGCAAGGGAATAACCCATATCAGTACTCTTTTACCTATTTTTTCTTCTTTCCATTATTATGGTTTTTATAGGTTTTTTAACGAGGCTGATTCGGTTGTAACCCGCGATTCGCTAAAGAAGGGACTCGGTCTACCACGTAGGTGCGTAGGGGGGGTGTTAGAATGCAGTGCGTGTCATTCCGTCCATACCTAGTTATACTGTCATTACCTTGCAACCCGCCTTGAGCCTATTCACTCTCTACGAGAGCTTGTGCCAACCAGACTACCTCTCACGTTGAGTTGCATGTGCTACCATGTGCACTCATGTGAACGTTCACCTGAATGCTCGTTCATGTATATATAGGTCCTGTATTGCCTGTTACTACTGTATAATTCACATCACATCAGTTCAGTTCATCGCTGTAGCTAGATTAATACAGAGCATTTATCCCTTCTCTCATCTCTCTCATATAACATCCTTCATTGGATTCACGACTCACCGCTCGCCACATTCAAACACCCGTTATCTGCTAGGTGTTCGGTTATCTGTTCCGTAGCATCCTGAGACCCTTTTCCTTATCTGTGGAGTCTTCCCCCACTGCCCATTGAGGTTTTCCTTTCTCTGCACCCAACACTCTTCCTCCTTCCAATCTATACGCTCAGTTCAACCATATTTTTTTTTTTTTAATTCATTACTCGTGTGTGTCCCTGTAAGAGGGATATGGCGAGCCTACCGGAACCCCGGTAGGTTTCAAGGAGACCCAAGTTAATCTGGGAGACCTGCGCGCGCATAAGACAGACAAATAAATACAGAATAAGTGCCCCTCCGCCTCCGCCCTCCAAGAACAAAAAGAGACTCGTAATCATCATCACCAACCTCCGCCACGCCCTTCCCGGTCCTCCCCTAACTCAGAAATATAATATTCTCCGCCACGCCCCTTTCCGGCCCTACCCCTCCCCAGCAATTCTCATGCCTCCGCCGCCACGCCATCTCTATCCAGCCCTACACTACTCCCTCCTGATCATCGTAGCAACCCCCTATAAGTTGTGGTAGAGGTAGTCGCAGAAGGACCTATTGCGTCGAAGTTCAACCATAGCAGAGGCTTCCCAGCGAACTACACCGTCCACTGCCCAAACTCTCGAATCCACTGACTCTTGATCCAGTTCAGGCTGTTTTTTGAGGAACTGTCCGTTGCAGTAACATACACATCGGACCAGAAAGTGAGGATGGAGGTTACACTCGATACCACAGTACGAGAACTCCTAAGCAAACGGGGACAACGGTACATTGCTTGGCTTGAAAGCGAGCCGTATGTTGTGAAGCTTCGCCTTCGGTCCGCACTAGGTGGCTTGACGATGAGGCTTAGTATATATAGGTTTATATAATCCGCTGCGGACAAGACTACGGTATACGGTAAGCAGGACTGGATTTTATCTATAATCAAGTATTTACTGCATTAGCTAAACATGTACCAGGAACTGACTATAGGCAACCAATTAGAAACCTACTTCTTCTCAACATTAGCCACGGAATTTTTGTATCGCTAGGTATGCCTTGTATCTAGGACGTGATCTTATGGCTATGGTATCTGCATGAAATGTTGTAATAACGGTTGCAGGTATTAGAATAGAAGCCAACTCGAATCGAAGAGAAGAAATGGTACTAGAAGATTATCCTAGTTTTTTATATCTCGCTTATGACGAGGCAGCGAATGCCCCCGGAGATTATCCTGACCGCGCAGGGCAATTGAACAACCTTGGGTGCCATTTGTACAGTCGATATGAACACACAGGAGTTCTTCAGGACTTGGAGGGTGCCATTGCACGATCACAGGACGCAGCGGAGTTGTTACCTCAGGATCACCCTGGGCGCGTATTAATGTTGAGCAACCTTGGGAGCAATGTATCTGACCGATATGAACAAACAGGAGACCCACTTGACTTGGGAGCTGCTATCAATGCACACTCTACTACCTGGGATGTCTTTTTTTTTT
>Ga0307511_10007621_pt1 | contig 10876 bp, 7 predicted proteins | sample 13_EM_MG_FD_200266 | JGI IMG/M metagenome (GOLD analysis project Ga0307511, IMG submission 200266) | Populus trichocarpa ectomycorrhiza microbial communities from riparian zone in the Pacific Northwest, United States - 13_EM | ecosystem: Host-associated > Plants > Roots > Unclassified | place... | reverse complement strand
AGGTTTAATAGAAATTGAGCTTCTTAATTTATTTTAATTTAATTTCTATGGATTTATCATAATCTCATGACTTGGTATGCGAATTTACAAGTTAACCTAAATTGACCCGAATCGATCCAATATATTATCGTCTTAATATTTATTAAAAAAGATTTATTTGATTTAAACGATGTTTTTACTAGTTATTCAGGTTATCTTTGGACCTGTCAAGATAATTGAGTCACATTAAATCAACTCTCATACGGTTTAAATTTTTTTCTACTAGAAAAAACATGAGCAATGCTCAAATAATTTTTTTATATTAAAAAAATTAATCATCACATTGTAACATGAGTCAATAATATATATATATATATATATATATATATATATATATATATATATATATATATATATGAAACAAATTCAGGCAGCAACTCCAAATTGATTTGACTCGATCTGAACAAGAGTGGGTTGGGTTTTATTTATTTTTAGAGATCTTGATCCCACATCAAACCGCCGGAATCCATTAAGAATATTTCTAAGCCGGACTGACATGACCTTGTCACCTAAAAAAAACCGACCACTTCTGTTCTGGGAAACATCCTTGCATGCGGATAATGAGGGAGACTCAGAGGAGTAGGATCTTTTTACACACACTCTATTTCTCCTTTCAGCTTCTGCCAATGCATAAGCCAATCGAGCGAGCGACATCCAGGCCCCCTCTCCTCCCCTTGTCAGTAACATTTTAAATGCTCGCAGATGAAGTTTACGAGTGAAAAGGACAAAGATGAACAGAGAGAATGAGACGTCCCATGTCAGTTTTTAACACCTCATTCTCTTTGGACCACCATTAAAAAGGGGCATAAGAAGCTGGTGAAGAATCAACAGACTTTATTCGCTTGTACGAGATAGGTATGGATTCACTATGACGTGCTAAACACGACGCTGAAACCTTATCCGCCCAGACCTGCCATGGGAGAATAAGCTGTTCGAATCTACAGAGTTTTAACTCAAAAATATCACTGCAACAATTACAATTAGTTTCTTTTCAGCCATTAAAGTACCAAAGCGCAATAACCTCTACCTTTCGTTGCCTCGGATTATCTCTTCTTTCTTTTTTTCAAAAGGTTGAATGAGTTGTTCAAGAGTACATGACAGGACAAAATAAATAAAGACAAGGACTCCAATAAGGATTGAACGCATACTAAATAGAGCAGGACTCCATGTTGGAAATGCATTCTAGAATTGTGATGCATGCAAGGATGTTTCCCAGAACAGGGGAGGGGGGGGGGGAAGCAGCTCATGTTCCAAATGCTTATCTCAAGTCACCAGTCATTACTATAACTAGGTTACATATTTTCTTTCATCCTATATGCCAATCACAAGAAGAGCACGATATTGGATCTTCTAATGGGAATGAGGATTTCAAGTACTAAAAAATAAGGAAAAAGAAGAATGAAAAAGGAATTCCGATATGACCAGGAACAACCTGCAAAACCAAAACCAAGAATAAACCATATTCTCCTCAACATGACACCGAATACAGCATAAATGTGAAATAAAGAAACATTACAAGCCAATAGGAACTGAAACGTGCTGTGAATCTAACAAAATTGACAGGAAAACCACCAAAATGAGATGCCTCAAATTGGTCAAAGATTAAAGGCCATACTGGATCTCTTGGGATCTTGAGAATGATTCTGACAGGCAGTGAGGACTACAATATCGACCAAACAAACAACACCAAGCCAATTCCCTTCACTCAAATCAAAAACGACTTCAAGACCACCATAAACAAAAACCTGCAATCCTCGGCATATTTCTCAGTGAAATATGAGATAAAAGATTATGAAACACCAATATCCATAATATAGAAACACGGTTCGCCATTCTAAGTCTTTAAAAACTTGAAGTACGATGCAAACATCTACCTCAGTCATCATGTGAATAGTGCCACATGATGTGCAGCACAAATCTCAAAACCCAAAAACCGAAAAGGAAAAATATCATGATAATTTCCATAACAGATCCACAAGCTAAACACCATATGAAAGCATACAAAATCAATATCCAAATGCCATTCATTACCGTACAGAATATTGACAAATTTGAAATGAATGAATAGCAATTATCAAAAGGAGCCAATTCTCATAATCAAAACACAATGTACATGGCATAAGGAAATGCTGATATTGAAAGATGATAGATAATACAAATGGTAAGCATAGGACCCCAAGTGGGGAAGTGTCAGAAATACAAACCTAGATAATAATATACCCTTGCGCAAAAATCTCCATCAGGTTATTAAAATGAAATAAATTGACAATGGAATACAACATTCAATCAGAGCAACTAAAACCATGTACCAAAACTTGAGAAGCTTGAGTACCAAAATTTACTAACCATTCTGCTTCTTTATATACGAGTGAAAGAAATTAAGACATGATAACAGCAAAACAAATAGAAAAGGCCTCTGATTGAAGCAGTTCATTAATCCAACCTCCATTCATTCTCAGAATGGTTGGAAAAGGTTGATTTTGTGTCCAACAGTATAAATTGTTGATGCACCAAACAACATTAGGGGCACCATTTTTGATTGTATGGGCAACAAGACAGTCACAAAGTGTCTGCTTTCCATCAGTTAAAATATCTACATGGGGAAAAGTGAACTGCAGCCACCCAGTACAAATTCAAGAAATGACTGCTTGAAGACCCCGGATGGATTCCTAAGTTGCAATTGGTACAGCGAAAGGGTGGGGGTCGGAGACTGAACAACATCAAATAAATCACTTACCACCCATTCTTGAGAGCACAAGTTGATGTCTCTTGGAATTAGCTAGCACCCCATCCAAAAGATCTGAAATCAAAAAACATTTTAGAATGTATTTAAAGACCTCTGCTTAAGCAAAGCATTTAGTATATCTCTTGCTGTAAAGAATGTAATTGTAGTTTTTTTCCCAAAAAAAAAGGTAAACAGCAAAAGGACATGTAGACTCGTAAGCCTCAAGGTGGACAAAATGAGAGAAGCATACAGATATTGAAAACATGATAGAAACTTACAGGTGGATCAGGATTATTCATCATTACTGCCATGAGGATTACTTATAACCTTCCCAACCACCCTCCGGCTCTTTTCTCTTCAAGAGACTTCCAGTAGCCAAATGATACATCCTTGATTGCTCCTCAGTAAGGGTCTGTGAACTGGCAACAGAAAGTTGCCTTGATACAAGAGAAGATGTCTCATCTCTCCCTTCTGCATCTGGGCCTAGAGGCCCTGCATTGAGGTCTAGACCCTGCCTTCCCCATTTCCTACTGCTCTCAGCTCCACCATTACTGTTACCATCTGGGAAGTTAACAACATAGGAAGGTCTTGGATAATGCGAATGGATCGCGGTTGCAGGTCCTAATACTTGAGAGGGTGTTGCAGGAAAGCAAAGCCTCCCTCCAGAAGATGAATCCATGTATGCTGTTGAACCACCTGAAAATGTGGCTGGGGATAAAGGAAAATTTGTTCCAAAAGGAAAGACAGGATACTGAAAAGGCATAGATGGAAGCGACATTGCTGGGGAAGATGACAACACTGGCCCTCTATAGATATCAGAACTAAATGAGCTGCTGCCAGTAGGCGGAGCCAACATCCTCTGAGGCCCACCAGGTGCAACTATTGAAAAGGGCGGCTCTCCTCTATCAGGTAAGATTGACTGAATTGTGACAGCTGGATAAGGATTCCCTTGAGGAAACCAAGAGGGGAAGTTTCCCGTTTCTGTACTGTTTATCCGAATACCAGAAACAGATGGTTGGGATGGCACACTGCTCCTGGTGAGCTGGCTAAATGGTGATGGTTCAGCACTCATCTCTTCAGCTAGAGGCCCATCATTTAAATCAAAGTCTCTGCAAGCATTCACATCTCCATTAAGAACACCAGATGATGGTTTGACATGATGAAGTTGAGCTTCCAGCCTACAGTCCATGCTTGTTAAGTGATTACCCATATCATTAGGCTCATCCACTCTATTCAAATCAAGGTCAAGTCCCCCAGAGCTACGAACTGATGCTGAAGCCATCGGTGCATCCTGCACTCGATCATGATTATTCACAAGATCAGCTACAGAAACAGCACCCCGAGAAGAACTTCGAGAAGCCAAATCCTCAAGAACTCTTTCATCAGCCACATTTAAGTCAATATCCAAAGGCGGGCGACTGGGCTTGGAAGTAGTTGCATCAGTGAGAAAAATACTAGCTGTACCTAATGAAATCTCCAAAGCTTTTCTAGGTTCAGCTGGCCGAAATGCACTTGTGGCTGCTGATCCCTTCCAACCAAGCTCGCCTCTATTCTTTAGTAAATCCTCTGGTGGAACAAAGGGCCCCTTTGCGGCAGAAGCCACAGTAATTGAAGCAGGAAGACCATTGGACACAGAAGAAACTGCCAAAGGCAAGGGGTTAATTAGTTGAACAGGAGCAGAGCATCCAGGTGCCCTCAAGTTATTCAGCTCCTCATATTTCCCATCATCAGCATTGAAGCCTTCATTCAGATCAAATACAACTTTTGTTTCCTGATCCAACCCCCCAGTAGCAGTTAAAGAAGAAGCATCAGCAGATGTACATTCCTCTGTTTCATCACCTTCAGTGCCAGTCAACTTGGATCCCCTTGATCTCGCTTCTTGTTCTGGTTTTTGACCGATTGCAGGCGAGGACTCGTGAAGCGCTGAACCATCACCATGTTTCTCATTAACCTGCTTATCTTCTTGTCTGTCATCCACGCACTCACCTTTGTTATTGGTAGCATCTGGGCCTGTATTACTTTCATGTTCACTATTTCTTTTTTCAGTAGCTTCACCAGCTCTTTCAGCCTTAACCTCATCCATGTTTTCAGAGACCATATCCTTGCTGGATCCATAAGGCTGGAGCACTTCCCCATCAGATCCTTTTGTCAACTCGGGATGCATTTTGGTAGGTGGTTTCTCCTCATCGTTTTCATTCATATTTTTATTGTTCTCACCATTAAGCTTGATGGATGGGTATGATGAAGATATGTTATTGACTTCAGTCCCAACTTCCATTCTGGTAATATTGACCTTATCTTCTGTTGTGATAGAGCGGTGCAACTTTTCTTTAGCTGCAGATACACCATCTGCATTCGATCTGCCAACCCCCTTATCCTCCTGTGGTTCTTTCCCTCCATGAAATGATGCTTTCTCTACAGTGCTTGGAGAGGGCACAGCCACTGAAACGGATACTAACACTTCCTCTGATTTCAAATTGCTTTCTGGACATTCAGAAGTTTGCTGCACATCCATATTAGAAGAATTGAATTGTCCATTGAGCTGCCCTTTGAGTTTTTCTTGTGAAATCAAAATGGTTTTACCATCGAAGTTCTTAGCAGCTAGTGAAGTACCAAGAACAATTGCCCGCTTCTCATGTTCATCATTAACAACATCAACAAACTGCCCTCTGTCTTGAGCAGGGTCCTCACCTGGTGACGACTTTGGTCTCGCATCACTGCCAGCACAAGAGCTCTCAACAACAGGGGTATTTCTCCGTGGAGAATCAGTTGGCGAAACCGTATCAGACTTGGACATCTCCCCAGCAGCTACACTAGCAAGCAGGTTCATGCCAATATCATCGCCAACAGACATCGATGCATTAGCTTCAGAGTATTTTGCACAGCTTTCAATCAAAGCATTCATGGAGCTGAAAGATGCATCATGCAATTTCACCATTTTTTCTTCATTTGCAGATGACGAGGAAGTAGCTTTTGAGGCTTCAGCTAATTTTCTAGAATCATCACCAGTCCGACAGTGCTCTTCATCAGGAACAGTAGTAGGGGACCCATCTCCCTCATCAGAACCAGTCAACACCTCTTTGAAATCATTGCTTTGCCACGATTCAGTATTAACATCAGAAGTAATATTAGCTCGATAAGCATCAGTCTTCTCCTTCAGGTTACGATCAAAATGGTCATGCTTCTCTGAAAGCACGGGAGAAGAAGCTCTGCTATTCATGACAGAAGGGTCTTCCAGTGACCCTCCACTGGCACTCTGTGCAGGACTGCGACCTCTGTTGGGGATCTTAACAATAAATTTATGACCATTCCCCTCAGCAACGGGAACATCCAGTGCCTTCTCACATGTCAAACTGGACTGTGACAATTTTTCTGAACCTAAATTTTTGTGCAAAGAAGAATTCCTGCTTGACCCAGTTTCCTTTTGGACACCGGACATAGCCTGTCCTGGAAAGCCATTGCCTGATTTACGATGCCGCAGAGAAACACCAACCATCTTACTCACCATCATTGAACCTGCAGTTGAGCTCCTTGCATCCTCCTTTCCAGAAACCCCCCCGTTTTTGGCATGGTCACTAGAACAGGATTGACTATTGTTGTGGGACTGGCTAGAACTGCTGCTTTTCTCATCCCTTGCTACCACTACAGATGGATCGGAGGCACCAGTGTTTCGGGGATGTGCTTCTTTTGAATTATTACCCGCTGATCCAGGTGATGCTGTCGATCTTATAGGTCCTGGGGATGTTGATGCAGACCTGGCAACAGTTTCCCCCTGTACAACCTTGACTGAACCAGTTTTCGAAGCAGAGAGTTGCACAACTGTGCTCTTCATTGCAACCTCAGAGGATACACCAAATTGCCTGTTCCCACCATGTGAAATTTCAGGAAGACGTGATCTGGCAGTCCAGGAGACACCTTGGTTAGAGCCAGACTTTGTGTTGGCATCCATTTCAGCCTCAACACGTTTCTTCCATGTGTCAACCAAGCTCCTTGCTTTCTTCTGTATTTCCAAGTTCTTATGTGTGCGCAGATTATTCACAGATTTGCCAATATTACACATTTGCAGAGCATGGAGATTTACAGGGAGCTTATCAAGTGCCCGAAGCAAAACTAACAGAAATTCCTCAGCAGATTTATCGCCATCCTTGGGGCTACTGCCATCACCATTCTTCCCTTTATGGACCTCCTGCAGCCATTCGTCAAACACGGGCAAGCCCCTAAGCTGCACAAACCGGTTTAGGCAATCAAACTTATCTGTGGCTGCAACCACACCAGCAAGAATTGACCGGCCAACCAAGTCTATTTTTTTATCATTTCTCTCAGGCATCATTAGATGCACCAATTTCTCAACACCTTCAGAATCCACTAGTCCCCCTCTGTCTGTAAATTTAGAAATCTCAGATTTCCACATGCTTTCTGGTCTACTGTGACCAGAATCACCATCATCCATTTTTGTAAAACGCTCTCGTTTCACAGGCTCAGAGCCCTGATCTATTCTCTCTCTTTTCTTTCCTTTGCCTTGAGAAGGAAAGGATGAAACACTATTCTGCACACTATCTGAACCAGGTTTTAACTGGGATGTCGATGTTGGGCCATTCACTGGCTTTGGAGAGCGTCCACCAGGCTGCACTGTTGCATGCATTTCTAAACGTGTTTTATTCAATAGGTGATCTACTTCTTCTTGACGTTCCTGTGAAAAAAAAAGGAATTAACAATCAAACAGCATTAACAATTCAAAGCAAAGTTCAAGAAGTGCATCTATAACTCACATTAATATAATCCTGATCGGTTAGCCACCATAAACACTTGTTTGTGATGTCATAAACTCGCCGGCACACAAATGAGCAAATTCCTGATGGAAGTTCAACACCTTTGGGAAGGAAGGCAACTTTACACGGATGGAGTAGTGATGCAGCAGGAATTTCATCCTTATGAAAGGAATAGAATATTTCGTTTGGCGCAGCTTCCAATAGGATGGCTTTGCCAAGTTTTACTTCAGAACGTCGATAGAGCCAATTCACACCTAACTTTAACTTGTTCTCTTTACTGGTAGTCAGCCAACGAATTATTCCAATGAACGGTGGAGAGCCCTGGGGTGGTTTGAACAAAGCACAGTCTCCAACACTGATCTTGCGTCCATCCTGATACGAGGACATACAAAGAGGGAGTTTTGTGAACAATTAGACAGTCTATATTGTAAAAAAGAAGTAATCAAAATTGCATCAACATTTCAATAAGAAAAAAAAACATCCCACAAATACAGAGATGCCAAACAAGTTTTGAAACAGACCTTCTGCAAAACAATAGAAAAGAATATCATGACTTTGGTAATGCTTAGCATGCCTATCTTATTATTCTACCATCATGATCATCAATATTTAGAATTTTGTGGATTCAAGCCTAAATTAACAAACCATTCTCTCTCATTTTCAATAATTAAGCATAAGAAAATGAATCAATAAGGCTAACTAAATCATCGTTCAGAGAAAATTCTTATACAAAAGCCTGAAAGAAACTATCAAGGTTGATAAACATTTAATTGAACACTAGTTTCAGCTTGTATCGATTTATGAATGAATGAAGAAAAATGAGGAAAAACTGAAATTTTGTTCCAAGTAATGGTGGGCAGTTAAAATGAGCAAAAGTGTTTGTCTATCAACTTCAAGTAAAGATATATGGAAATTATTGCATGACATCACAATTTTGGGAAAAACTAATTATTTGTCCAGATATATTCCAAACAACCTTACACATCTCTAGCCCAACCAGATGTCATATACTATGATATTTGCTTCCAAGAAAGATGCTTCTACAAGAGCCACACAACCCATTCCTAAACTATTTAGTTAATAAACTGGCCCCAAGGAAGCAATAGCATGATAGCATCCTGTGATTAAAAACTTAACTATTAATAGACACACAAGTAAAGACCCCATATCAAGAACTCCAAGCCAAATCTTTCGTGATCAAACTTTTCTTTCAAGTACACACATAAACTTAATGCCAAACCAAACCTTTAGCTAACCCATAATAAAAATTGCATAGCACCTGCATACACTATGAACTCATGTGACTAACTACATATCCATATTTAATTAAGCTATCATACATGAATTGAGGTAAAACTCGTTTCAGACATTGGTACATCTTTTCACAGTACATAAGAGCAGTGAGACCGAAATTAGAGCACAAAACGAGGGCATGCTCTCCTCTAATGGACATATTGGGGTATGCTTAAGCAATTTAATCAGTGAAAACATGAAATGTAAAAAATATTTGACCCTTCAACCCCCAAAAAATCTACAAATGCTGTCTATAAATTGATCTATCTTGGCCATATCATGAACTCATTAAAGAAATGTAACACCAATCCATGCTTATAGGAGCTATTCACTCTTTACACTCAGTACCAATACCATTTTGAAGATGAAGCTAAATAGCTCAACAAATGCCAGCACACGCATCACCTTTTTCACTATAAACCAAATAAAAACTTGACCCTTTTTATAATTCATAAATCCAGGTAAAAAATTTGCCACCAACCCAATTTTGCCCAGAGTTGAAGAGAAGTCCTAAAAACACATAACAACAGAAAAATCCAAATCCTTCAATTTTGACAAGACCAACTTGTGCCCATACTTTCCAAAAACCCAACAATAACTCATCACCTCCCAAAATGCCACACAATCAGTGCCTAAGAATTGTAGCATCAGCACCAACAAACCCAATAAAAACCAGATGCATATCTCGCCAGAGCACAGTCATAAAAATCCCAATTCCAACACCAATAAAAAAACATCATCGAAGGAATCGAAATCAAGCCCCTCTCTCAAAAGCTCCTATATCAAACACACAACTTTCCTAATCCAGTCGCTTATCCTAAATATCTATCAATTCAATCTAGATAACACATAATTACAACAAAATTTGATAAAACACCCCTCTCAATAACATAAATATACAAAAAGCCAATAAACCCTCTTATCCTGACCCACTAAACAAATCAAAACCCAAAATATTTACAAAAAAAAAACAAGACCCCGAAAATTAAAACATAAAAAAGAAAGAATTACCTTGAAAAAAGAATCAGAAACAACATCGTCACCAGCTACAACCGAATTACCACGCGAGGGACCTGTCCACATGTGCCGATGATCCGTTTTCCTCTCCTCACCTTCCCTTCCATGCAGCATAGCCTTGCATTTTCCCCTTCGAGTACCATCAATCTACCACTCTCCTTTCAAAAACACCCCAAAACTCAGACTTATTTCTTCACTCAATCATCCGATTCTGTATAGATCCGATAAGCCAAACCCTAGCTTCTTCGATTCACCATTTGCCAATCGAAACCCTAATTCTTTTCCACGATCGAAAATAACAGCGATTACTTCTATTAATCGATCCAATTATATCTCCGGATCCGTTAAATTAAGAGAGAAACTCGAGATTCCGTTTCGATGTAGAGAGAGAGAAAAATCGAGGATGTAGAGAGAGAAAATCGAGGAGAAAAATACCCAAAAATAAAAATAAAGAGAGAAAGACGGCCAAAGGACTAGGTACTTGGTAGAGCAGGGACGGGCAGATTGGGCAGGGTTACGGGCAGATTAATAATGTGATAATGTTACCTAACCGTGAGAGAACTTGAAGTTTAGATGGAGTGCCAGCGGTCTTATTTATTATTATTATTGTTAATTAAAATAAAATAAAAACTGACTGTTATTGTTGACTGGATTTAAAGGATGTGATGGTGTTTGTTTGTAACTTTATTTTTTTAATTTTTTTAATCACTAAATCTGCTTGTACGGTCAGAGATTTGTATGGCATGGCAGGCTAATTACTAATTTAATATTTAATATTTGGGGTTTAGGTGGGGCATGATAGGGTTACACGGAGGGTATGTAGGTGGTATGGACAACTGGATGAAGGGTAAAAGTGGAAGTTTGAATGGTAGGGAGGTGAGAGTCACATGCGGGCGTACGATGGAGTAGTTAAGGTTGTCTTGAGCTGTTCCAACACAAAATGGTAAGGAGGAAAAGGATGACGTAAATGTTCTGTTTCTGTCAAGAAAATGATTTTTCAGGTTTCCTTGCTTGCTTTTATAGTAAAGGCTGA
>Ga0307511_10007620_pt1 | contig 10879 bp, 11 predicted proteins | sample 13_EM_MG_FD_200266 | JGI IMG/M metagenome (GOLD analysis project Ga0307511, IMG submission 200266) | Populus trichocarpa ectomycorrhiza microbial communities from riparian zone in the Pacific Northwest, United States - 13_EM | ecosystem: Host-associated > Plants > Roots > Unclassified | place... | reverse complement strand
CATCATAGTTGAGATCAGCAGGTAGAAAACGTTTGTTATAGTATGACAGGGTGCCAATGCCTATCTGGTTCATATTGGGACAATATACCAGCTTTGCATATGTCAGAGGCATCTTTCTCGATCTGCTATTTTCGTTCAGGATGGTAATGGCATAGGATAGGCGCTCTGGTAAACTTGCGCTTCAATTCTACAAATGCTTTCTCACACTGCTTTGACCAATACCACATCAAACAATTATGTATCAGTTCTTGGATCGGTAACGTTAGGGAACTAAAGCCTTGAATGAATCGGTGATAGAAGTTAGTGAATCCAATAAACCTCTTTACTTCTTTGACGTTTCGTGGGGCTGGCCAGTTCACAATGTTCTCAACCTTCTTCTGGCTCATCTGTATCCCCTGTTTTGCTACCTGAAAACCTACAAACTCCTCTTCTGGTATGTGGAACAAGGACTTATCTATGTTAATACATAGATTATTCTTTGTAAGGTTCTGAAGGACCCAACGAACGAGTTCAATGTGCTCCTCTTCTGACTTTGAATATATCAATATATCATCAATATACAAGACAACACATCGGTCAATTTTCTCCTTGACAAAATTTTTGAGGTGTCCCTGAAAGACAGATGGTGCGTTAGTTAACCCAAATGGCATAACTAGATACTCGTACAGACCGTACCGAGTTTTGGACGCTGGGCTCAAATCGTCTCATTCTCCTATGGATAGTAGAGTAAAGCCGAGCTTCAAATCCAACTTCGACAATATTTGAGATGTGCCGACTTGTTCTATTAGTGTAGTCATAAGGGGTAGTGTATACTTGTCTTTAGTGGTGATGACATTGAGTCCACGATAGTTAACTACTATTCGCAACTTGCCATTTGCCTGCTTCGCGAAAAGTATTGGGGCGCCAGCACCGCTTTTGCTAGGGCGAATTTTACGATTTTTCAGCATTTCATCTAGATACTCTTTTAGTAACTCGGGTTCATCTGGGGAAAGAGGGTAGAGTTTCCCTGAGGGTGGTTGCTTTCCTAGTTTAAGGTCAAAAGTCATATCTTGCTCACCATGTGTTGGCAGGGCAGCCTATGCCTCTTTTCTAAAGATTCATTCAAAATCTCTGTACTGGGTTGGCAACCTCTCTGCCAGTCCCTGTAGGTTCTCTGCTGCTGTGATCTGCATCACATCGAACGCCTGACTAGTGGGTACTCGGGGAGATTCCATTTCGCCCACATGTATGGAACCAACATATTTCGCATATTCCAGGATTTCGTCTAACTCGGAGAAATCCGTTACCTCTTCAATCTCCAAAGCATGCTTAAGCTCTAGACCCTAGGGAGATGTAACTCTAAGTTTATCGCAGTACGCTGTAATCCAATCGAACCCTAAAATGAGTGGACAACCTGGCTTGAGTCACGCAACCTCAGTTCTCAGGTCAAGGATTTTTTGTTTTCCCAATCTTGCATCGGGAACCTCCAACTGTACTTGTTTCACTTGTACAGTCTCAGAGCTTTTAAGTAGGGAGCAGTCGGCGCTCCCCAGTCTCAGTCTGTTCTTCCTCTTAACTCAAGGTATCATCATCTGCGCAACAAAATCCCTATCCAAAATCGTCACTTCGGCACTAGTATCAATAAGGGCATTCATAGCATTCACTCTTGTATTTCCACCGTACACCCAAGATAACTTAACAGGAATATTAAACTTCATTCCACCAGGCCTTAACACTTTCCCAGACTATTTTCCAACCAAAGAAAAATTAGAAAGAGGATTCGGAGCCAATTAAATATCCGACGCCGCCGCCGTTCGTGGTCTTTTTTCAAGAGCGCTGATTAGAGTAGCCAACTCTTCCTCAGCTTTTCGTTTTTGTACTCTTTTTGTGTTTTGTGATATAGAAAGATTGCGAGAAACAGAAGAAATCAAAACCGGGTCAATATCCCTAAGTTCCCCCTCATGTTCCTCCATCCATTCCTTTACAGAGATGCCTTTCCTAACAACACAAATTGAAAACCAATCCTGCGAGACTGTTTGACTCGACGTAAAGGACAGCCCCTGTTCCTATTGAGTGTCCAACTCATCTACCTCAAAGTCCAACTCGTCCTCCGAAATAATATGACCATGAGAAATTGGCTCAGGAACTACGTCCACTGTTGCCGTAATTGCAGACACCTTCACTGCCTTTTCCTTCCCCTTATCAGCCTTCTTCATCTCCTCCTTGGTAGGCTTCCAAGCGTTTGTACAGTCCTTCTTGATGTGGTTGGGACCACCAGTCTTGATACACTGTAAAGATGCCATCCGTGCCTTTTTCATGACATAGGTGACAAGCTCCACACCAGGTTCTTTGGCTTTCTTGGTGGTATCGGACTTGTCAGAATTCGCACTGGTGCCCTGAGATTTAGGCTTCGCCTTCTTCTTCTGCACTCGCTTAGTGTCATTATTCTTGATAGCCTCCGGGGATTTGTTGGCCTCCTTCTTCTCCTTTGCCCCACCTGCCCGGTCTACCTTGTGCTGAAACTCGGTCCCAGCATAAGTCTCTCTACGCCGTTCGTATTGCAAGGTCGATCCTGCATTGGCGATGGTATGGAAACACATCTCAATTCTGGTGGGGACTTTATCTAATATGTTCTTATCAGTACTTTTTCGTATCATGTGGGTTCTGACCTCTGGTTGAATAGAGTTGACAAGGTGCTCCCAGAGCGCCACCCTTGATAGGCAAGCTATCAATTGATGTGCCCTATTGCGAGAGATGTAATCAACCATCCTCTCGCTCTTCCTCTGATAATCCTTAAGCATGGTCTACTTAGCTTCTCGTTGTTCGTGGTGGTTCTGGTGGGCTTTCATGAACTCGTTTTTGAATCGTCCATATGAGTCCCATTCGAGCCACTTTATTTGCTCATTTGGTAGACGTTTGTGCTGGTTAGCGCGGTACCAAACGTCAGCTCGACCCGTTAATAGATCCGATATGTACCCGATCTTTTTACTGGTGGTGCTATATGAAAGTGGCATGCATTCAAAAATATTATCGACTTTTTGAACGAATTCCTCCAGCTTAGAGGAAGTACCATCGAACTTGGGAGGGTGTGGAAGGTTTCGGGCTTCCTTTTTGACTGGTGGGGCAGGTGTGACCTGTGTGGCTTGCGTTACAAGTCCCTCTTGTGGAGGTGGAGGAGGTGGTGGCGGTGGAGGTGGTGGGATTATTTAACCTATACCTCTACCCTGACGTAGTGGAGGTGAAGTTCACTGCCTACGAATTTCTTTATCAATGTCCCTAGAGATTCCCCGTTTTCATTTGGTAGGACTTTCGAGGTCCTTAATTTTCCACCGTAGAGTCGCTGTAGTTCGGTCATGGGCCTCGATTGACTCCTTGTTGTTTTCGCAACTCTTGGAATAGTCCTCCTGTTCTTGCTTCACAGCTTGTTGACTCCATTCATTCAAGCTTCGCAAGTCCGCCTTGGTTTGGTCAATTTCAGCCTGTGCTGCACCAATGACCTTTGTATTCTCTTCTTCTAACTTCTTAATCAAGGTTTCCCACTGGATTACTCGGGTTACCTTGACCTTATTTATTGGAGTTGCAACCGCCTCTTGTTGGCCTTCTGCTTGGTCTTTGAGAGCGGCTATTTCATCTTTTACCTGTTGACGAAGGGTAGTCAGATCTTCATATGTGGCTTTGGCGGCATCATATATTATCTTATGTGCAGCTTGTTAGTGGGTTATTGTTTTGGCTTGTGCCAACAATGCATTGGTCCCCTTGGTTATCTCGCTTCGCTGCTTCTCGAATTCCTCCTTGCCATCAGTAATTATGGTGGCCTGTAATCGATCATATTGTTCTTGCGATAGTCCTCAATTTGATTCCCTATATTCTCGGGTATCTACCCTGTGACGAGATGATATTGTGCTTAGAGCACCCTTTTGTCGAGTTCGGAAATCTCCGAATTGTTGTAATAGCCCACCTGGCATTGTTAATGGATCTGGAGAGTAATCGAGAGCAGTGTACTGGAGTTCATAGGATTGAACCCCATGGGATAATATATCTTCCATTGCGGAATCAGGTTCTAGTTCAGATTCCGAATGAGCTGCCTCCAATTACGGGCGCTGTATGATCGCTCTTCGAGTAATGGCTCGGAATCACAAAGGGTTGTAGGGTTGGCGAGACCCAGAAGCCTTTGGAGTTTGCTCTTCAGCAGCAGACATAATATCGGTATGGATTTTAGCACTTCAGGTAAACGAAAATACTGCAACTACAAAGTAATGTCATAGGGGCTCTCCTAACTATATAGCGGGTACTGCAACTATAAAATAGAGTGTCAGTATGTTCTATGGCCACAACGGAACTTATTCAGAACTCCGAATAATCCTTCAGCATGTAAAGTCCCTTCTAGAGTTATCCGCACCTTCAGGTTTTAATCCGCAAGAGAAGACGCAAATGTCTAGTTAACGCGAAATCACTAGGGTAGCACTGCGAGGTCAAAACCACAGATAAATTCAGAACTTAGAAATGTCAACTTAGCACTTTGTAGGCTTGGCGTAGAATCGATTGCTTGATAGCTATGGTGGGCACTATCCTCACCTTCGACAATTCTCTCACTATTTGTATTCCACGGTGATGTATATTGTAATAACTCACGGGCTTCGAATTGCTCATGTCCGAAGGTTGTCACATCATCTTACCTTCATAACTCCGTTGATCTTCATTAAGCTCTCATTTGAAAACTCTTTCTGCGTATAATCTAATAGACTAGGTCCGTTTGCTACTTTTGTTAACGGGGCATGTGCAAGAACCTGCAGAAGTAGTATTAACAACTTCAACAGCCCATAACTCACCCAGTATAACTCTGATGGCAAAACGGATTGCAGAAATGGATTCGGTGTGCAAAACTGCCCCTGAAACCAACTTGAACCGAAAGTTTCTGAGAACTTTTATTTGCGCTCAGATTTCAATTGCTCCTTATAGTGTCACCGGCCGCACTTTAGTGTAAATTATGGCCTAGTGGCTTAATTTTGTTATTTCTCTCTAAGGAGAATTCAGGGTAACCCAAAACGGCTAGGAGCGACGAATGCGGCTTGTATGATATGTCGGTAGGACTGTAAAGTTATGCTGATTGTAACCATAGTTACGGTTTCCCGATCGGGCTTACTCTCGTCCCGCAATAAGCTCCCGAAGTTACTTACCGGGGGGCTTTAACCTAAACCGCATTTGGTAAGCAGCTCACTTAGTAGGTTCAGGGTAACCAATCCTAATTCAGGGTAACTTAGCAAGTTCCGGGTAACTGCTGCCATACAATTTTCGACTTGGATATATTTTCTTCAGTCGTATAGTAAGTTACCATGTCAGACTGTAACTAGATCACTAGTAGTCGTAATAACATGACACTTGAACTGTAGTTCTAGCTACACGTTCTTAAGTAGTTCCAGTATCTCTAGACTCAGCACGCAATATTTCTATTGTCGAGCTGTACTGCAGATAGAAGTATTACTGCCACGAGTATTATTTTCTAGAAACGCACAACACTTATTATTAAGTATTCCTTAGACATGTATACCATATCCTTGCTAATTGTGTATAGTGCAAGTACCCTTAGGTGGGCCGGTAGTAACCCCGTGAAAAAAATATTCTCCACCTTCTCACGTCGAACAACTGTTTTCTGCAATCAAAATTCCCGTACAAACATAATTCCTATACCAACATAATTCCTCTGTAAACACAATCTTTTACCATTTTCCTGATATCAAAATGACACACTGAGGCTCAAGTTTTGGCCTGTTAGGAAGAACCACAATTCCAAATTCCATTCCAAGTCTACCAAGACGCAAACCTGTACGTGGTGCGCCTGCATCGCCACAGGATGACGTCGACGAAGAGGACAATTTTACCCTACCACCGTAACTGGCACAGTCTTCCTGTTACGGGGGCTCTATTAATTACATAGCGGATACTCCAAGTATAAAAATAGAGCGGCAGTATGTTCTATTAGCACAATGGAACTTAGTCAGAACTCCAAATAATCCTTCAGCATGTACAGTCCCTTCTAGACTTATCTGTACTTTTAGCCTTCAATCCGCAAGAGAATACGCAACTGTGCAGGAAACGTGAAATCACTAGGGTTGTACTACAAGTCCAAACCACCGATAAAGTCAGAACTCAGAAATGTCAATGTAGAACTTTGTCGGCTTCACATGGAATCGATTGCGCAACAGCTATGGCTGGCGCTATCCCCAGCTTTGACAAGTCTCTCACTACTTGTATCCCACAGTGATATATATTGTGATAACTCGTGGGCTTCGGATTGCTCATGTCCTAAGGTTGTCACATCACCTTTTCTTCATGCAGTCGTCTTTTGCACTTAGTCTACGACCATTTCAGCTACTGCAGAGTCATACTACACACTTGACTCAACTAAGAATACTTTTCCCAGCTGTATCTATAGGAGATTAACCTACCTATTCTTGGTCACCACTTAAGCGAGATAGCCATAGTCTTATTCTGATGCCAGAGTAACTTTCAAATAGTAGACTTAAACTCATTCAGTTTACAACTCAGAGTTCTTAATTAATAGATCCGGCATCATCCATCCAAGTTGTCTAGTATCTACTGAGAGCTTGTTTTGCTATACTCGTGGACCAGCTTCCACTGCTTATAACTCCACGGATATGACTCCGTTGATCTTCATTAAGCTCTCACTTGAAAGATCTTTCGGCGTTGAATCGAATAGACTATGTCCGTTAGCTACTTTTGTCAACTGGGCATATACTAGAACCTATAGAAGCAGTTTTAACAACTTCAACAGCCTATAACTCGCCCGGTATAACTTTGATAGCACAACGGATTCCAGAAATGAATTCAGCATGCAAAACTACACCTAAGACCAAAGTGAACCGAAATTTTCTGAGAACTTTTATTTTAATTCTAATTTCCATTGCCACTTATATTGTCACCAGACGCACTTTAGTCTTAATTAGGCCCTGGTGGCTTGATTTTATTATTTTGTTTAGGGAAGATTTCAGGGTAACCCAACACGGTTAGGAGCGACGAATGTGGCTAGTATTTGATGTTGGTAGAAGCGTAAAGATATCCTGATCGCAACAATTGTTACGGTTTCCCGATCGGGCTTAGTCCTGTCCCGCAATAAGCTTCCGCAGTTGCTTACTGGGGCGTTATGGACGTGAGTTGCATTTGGTAAGTGGCTCACATAGCTGGTTCAGGGTAACCAATCCTAGTTCCGTGTAACTTGCCAAGTTCAGGGTAACTGCTCCCATACAATTTTTGACTTAGAAATATTTTCTTCACTCGTATAATAAGAGACTTTGTCTTACCATAACGAGATCACTAGTAGTCAGAATCAAACGAAACTTGAACGGTAGCTCCAGCTACATGTTCCCAAATAGTTTCTGTATCTCTGGAGTCAGGACGCAATATTTCTATTTTCGAGTTCTACTGCAGATAGAAGTATTACGGCTACGGGTAATATTTTCTAGTAACGAACAATACATATAATTAAGTATTCCTTAAACATATATAACATATCCTTGGGTTGTTCTGTATAGTACAAGTACCCTTAGTGGGGCCAGTAGTCACCCCATGACAAGACCCCCCTCCTAAAGGATCTTGTCCGCAAGAACCTATTTGAGCACATAGCAATAAGTCCAAGTTTTCAAACTGAGAAATATTTATTGGGCCTGGGGTTTTACACGCCTAGTACGTCTCCACTGGAGGTATGCATGTCACGTTTGACCAATGGTACCAGTTTTAATATGACACACATAAAGGATATTAGCATACGAAATAATCGTAAAAACCTAATGGCTTCTACTGGACGAAATAGGAATCCTTCAAACTAATACCTTCAGGTCCCATGGCTTGCCATGGTTATCTAGATGGAATTGGCCCACTAAGTGCTTACCACCATCAGTCAGGTTCTCGTAAGGTTCCCATGTATCTTCATCTGGTCCATATCCTTTCTTAGATACCTGATATTTAACGTGACAACCTTTTATGTCCCTAGTCTTAATCTTCTCGATCACATACTCCTACTGCGCGAGGACCACTGGTGGTGGTGTTGGGGAGCATCTACTCGGGAAGGTATTCTGGCGGTAAGGTTCCAAAAGGTGATGTGGAAGACTAGGTGGATTTTGCCACGCAAAAGGGTTACCTTAAGCCTATAGGCATTCGCGCCAAATAGGTTTTCAATTTCGAATTTGCCCCTTAGCTTCTAGTCCAGCTTCTTGGATTGTCTTTTCGGTTTGATATTCTTAGTATTGACTATTACCAAGTCTTCTCCCTTGAATTGTGGTTCCTTGTTAGCCGCTTTTTGGTTATAGTACTTAGCTATCCAGGTCTGAGGGGCCTTCATGTTTTCCCTCATAGATTCTGTCATAGCGTCCAAGTCCTCGACCGCCTTGACTGCCTTAGGATTGTGGCTTTTGGTCGCGTTATCTCTAAGGTTCTTGAAGTTGTTCTCAGGGTGTAGGTGGTAAGCAGCGAAAAATGGCGTCTCCTTGGTCGCAGTATCGACAATGTTAGCGCAGCAGGTCAACCCAATTGAAAAGTATATGACAATACTTAATTTATGTATGTATGAGGCACATTTCTGTGCATGTGGTATACTGTAATTGGGAAAGAATAATGCACTTGTAAGTGATTTGTGGCAGAGAGGTGAGCGTGTAAGGGCTGTAGGAACGTCCATACAGGTCGCCTTTTAGTACCCCTCCTCACTAATCACAGCAATATGGATATCAGTTTTAAATATTTCTACAGTCTCATTAAAAACCTAATATGATATATAAAAAAACCCTGTAGGAAATAGGAATCATGTATAGGAAAAGAGTACTGTAAAGAATTACTTTACTCCCAAAACACTATCTCGCAGCACAAAAAATATTGGTCCAGGCATTGCTTTGGTACAGATATCTCCTAGATTGTCTGAGTCAGGCACATGCAGAACAACTAACTTCCCAGTTTCCACAAGATCACATATATGGTGATATGCTATGTGAATATGCTTGCTACGGTTACTTATACGAGGGTTTTGAGTCAGATCTACTGCTCCTTCTCCATCTGTACTCAAAGCTGAGGGAATGGAGGTAAATCCAAGTTCTTTCACAGCATATTGAAGCCATAATTGCTGTTTGGCGGCTAAGGATGTCGAAATGTATACAGCTTCTATAGTGGAAGTAGAAACACATTTTTGCTTACGTGAGCCCCAGCTAATTGTATTTATTGCTAATTGAAATATATGACTTGAAATTGATATTCTGTCATCCTTATCATTTGCAAAGTCTGCATCTGCAAATCCAGCCAGAGATAGAGCAGAACATTTGGTATAGGTGAGGAACTTGTCCCTAGTACCTTTAGGATATGGCAGAACACGTTTTGCAGCTCCCATGTGTATAGTAGTAGGTTGGGATGAATATTGTGACAATAGTGACACCGTGAAAGCCGAGTCAGGACGTGTTCCAATCACAAGATACATCAAAAAACCAATTATCTATTGATATAGGCTGGCATCTGTAATGTTATCACCATCTTGACATTTCCTAAGTTTAGAATTAGGATCCAAAGGTAGGGTAACAGGATTGCAAGATGTCATGCCAAATCTAGACAGTAATTTATCTATGTATGCTCGCTGACAAAGTGTAACACTATCAGAATGGTATTCGATTTGGATTCCTTCCAGCCAATTTAGGGTGCCCACTTCTGTCAGTTGAAATTCAGATTTCAACGCAATTTTTAGAGCAGATCTAGCAGATCCAGGTGGGCCGAACAAGATGACATTATTTACATAAATCGCAATAAAAATCTGATCTTCAAGGTTGATGAGGACACAAGGTTCGAAAGATGATATAGCGTATTCCAAAGGAATTAGATAGGTCGTCAGGCGCTCATACCAGGCCTTAGATGATTGTTTGAGACCCTAGAGTGAGCGGTTAAGGCGTGCGCACTGTCCATGCTGCTGATAACCATCAGGGAGTTTCATATAGATTTAGTCTTTGAGGTAACTATAGATAAAGGCTCCTCTGATATCGGGTTGATCTAGAGACCAATTGAAGTAGAATAAGAGTGCAATAAGTAGTGGTAGCGAGTCGTAACGAACAACTGGTGAAAAATATTTCATCGAAGTCTGTGCCAGGTTGTTGTGAGAAGCCTTATGCAACCAGGCGGGCTTTGTATCATGTTATATTGCCAGTGGCATCTCGTTTGATCTTATAAACCTACCTGCAACCATCAATTTTGCGATTTTTTGGTTCAAGTACAATTGTCCGTACATTTTGATCTTCAAGGAGATCTAGTTATTCTTGCATTGCTTGTAACCACTTGGGGGCGTCCCAGCAGGATATGGCTTCCTTGTGAGTGACAGGCTCATATTCTTCTGTTGTAAGTAGTGCACAAGGTAAAATCGTACTATGTGGAGGATCGGGTAGATCAATAGTTTGCCAAAATGGACGAGGTTTATAGTGTTTTCTATTGGTAACACGTTATGCAGCAGGCTTCGATGTCGTGGGTGATTCAATGGGTAGATACTGTTGTGCATCTTCTAGTGGTTGTGGTACTGAAATTTTGAAATTCTTATGTTCATTTGAGTTGCCAATTATATAAGGATCGTCCATTTCAATTTCGGCAAATCGTGATTCTGTCCCTGAATTGGTTGGTGTATCTGATAGTTGCAGGGAGTTTGGTGTAGTTGGACTTGAGTTTTTAGGGAGATAACATTCATTTGCAAGAACAGAGCATATATGTTTGTTAGATTCTTGAATTCTATAAATATGTGGGGTAGAGGTGTATGCAACAAACATGGCTAATTCGGCTCTCGAATGAAGTTTTGAGCCAGCTGGATGCTTTTCAGATAGTATATGGATATAGCAAGATGCGCCAAAGGTACGAAGGTGCGACATTTCTG